>Ga0256841_1003654_pt1 | contig 11403 bp, 10 predicted proteins | sample 356308metaG_FD_185971 | JGI IMG/M metagenome (GOLD analysis project Ga0256841, IMG submission 185971) | Hydrothermal vent microbial communities from Mid Atlantic Ridge, Atlantic Ocean - 356-308 | ecosystem: Environmental > Aquatic > Marine > Hydrothermal vents | place: Atlantic Ocean: Mid...
TCTTTTTTTGCGCGTGATTGATTTAAACAATAAACGCCAATACTGACAGTGGTTTTCAAGCAATCCCCTTTATAATTGCATTCGCTTTGCTCAATGGTCTCCCTGATCCGTTCCGCAAATACCTCTCCATTTCTGCATGTGGTATCTGTAAAAATAATAACAAATTCTTCGCCGCCAAAACGAACTAAAATATCAGAATCACGGACCTGGGATTTTAAAATTGCCGCCACATGATTCAGAACTTCGTCACCACCCTGATGGCCGAAACTGTCATTCAGCTTTTTAAAAAAATCAATATCGATTATCAACAAACATAGCATTTGTCCATAGCGAATTGTATTAGCAATTGCCCGTTCTGCCTGAATATAAAAATAACGGCGATTAAATAGCCCCGTCATATCATCAATCATCGCCTGATTTTCATAATGATCTTTAAGCTGCTCTACACTTTTTAAAGTTTTTTCTAACTCCTCAGTTCTTTTGGCAATCTGCTTTTCCATCTTTTGAAAAAGCCGGCAATTGGTAATCAACTGCCCAAGCATATTTTTATAGATTTGTAGCAACCGAATATGCCAATCAGTAAAATAATTAGGCTCGGGATGAGAAATATTGAGTACACCCAGCAATTGATTTTCTGCGAATACCGGAACACTAATTATAGATCCCGGAAAACAGTCACGGGGTTTTTGGATATCCTGAAAATGCGGATCTTTTTTACAATCATTGCAGACTTGCAACTCACACGTTTTGGCAGCCATCCCAATGATGCCCTCGCCAACTTTAAACTTCGCTGGCTTGTAATGCTTCAATATTTTTCCTGAAGCATGCTCATCACTACTTAAGCCAGTCAAATTGACAAGATATTGCGCTTCATCCAACAAATAAAATGAACACCGCTCCATATCTTGATTGTCAATCAAGACATTCAGAGCGTTTAATACTAATTCTTTTTCATCTCCAGCAAAATAGCCATCTATTTCAGATAAGCTCTTCACTGCAGAAAGTGAGCTAATTAAATCAAAAATGATGTCCTGAACACCAAATTTATCTAATAGATGATTCAACTCCTCCTTTTCAAAAATCATTTTCCGCCCATTGAAATTGCTAGATCTTCAATAGTTTTTCTTTTTTCAATCAGTTGCTTGACAAGCTTGTGTATTTCACGCTGCTCCACCCCTATTGTACTAATGTTTGGGATTGATATTGACAAGTCTTGGCCTTCAGATACATAAATGTGTTTAGCTAAACTTGAACTGACTTTTAAAACTGTAATCATTTTTAACAGCTCGGTATTGTTTTCCACGCCTTCTAATTCAGCATATTGCTTTAATATCTCTGGATAGACGTTTGGTAAACGCCAACGTTTCAGTAAAAAAAAACCAATTTGATAATGCCCCACCCCTATTTCATCAATAATTTCACTATTTAATGATGAACTTCGTTCTTCTACATCTATAAAAATTTGGTTTAATTCTTCAGGAAACACATAAACAATAGCTAGCAAGCCTATATTCAAAAGCAGTCCACTAGTATAGGCAACCGATGGATTTATGTGTTTTTCACCTGCAAGCATGGCAATTTTTTGAGCAAGAATTGCCGTTAATAAATTATGCATCCAAAATTGCAGCGTATTAAAATTTCGACACTTGCTTACGTCCAGTTCATTCGAAAGCAAAATACTCAGCGCTAAACTTTTGACCAAGTTCAATCCCAAAACCTGGATGATCGCAACCCTCAAATCAACAATTTTTCCTGGACATCCAAAATAAGCAGAATTTGCCAACCCCAAAAGCCTTCCAGTTAATGACGCCGAAGTTGAAATAACTTGCGTCAACTCCTCTATTGAGACATCAGGATTATTAACTGCGGTGATGATTTTACAACTCGACTCCGGCAAAGTAGGTAAATTCTTAATCTTTGCTAATTTCAAATGGTAATGTTGTTTTGTTTCCATTTAATCATTAAAACAGTGTATTTTGAGGCTAACCGTCAAGACTCTATATGCTTCATGAGATACAGCATCTTTAAATATAAGCATAGACTGTTTTTCCATCGATTGCTTTTCAAAATACAGAAAAATGACCAGAGGCGTTATCACTGATTCCGGCAAAATATGTATGGGAATCATCAAGGCATTGCATTCTATTTCCCACGCCCCAGAAAGTGTATATTGTAGATGACGAATACTTAAAGACTGAATTTGGCGCCAACTCACTCCTAGTGAAAACAATATGCAAATTATTATTGAAAATTTGATTATTAAAGGAATTGCCGCCAATATTACTGCTAGTGCCGCTAATATATGGCTTCCAAAAATACAAGCGGCATGTATCTTGGAATAAGAAATTTCAATACGAAATGGCTGAGCTTGTTTTTTTGCGTTTATCACCTTATTTTCTTGCTACTAACATTTTATAACGAATATTTTAGGAAATTAGTAACTATTCAGCGTATTTAATTTAACTAAATTTTCAAATATCAGTAGTTTATGGAAGAAGTGTATGTGTCATGGATGACACAATCAAGCCTACATGGATGTATTTACGGCGTCTTCTGGAATAAGTTACTGATATTTAAACTATAAATACGCTAAGTGGTTACGGAAATTAATTATATTTACACTGGATCTTTGTACACGACAAAAAATCATAATAAATAGATAAGTCATTGAAAATATAACCGTCTATCGCAGGGACGCAATAGAGAGCTTCAGGGATGTATTGACGCGTGCTTAATATTTTCAATGACTTATCTATTCCCCCAAAAGGACATGAAAATTTTGTCGTGCATAAAGACATTAGACTTAAAAAACTTGAAATTTTAAATATTATGAACAAAAAATGGGAAACCTTTCTTCTTGCACAAGGTGCTGAATTTAGCGATGACAACAAAATTGAATTTACCAGTACCAATGCTAATCCAGAAAACTTTATCTGCGCTCTATCTCATTTAGCAATAATAGTTGTTTCTGGAAAAGATGCCGCTCAATTTCTCCAAGGCCAGATCACTTGTGATGTCATTCAGGACATTAATGACAATAGCAGCTCCTTTGCTGCACTTTGCTCAGCGAAAGGTCGCATTATTAGTACTTTTTTAATCATTAAAAGAGCAGATGTTTTTTATTTGATTTTGCCATCAACGCTTTCAGAAATTGTAGTAAAGCGATTGCAGATGTTTATTCTTCGCTCCGATATATCCATTACGGATGTCACGGATGAATTTTGCCTTATTGGTCTTGGCGGCAAAAAACCAATCGATAACTTTCCTCAACAAACATTTAACGTCTCTGAGAATGAAGGCCTGATTGTCAAATATCCCTCAAATAATTGTCGATTTCTTGTTCTCAAAAAAGTTGAGCAAAGCATCCAATTCTGGTCTAGATTTATAGAAACTAAAAAATTTATCGCAACAGGAAACTGCTACTGGAAAGAACTGGAAATCCTGGACGGAATTCCTTGGCTAACTAAAGAAACCAGCGAAGAATTTATACCTCAAATGCTAAATCTCGATCTGTTAAAAGCCGTTAGTTTTAAAAAAGGCTGTTACACCGGACAGGAAATCATTGCCAGAACACATTTTCTTGGCAAAGCAAAACGAAAAATGTATTTAGCCAGGAGTCAGACAAATACCAAAATTTCGCCTAATGATTCTATCTACGAGGATATAACTGGTAACAAACAAATTATCGGTAAAGTCCTGAATGTCTGCCACAAAAATAACCAATATACGATGCTAGTTGTTGTCCAAACAGACCATGAAAAATGCGGAAAAATAACATTAGAAAACCAGGCTGAACTAACTTTATCTGATTTAACCTATTCTTATTTGAACTAAATGAGTAAACATGCAATTTAAAACTGTTCAAGATTTTTTGGCCCATGTACAACAAGAACTGGACGCAAACCGTCTAATCTTACCCACATTGCCTGACATTGCCCTAAAAGTCAGGGACGCAGTCTCAAAAGGCGAAGCAAATGCTGAAGAATTAGCAAAAATGATTACCACGGATGCCGCACTGTCCGCCAGATTGATTCAAGTAGCTAATAGTCCTTTGTATCGTGGAACTGTTGAAGTCAATAATATACAAATGGCAGTTGCCAGATTAGGAAACAACACCATTCGAACCCTTGTGACCAGCTTGGTCATGCAACAAATGTTCAGCCCAACCTCAGATACTCTCGAGGAACAATTCAGGGAAACCTGGGAACAAAGTGTTAATGTTTCAGCAATTTGCCGGGCATTATCATCTTTTGCCAACCATCTTGACGCTGACGAAGCCATGCTGGCCGGACTTATTCACCAAATTGGGAAACTACCTATTTTGATGCTGGTTGAAAAAATTGATGAATTTAGAGACAGTCCTTCCCGTTTAAGCAAATTACTCGAAAAAGCTCATCCTGCCGTTGGCAAAATCATTATGGACTCCTGGAATTTTCCTGAAAGTTTGAAACCAGTCGCATCAGAATATATTAACTTTCAAAGGGACTCGGGTGCAGTTGCCGATTATGTTGATTTGGTTCAGGTTGCTTTCCTGCAGAGTATTGCAGGAACTGCTCACCCAGCTTGCAGGGTGGATTGGTCAACTGTTCCTGCATTTGCAAAACTGGGTATGGCTGCCGATGCAGAAATCTTGGAAATTGAAGGCGTAGCCGAAGAAATTGAGATGGCGCAAATAATGCTTTCTTAACAAATCATTGCTTTCATCCCTCTAAGAACCAGTTTGGTTTTTGAAAAAAACCGATTCTCTTTACTTTCGCAGATTTAATCAAAAGGATGTTGCAAAACAATAGTTTCATCCCTATCTGGCCCGGTTGAAAGAATCACTACTTTGGTTTCCAGCAATTGTTCAATCCTTTCAATATATTTTTTTGCATTGCTCGGCAATAAAGAATAATTAGTCACGCCCTTTGTTGATTCAGTCCAGCCCGGCATTTCTTCGATCATTGCCTCACATGATTCATATTTTTCAGCTCCAAGCGGGGCAATTTCAGTGATTTCATCATCAATTTTGTAGGCAGTACAAATACCAATCGTTTTCAAACCATCCAGCACATCTAGTTTGGTTAAGCATATCCCGCTCAAGCTATTCAATTGCACAGATTTTTTCATAGAAACCGCATCGAACCAACCTGTACGGCGCTTCCTTCCAGTTGTAGCGCCAAATTCGTGGCCTTTTACACCAAGATGCTCTCCAACTTCATTGTCCAACTCTGTTGGAAAAGGCCCATTGCCTACACGAGTTGAATACGCTTTGGTAATCCCCAAAACATAATCAATAGCTAAAGGACCTAATCCCGTTCCCGTCGCTGCTCCTCCCGCAATAGTATTGGATGAAGTAACATAAGGGTAAGTACCATGATCAATATCTAATAAGGCACCTTGAGCACCTTCAAATAAAATGGCTTTTTGTTCAGCTTTATAGATAGAAAGGAGTTCTCCTACATCAGCCAACATGGGCTTGATTTTTTCACCCATTCTTAACATATCATCCAGGGTTTGTTGATAATCAACAGCATCCACTTGATAATACTGAGTCAGCATAAAATTATGATAATCCATTAATCCTGCCAACTTTTCAGCAAACAGCTTTTGATTGAACAAATCACCTGCTCTTAACCCTCGTCTGGCAACTTTATCTTCATAAGCTGGCCCAATTCCTCGGCCGGTCGTTCCAATCGCTTTATTGCCCCGCGCTATTTCCCGAGCTTGATCAATAGCAACATGTACAGGCAAAATTAAGGAGCATGCCTCGCTAATCAACAATCGTGATTTGACTTGAATTCCAGTCTTCTCCAGAAAGTCAATTTCTTCAAGTAAGGCATCAGCTGCCAGCACTACTCCATTGCCAATCAGACATTGAACCGAATCCCTCAAAATTCCCGAAGGAATAAGATGCAATACGGTAGTCTCACCATTAATCACCAGGGTATGGCCTGCATTATGCCCACCTTGGAAACGAACCACAGCATCCGCTTGTTCTGTTAACAAATCAACAAGTTTGCCTTTTCCTTCATCACCCCACTGGGTACCAATAATAACGACGTTTTTAGCCATAATTTCTACTCAGTTAAGGAAGCAACTTGCCAAGATTGGCCGTTTTTTTCTATTATTTTCGTGCACTGCATCTTTTTTGCATCTGCAGATTGGCCCGAAAGTTGTTGTATAACAATGTTTCCTTCTGCACGTAACTCTTTTATATATTCGGTTAACTCTGGATCATCTATCGCTGGTGCAAATATTTTTTCCTGTTCTTCTTCAGGGTTCATATTTCGGGATATTGATGTTAGCAGTTTTAAATCTGAACTAAATCCGGTCGCAGCCCGGGATCTGCCGAATACGGAACCGATATTGTCATACCGACCGCCTCTAGCAACTTCTTTACCGACTGCAGGTACAAACGCAGAAAAAACAACGCCAGTATGATAACGATAACCTCGTAATTCTGCCATATCATAACTAATTGGCAATAACGGATAATTCACAACTAATTTCTCAGCAATTTGTTGTAATTCAAATAAGCTTTTCTGTACCTTATCGCCTGCAATGGCCAAACAATCTTTTGCTTTGCTTAAAATATCGATACCGCCATTCAATTCTGGTAATTTCAAAAATAATTCCTTGACTTCCTGCTTGCAAGAGTAATTAGTTACTATTTGTGCCAATTCAGGTCGCGCTTTACGTTGCAGCACATCAAATAGCTGTGTTTCTTGCCGCTCAGATAATTCAGCAAATTTTGCCAACTCACGAAAAATACTGACATGGCCTAAATCAAGATGAACTTCCTGCAACCCCGATACTGCTAATATCTCCAACATTAACTGAATAATTTCAATATCACTTTCAATTCCTTGGTGACCATAAAGTTCAGCACCTATTTGCATTGGACTACGGGTTTTTTCCAGAGGATCGCCTACAGAATGTAAAACTGTTCCTACATAACTGAGTCGATTAGGGCGCTCGCCGCTTAGATGATGCGCATCAATACGTGCTACCTGGGGTGTCATATCAGCACGAATTCCCAATAATTCACCACTGACCTGATCAGTTAACTTAAACGTTTGCAAATCCAAATCATGTCCGGAACCAATCAATAAGGTTTGTAAAAAATCAATCATTGGAGGTATAACCTGCTCATACCCCCAACATGAAAAAACCTTTAATAACCTGCCTCGTAACTGTTCCAGTCTTCTGGCATCTACTGGTAAAATTTCTTCAAAACCATCTGGTAGTAACCAAGGGTTTCTTTGTAGCATTGTTTTTCCCGCTCAAACAAAACGCCCCGCAAGCGGAGCGTTTATTAGTTCTTGATTATGGTATTTCGCAATCAAAGTCAGGTTTTCTGACTTTTAATCACACCCATGTTCCTTCTAAATAAAGATTCTAGCTGACCTATTTTTCATTGTTAAAGTACTTGAAAAAATCAGAATCTGGTTCAATAACCATGGTGCTACCAGATTTCCTAAATGCTTTCTCATAAGCATTTAAACTTCGATAAAAAGCAAAAAATTCACTATCCACATTATATGCCCGAGCATAAATATCAGCCGCTTTAGCGTCACCTTCACCTCGAAGTTTTTCAGCGTCACGATAGGCTTCAGCAATAATGATCTCTCGCTGCTTGTCTGCATCAGCACGGATCCGTTCCGCCGCCTCAGCACCTTGAGATCTAAATTCCCTCGCTACTCTGGCACGTTCTGCTTCCATTCTGCTATAAACAGAATTACTGACTTCACTTGGTAAATCAATTCTCTTAACCTGAACATCAATCACTTCAATACCGAGTGAAGAAGCAATTTTTACCGTATTGTTAATTAAGGCTTTCCGAATCGCACTTCGATCAGTTGCAACCAACTGTTTAATAGTCCGTTTACTGAATTCATTTCTCAATGCATCCTTAATAACCTGATCCAACCGTATATTTGCCTGACGCACATCACCCGCTACACGCGTATAAAATGCACCTACATCGCCAATACGCCATTTTACAAATGAATCGACAATGACATTTTTCTTTTCCGCAGTTAAAAACCGCTCTGGCTTTGCATCAAGAGAGAGTAGCCTTTTATCAAATTTTTTAACGTTATTGTAAATTGGAATTTTAAAATACAATCCAGGCTCAAAGTCAGATCTGACGATTTTCCCCAAGCTGAATAAGATTGCCTTTTCCGTTTCATTAACCGTAAAAACAGACATGGATATCAGCAAAATCAAAGCACCCAGACCAACTAGAATTTTATTTTGTGTCATATTCAACGCCCCCTTGTTGTCCGCCCTCTATTGGAGCTGGTTCTATTAATTGATGACTGTGGCGCGGGCCTCGATTGTTGATAGCTCCTGACTGTATTTTTGACAGGCTCAACATTACTTTGCATGAGTTTATCTAATGGTAAATAAAGCAAATTATTTCCGCCTTTAACATCAACCATGATGGTGTTTGTCTGACTTAATACTGATTCCAGAGTTTCGATATACAGACGCTTCCGCGTCACTTCCGGTGCTTTTTCATATTCTGTACGTAATTGAGAAAAACGGCTGGCCTCACCTTCTGCTTGCGCAACCACTCTGGCTAAATAAGCTTCCGACCCTTGGAGTTGCCGTGACGCAGCACCTCTGGCACGAGGTATAACGTCATTATAGTAGCCTTGAGCTTCATTGATCAAACGCTGCTTATCTTCACGCGCTTTAATCGCATCCTCAAATGCGCCTTGTACCTGTTCGGGTGGCTGTGCATCCTGCAAGTTTACACTGGTGATTGCAATACCTGCCTTATAGTTATCCATGACCAACTGAATTTCAGACTTGATTTCGGAAACAATCTCACTGCGTCCCTCCGTTAAAACGAAGTCCATGGTATTGTGACCAATAACCCCTCTCTCTGTTGCTTCGGTTACCTGTTTTAAAGTCGCCGCAGGATTTAACACATTGAACGAATAGTCTTTAGCATCCTTAACCTGATACTGAACAGCGAGACGTATATCAACAATGTTTTCATCCTTGGTCAGCATTAAAGCTTCCCGAGGCACTGAACCAGCCTGTTGTCTTGCCCCTGAGCGATAACCAACTTCAATAAAACGCTGTTGCTCAACATCAACCAATTGTACTTGTTCAATTGGTGCAGGGAGATGCCAATTCAAGCCTGGCATGGTTGTCGAGGTATATTTTCCGAAACGGGTCTCAACCCCTCGGTTTCCTTCATCTACGATATAGAAACCACTCAACGCCCATAAAACAATCGCTGCCAAAAGCAAAAAGCCCAGGCTTTTCATTGGAGAACCACTGCTTTCAGATGATGATCCTCCACCACTGCCACCAAATATTCCACTTAACTTTTCTTGTATTGAACGAATTGCTTCATCAAGATCAGGCGGGCCTTTCTCATCATCTCGACCACTCCAAGGATCTTTTTTACCGCCACCAGGCTCATTCCAGGACATATACATGCTCCACTCGGATTACTAAAAAATTAATTGAACTACAAATAAGCTCAATATTCATTCAGTTAAAAACTGACTACCTTCAAAAACAAAGTATTATATATTAAATTTTAAAGCATCTGGTCCTTATCACCGTTTATAAATAATAAACTTAACACAAATCACTCCTACTTACATATTTTGACGTGCAACGGGAACCAGAATCAATCTCTAGTGACACAGTGCCTTACTGCGTTCCATTCCGCAACGCGACCTAACAGCAATGAACGTTAGCCAGAACGACCCTAACTAAAAGCAATATAAATTAAACTATCTCTTCAATATCAATTGCCTTTAATAGCCCCAGATGTTTTTTGTCGATTTCGAAAGCAATATTCCAACCTCCATCAGCTATATTTTCTTCACTCAAAATTCGTGCCACGGAAAAAAGCTTTGCTCTGATCTGACCCTGGGAAGGAGATAATCGGCACATTTTTTTCACTTTTGTTGTAGAAAAAATTTCAGTCAGTGCCAAAAATAATAAATCAATTCCAATACCATATTGTGCGGACAACCAAACTCGAATTGGTTGACCCATCTCATCTCTATCAATTCTGGGCGCAAAATCTTCTAACAAATCAATTTTGTTTAGAACTTGTAACTGCTTGATATTTTCGGCACCAATTTCCTCAAGCACCTGGTTAACCTGAAATATCGTATCATCCCTGTCTTCCGCATTAGCGTCAATGACATGCAATAATAAATCAGCCTCAACCGCCTCTTGCAGTGTTGATCGAAATGCCGCCACCAGTTCATGCGGCAAATGCCTGATAAACCCAACCGTATCCGCTATCACCACACTTCCTCCATCCTGCAAATTGCACTGCCGCAGTGTCGGATCCAAAGTTGCAAATAATTGATCTGCGGCATAAATATCTGAACCGGTTATTACATTGAATAGTGTAGATTTGCCAGCGTTAGTATAGCCGACCAAAGAAATTGAAGGAATTTCAGCTCTTTTTCTTTTCGCCCGACTTTGATGGCGCTGCCGGGAAACTTTTTCTAAACGTTTCTGAATTTGCTTGATTCGAACCGCTAATAATCGGCGGTCTGTTTCCAATTGCGTCTCACCAGGACCACGTAAACCAATACCCCCCTTTTGGCGTTCCAAATGTGTCCAGCCCCGGATCAAACGAGTGGATAAATGTCGTAATTGTGCTAATTCGACTTGCAGCTTGCCTTCAAAGGTTTGCGCTCGTTGCGCAAAAATATCCAATATCAAGCCATTCCGATCAACCACACGAATATCCAAAGCCTGCTCAAGATTCCTCTCTTGACTGGGGGTCAAAGGGTTATTAAACAAAACTATATTGACCAAATTATCTTTTATCGCTTGTTTAAGCTCTTCCAGTTTACCCGTACCAATATAATATTTTGAATCAGGAGCTCGACGCTTCGCCTCAATAACACAAACGGGCTCGGCTCCTGCAGACCTCGTCAGTTCCTTTAGTTCATTCAAGTCTTCTTGGGTTGATTGGAAAAACACATGAACAAGCACTGCCCGCTCACCAGCATCAGGACGCTCAAACAATAAAATGCCTCATAAAATCAAAGAAAACCGATACATGAAAAGCCGATAAAAATAGTGTGGCACAAATGAGATTATGCGTCTCCATCACTATCCGGCTCACGATAGATTTTTACTGCTTTACCAGGCACAATTGTTGATATCGCGTGTTTATACACCATCTGACTAATGGTGTTCTTCAGCATAATGACATACTGGTCGAATGAATCAATCCGCCCTTGCAACTTGATTCCATTAACCAGGAAAATAGACACAGGCGTATGCTCTTTTCTAAGTGCATTTAAGAAAGTATCCTGCAAATTTTGTCCTTTCGGCATTATTGTTCTCCTTGATATTATTATTATCAGTCGTTAAAAAACTATTATCGCTCACCAGCTTGGCAATTTTCCACTTCATTGAAAA
>Ga0256841_1003655_pt1 | contig 11403 bp, 9 predicted proteins | sample 356308metaG_FD_185971 | JGI IMG/M metagenome (GOLD analysis project Ga0256841, IMG submission 185971) | Hydrothermal vent microbial communities from Mid Atlantic Ridge, Atlantic Ocean - 356-308 | ecosystem: Environmental > Aquatic > Marine > Hydrothermal vents | place: Atlantic Ocean: Mid...
GCTTACGGATTTTTTAATGTTTATATAAACGGGAAAAAAGTTTTTACCGACGGACCCTATCTGTTTCCCAGCAATTATTCAAAAAAATGGACGGATTTTGACGTTCCTTTATGCACTTCACCCAAATTTCTGAAAAAATTTCAAGAAAATCCCGGTTTATTATCAAGTGATCAAGATGTTTGGGTTTTACAACAAATTTCAAATCCGCAAGGCATAAACAGTAAGTTTACAATGGCTGCAATTCAAAATTTTAAAACCGGAAACAACAAAGTGAAAATAGAATTCGGTATCGGAGAAAAAAGCGATAAAGCACCCAAAGGAATTATTGCAAAAGGTGAACTTACAATAAGCATGAATGCCGAGAATAAAAAAGAACTTTACAAACGCGGACCGAAATATATGCGTCCTTTGGAAGATAACGAAAAAGGGAAATGGGTATTTAACAACAACTCTTACGAATTAGGAAACGGAAATTTAACGGTAACATTAGATATGCCGCAAGCACCGAAATATTATAATATGAAATGGTGTAAATCATCGTCTTGCGACTACGACCACGGTGAACTGATGTTCGCTGTTTATCTCGACGGAAAATATCTTACCGGTTGGACTACAACTTTTTGGGACGATAAATATGAAACTCAAAAAATGTTTAACTCAATTATGTTTACCGCAGATGATAAAGATTTCGGTAATGATTTGTCAAAATTTAACAGTTCCGATTTTTTCAGAAAAGTAAAAAATAACAATCCTGTTGTATATGCTGTTTACGACATGTTATATGCAGGCAAATTAAAACCCGGCAAACATACACTTACTTTTAAAGCTATGTCTCCCGAAAGTGTTCCTCCGAACTTGACTTTCGAAGCAAGCAACAATTATTACGATAAGTTACCCGTAATTGCAGAAAACACGCTTAACTTTAATGTATCAGCTTCTGCAAAAAATAATCTTACGGCAAAATCATCGGCAAAAAAATTAAAACACGCAGGCGGGTCTTGGGCAAGCGTTGATGCTCATCTTAAAAAAAGCTCAACCGACGGTTTGGCAACATTAATTGACGTTGCAACATATACACAATGGAAAGTTACCGTAAATGCCTTCGGCACACCTTTGTACAGAACTTGTGTCGCAAATGTATTATATAAATCAAAAGACGGTTTTACCAGATTAATACGAGGTGTAGGGGTAAAAGAAGATTATCAAGGAAACAGTAAATACGGACAAGCATATTTTACCGATTTAATGAATAATTATTATACGGCAAATTCGGGCTTTTTAAATTTTATGCACTATCCGGTGCCTTATTCAAAAGTGAAATAAAATGTTTTATTAATATATTTTACTAACTAAAATAATACAAATGGAAATTACTTACGAATTATTAAAACCTCTGATTGTAAAAGAGGAGCTTGAAGGTAATCAGGTAAAAATTGAGTTTAAGGCAGAAAATCAGGAACAACCGATAGAAACAATCGGTGTAATAATGCCGAGCCAAGATGAAATAATGAAAAATGTTGCGAAACAAGCGATTAAACAAGGCGTTAAAAGTGCGGCAATAAATACCGCTGCAAACGCTTTGGGAAATTTGGTCGGAGGCGGTGCAGGAAATTTGCTCGGCAGTACGGCAAAATCAGTAGGAAATGATGCAGCATTTTCAAATCAAGATCCTATGGCTATGCTAAAAACGGATATAACACCTGAAAAACAGCAAACAGCAGTTGTTAATGCTTTTGCAGCACTTCAAAATTTCTATAATTATAATGAACAAACTCAAAAATGGGAATATGTGCCTCCCAAATTTGATTAACATTATTTTATTAGATATTAATTCGTAAAAAAACAACATTCGGGCAGAATTTTAAAAGTTAAATTTTGTCGCAGGGGAATAGTTTGCTCATAAGTTTCATATTCTAAACTAAAATTTAATATATTATGAAAAAAATTATTTTAATTATTTTACCGGTTCTGTTATTTTTTTCGTGCGATAAAAAAAACATTAATCAAACGGAAACCGACAAGTTTGACATTGTCGGAAGCACCGAAATGACAAGCGGACCGCACGATTTAGCCGTAAGCGGGAATTATCTTTTCGCTTGTTTGAACGATAAAATCGATATTATCGACATTTCCGACCCTGCAAATCCGAACAAAACGGCAACATTCGACGATTTGGAAGCCGGGAACGATTTTGAAGCATTATTTGCTTCCGGAAATACCCTTTTTGCCGGATGTACGCAAACTTCCGGCGTTTATGCTCTTGATATTTCAAATCCTGCATCGGTTACGATTTCCGAAAAAAACATAAACGAAGTTTTTGCCGGAAATAAATTAAAAGCATTCGACCTTTTTGCCGACGGAAATTTTCTGTGGGCTTCGGGAAGCAACGGAACATCCGGGATGCTGGTAAAATATGACATAAACACATTGCAGGTACTTGATTATTTCCTCCTTTCCGGAAACGGAAATGCCGGCGAAGGTATTTGGGCAAACTCAAATTATGTTTTTATGAGTACGATTGACGGACACATTTATGCTTTCGACAAAAACAACATTTCACAAGGAAACATCGGAGAATATACATTTACAAATGAGCCCGGACACGAACATTGGGGACGTTCGATTACCGGAAACGGAAATAAACTGTATTGGGCAGACTGGGGTGCAGGTTTTATAACTCTGAATATAAGTGACCCTGCGAATCTTAAAGCCGATGCACTTATTACCCAATCATCTTTTAAAAACGATTTTCCCGATGCCGAAGGAACGGATGTTTACGATGTATTAATTCATAACAAAAACGGAAAAATATATCTCGCAAACGGGTGGAGCGGAATTGTTGAAATTGACCCGGCAAATCCCGGTCATGTTGCCGATTTCAAGGATTATAAAGACAACCAATACTATTGCATCGAACAATATCAAAACTATGTTATTGTAAGCGATATTGTTGAAGGAACAACCGATTTTAAAGGAATTAAAATAATTAAAATCAAGGAATAACTTTTATTTAATAATTTAATATTCAGCTTATGAAAAAACAAATTTTAACTGTGCTGTCAATCGCATTATTCATGTTTGCGATGAATTCCTGCGGAAATTCCGCCGAAGGAACCGACAATGCAAAAGATACGTTCAGCGGAACATGGAAAGTCGTAAAAGCCGAAGGTGCTTTTGCTTCACTGAACGAAGGAACAAAGTATATTTTTGAAGGTAATAACTTGGTAATAAAACTTGGTATTATTAAGACAGAATATACTTTTGAAAAAACAGACAGTATTTTGACCTATAAAATGAAAGATAAGGACAAAAAATACGAGGCAAATTACAGCTTTAAAAACGGACAACTTATTTTAAAACCCGTCGGAAGCGACCAGATTTTGTATTTGGAAAAAGAGTAATATCCATAAATAAAATTTTTTAAAAAGACTGTTCTTCAACAAAGAACAGTCTTTTTTTGTTTTATAAAAAAGTCTCATTTATCTTGAAAATATTTCTATGGTTAGGAAAAAATTCCTTTCCATGTCAATATGTCTTGGCCGGTTTGATATTTTCAGACAAAAAGTCTCATTTTTTGAGTGGGTATTTCATTTGTAAACATTTTTTCGTAAAACTTATTTATTAACAAACAAAAACAAAATATCATGAAAAAGATAACAAAATTTGTAGTATTGTTTACAGTATCGGTATTGTTTTTTGCCTGCGGGCAAAAAAATGAAGTAAATACAAGTGAACCTGTACGGGCAGCCGAAAATCCGGAAATTGAAAAAGCACTTATTGATTCTTTAAATTCGGCAATAAATAAGAATTTAACCGAACAAGTTTCGGGTATAAAAGACAGTATTTTGTTCGAAGCATTTTCAACTGTTTCAGAAACTCAAAAGATGATTGAATTAATTGATAAGAATAAAATTAAAGAAGCTGTTGACCAAGGGCATAAATTAATAGGAAAAATGGAAGTTATATTAACAAAATATCCTTCAACCCAGTTTATTCTTGCTGATGAAGATTTTAAAATAAACGAACTTTCAACAGATATCGAAACTGTCAGAGAAACCGTAAAATCAGCAAAAAAAGCTATGCTTGACGGATATTATCAAACTGCCGACGATATATTGAACAGTTTAAAGAGTGAAGTTATAATTTCCGATTTATATATTCCTTTGATAACTTATCCCGATGCCGTAAAAGCTGCAACAGCTTTACTTGAAGAAAAGAAAATAAATGAAGCAAAAGCTATTTTAATCGGTTTGCCCGAAACAGTTGCCGAAACAGAAACTGTTATACCGTTACCCGTGCTGAAAGCCGAACAAATGATAAAATTTGCTGCAAAAATTGATGCCGAAAATCATGAAAATTCCGAGAAAGTTTTAGATTTGCTGAAAGCTGCCGACTATCAACTGCAACTTGCCGAAGAATTGGGATACGGAAATAAAGATAAAGATTATAAAGTATTAGCGGAATCAATAAAAAAATTAAAGAAATCCGTTAAAGATAAATCCGACAGTAAATCAAAATTCGACAGTTTAAAAAACAATATTCTTAACTTTAAGAAACGATTATTTCCGCATAAAGGCAAAGATGATATAAAAAAATAAAGTTAATTTGTAAAACGCAGGGTTGCTTAATAAAAAAGCAACCCTTTTTTATTTTTCAATGCTTATGCCCACAGAAGAAACTCTCGGTAAATCATTCTCCCGCATACCGTGTTGTAAATAAAATTTATAGATACCTTTTTCCGGAAATCGAATATGTGCCTTGTAAATAAATTTATTATTGATTGTTTCGCCTTGTTTTTTGCCGAACCATTTGCCTTGTGCATCAGATAAATAAAACATAACGGTATCTTTTAAAATATTTCCCGAAGGCGATTCGGATTTTACAAAAAGCCAGATATTATTTGTTAAAAAATTTTCCTGTGCGTCAATATGTATAAAAATATTGTAAAAATTTGATGTATCGTTAATTGTCGTTTCAAATTCAAGCGTGTCCGAAATTTCCCAAATCTTTTTTGAAATCGGCTTTGATTTTTCAAAAACAATTTTTTCTTTGCAAGAAAACAGATAAACAGATAAAATTATAAGAAACAGATATTTATTTGTCATTTTTTTTGTTTGTTTGAAGGTCGCTTAAAATTTTTATTAGAATAATTCCGATGTGAATTTTTTCGATTTTTGTTTCTTCTGTTTTTTCGTTTTTTAGGTTTATTATCAAAACGTGTTATGCTTTCCTGACCTACAACATCATTATAATCAGTAACAGATTGTTTGCCGAAAAGTTCTTCTTTTAAATTTTCGGGTTTTTCGCCTTTTTTGTTCATTTCAATAATTTTAAAAACACGTGTTGTCGAAACGGATGTAACAAATTCGTGATTGTCGGATTTTACCGAGTACCAAATAAGTTTTTTATAAACATCGATTTTCATAAATCTTGCTAAACCGTTTTGAGTTTGAAGATTTATTTTGGGAGGAAATTGTGAAACGGCATCTTTGTAACTTGCTTTTTCAAAATTAAGGCAACACTTTAATTTTCCGCATTGTCCGGCGAGTTTTTGCGGGTTCATTGATAATTGTTGTTCTCTTGCCGTATCGGTTGTAACCGAATTAAAATCATTCATCCACGAAGAACAACACAACTCTCTGCCGCACGAACCGATACCGCCGATTCTTCCTGCTTCTTGGCGTGCACCTATTTGTTTCATTTCAATACGGATTTTAAATTCGTCGGCAAGTATCCGTATTAATTCTCTGAAATCAACTCTTTTATCGGCAATATAATAAAAAATAGCTTTTGTCCCGTCGCCCTGAAATTCAACATCCCCGATTTTCATATCTAAATTCAGGCGTTTGGCAATTTGCCGGGTTCTGAGCATCACATCATCTTCTCTTGAAGTTGCTCCTTCCCATTTCTCAATATCAAGGGGTTTAACTTTCCGATATACAATTTTAAAATCAGTATCGGGTTTTACTCCTTTACGCTTCATTTGTTCGCGAACAAGTTCCCCGACCAAAGAAACCGTACCGATGTCGTGTCCCGGAGATGCTTCTACGGCAACCATATCGCCTTCGGTAAGAATTAATTGATTGATATTTTTGTAAAATTCTTTTCGGGTGTTTTTAAAACGAACTTCAATAATGTCGGGTGTGTTTGATGTTTTCGGGTAGTTTCTTAAATCATTAAAAACATTTAATTTGTTGCAACTGTGTGGGTTACAATATTTACCGTCTTTTACGGCTTGTGATGCACAACCTCTTAACGTATTATCTTCTTCTTTTTTCATTTCTACTGTTTTTTTATAACAGTAAAAAAAGTATGCGTTCCTGTATAATTTTGTATTTATTTAATAAGCAATGTTTCGATAGTGTATTTTTAAAATATTAAATAAATTATATTTGTTTTTTTAATTTGAAATTTTGGAACAACCAACTTTTTACTGTGGTTTAACTTTTAATAATCGAGCAGTTTTTAATGCAAGATCTAAAAAAATAAGTTTATTGTAACCGTTTCGTTCTATATGATTATAGGCCTCATTAAACTCATTTACTAATTGAAATATATTATTTTTATGTATAAATTTATTAAACTTAACTGAGAAATTCTTCTCATTATCGGTCAAAAATATAACTTTATTTTGATTTTCGGGACTGATATTTAAGATAAAATTTTCACGCAATAATTTTAATGCGTATCGTAAGAAATTTTTTTGGGTTTCTCTGCCCGATTTTGCCATTATTTCAGCCCATTTTGTAAGCTCAATAATTTTTAAGCCGTAAGCATCTCTCATAAATTGTGTAAACTTACTGAAATTGTCTTGTTCAGCGTTGTTTTTAATATTTTTTATTATTTCTTCCGCTTTAAGAAAATTACCGTCGGAAGTTCTTGTTATTTCTTTAATTTTATCATTTTCAAAATCATAAGTTTTTTTTATCCGCTCAAACATTACTTCCTCGTTAATTTTGGGAATTTTAATTAATTGTGTTCTTGAAAGTATTGTTTTTATAATTTTTTCGGAATCTTCCGTTACCAAAATAAAAATTGTTTTAGGAGGCGGTTCTTCAATCATCTTTAATAATTTATTTGATGCCGAGATATTCATCTTTTCCGGCATCCAAATAATCATTACTTTGTATTCGGATTCGAAAGGTTTCAGATTAAGTTTTTTTATTATTTCTTCACTTTCCTGTGCAAAAATACCGGCTTGTTGATTTTCGGTTCCCATTTTTTTCAGCCATTTGTCAAATCCGTGATAAACCGATTCCGAAAGAAATTCTCGCCATTCTTTTATAAAATTATCACTCACGGGTTTGTTTACGGATTTTGTTTTTACTACGGGAAAGACAAAGTGTAAATCAGGATGAACAAATTTTTGATACTTTAAACAGGAAGAACACGTTCCGCAAGAATCGTTTTCCGACTTATTTTCGCAAGATAAATATTGAGCAAATGCAATTGCCGACGACAGCTTTCCGTTTCCTTCGGGACCTGAAAATAATAATGCATGACTGACACGGTTTTGTTGAACAGAACCGATTAATTTTTGTTTAATTGCCTTATGGTCATCTATATCTTTAAAAAACATTTACCTTTGTTTATAATTTCAAAAGTAAGTATTTTAAGGTTTATCAAAAAATGATACTGTGGAAATGACAAAAAATATTTTTCAATATATTGTTAATCATAGTGATAAAGAAGATAAAATTTTAACTGAATTAGCTCGAAAAACACATTTGGAAACCGTTCACCCGAGAATGTTATCCGGGCATTTACAAGGGAAATTTTTAGAATTTATCAGTAAAATGATAAAACCCGAAAGAATTTTGGAAATCGGAACTTTTACAGGTTATTCTGCAATTTGTTTGGCAAAAGGACTGAAAGAAAACGGTTTGCTCTATACAATTGAAATTAATGACGAACGAAAATCGATTATTGACGAATTTGTTAAAAAAGCCGGATTTTCCGATAAAATAACAGTATTAATCGGAGATGCCGTAAAAAAAATCCCCGAAATACCGGAATTGTTTGATTTAGTTTTTATTGATGCCCATAAACCGAATTATGTAAATTATTTTAAAGCGGTTTTTCCCAAGTTAAAACCAGGTGCTTTTATTATTGCGGATAATGTCCTCTGGGACGGAAAAGTTGTAAAAAAGATTTCAAAAAACGATATTTCCGCACAAGGAATTATTGATTTTAATAATTATATTCAAAATAATGAATCTGTTGAAAATTTGATGTTACCCTTGAGAGACGGTTTGATGTTAATCAGAAAAAAGGATTGAACCCGTAATAATTCCTTATCTGATTTTCACAAAATTAAAAAAAATATTATTTTTGAAATCTTATACCTTTTTATTTGTTAAATTTCTGTTTTAATTAAAGGTTTATAAAATCGATTATGGCTTCGAAAAAAAATTCAATAATAAGCGGAATTAAAATATTTTTATCAATAATTTTTATTCTCAGTATTTTAAATTACGTCTTAACAAGTTATTACAATAAAAAAATAATCGATACAGAAAACAAAATTATTCTTACCGATAAGCTGTTGAATCTCTTAAATCAAATTAATGATGAAATTAACGGTGAAACTTTTTCGACAGAAAATAAGATATCTCAATTTACTATTGTTAAAACATACCTTTCATTGCTGACCGAAGGCGGAAAAGCAGATGAACTTTTACTCAATAATAAAATAACTCCGATAAATAAAAATTATCGTCAAAGTTTTTCGGAAATTGAAAAAAAACTAAAAAAAACAATTGAAATTTTAAAAAAATATTCGGGTTCCGAAAATTCATATATTGAAAAAAAACGGAGTGTTTTAAATTCAAATTTATTATTTATAATTCAGAAAATTAAAATTACTGAAAAATTATTTCGGAAATCGGTGTCTTCTTATATTTTCAAAAAGAATTTTACGGATATTTTTACTTTGTTATTAATTCTGTTTTCGGCAATATATATTTATTTCAGAATAAAAAATAAACTTACCGACGATATAAACGGTTTGAGCTTACAGGTTCAAAATATTACTAAAACCGAAAATACGGTAAACTTTGTAAGCAGCGATGAATTTAAACCGATTTCAGCCGGCATTAGTTCTGTTAATTTAAAATTTTCCGAAATAGCTGATTTTATAAACAGCTTACTTTCCGATAATTACGATATTGACTTTTTATCTTCCGAAAAAATAAATTCGGTTCAGGAATCATTAATCAATTTAAGAGATAAATTAAAAGAAAATATTGAATTAAATAATAAACGACTGGAAGAAGAGCGACGAAGACAGTGGTTCTCGGAAGGAAAAGCTAAATTTAACGATATTCTGAGAGAAGCAAATTTTGAAATTAAAAATTTAGCAGAAACCTCTCTGATAAATATGGTTAAATTTTTGAATGCGGCACAAGGCGGATTTTTTATTTTGAATGAAGACGAATCGAAGCCGTTCCTCGAATTAATCTCTGCCTTTGCTTATGACAGAATAAAATTACTTACAAAAAGAATTGAAATCGGCGACGGACTTGTAGGAATGTGTGCCGCAGAAAAAAATACGATTGTTGTAACCGATGTTCCCGAAGATTATATGCAAATCGAATCCGGTTTGGGAGAGTCTGCACCGACAAACATATTAATAATTCCGTTAAAAACCGAAGATAATATACTGGGTGTTATTGAGATAGCTTCTTTTTACGAGTTCAAGAAAAATGAAATCGAATTTATTGAAAATATTGCGGAAGATATCGCCAAAACATTGGAAACAACAAAAATTTCAGAAAAAACATCAGAATTATTACAAGAAACACAAAAAAAATCGGAAGAATTGGCATTAAGAGATACCGAAATGTCCGAGAAAATAAGTGAATTAAGAGATGCACAAAAAGAAACAAAAAGAAGTGTGTCGGAGATGAATGCTTTAACTACGGTAATCGATAAAGTTCTTTTTAAAGCAGAATTAACGACTGCCGGAAAAATAAGCTCCGTTAACGGACTGTTTTTAAGTCGATTAGGATACAGGCAAACGGAAATGCGAAATAAGGGATTTGTTGATTTTATTAAAGATAAAGAAAAGAAAATTTTAGAAGATGTTTATTCGGAAGTTTCTAAAAATAATTATACACAACAGGAAATAATTTTTATTACAAAAGAAAATTCCGAATTGAAAACAAGCAGCTTTTTTTCTGCCGTAAGAAATGAGAAAGGAGAAATAATCCGGATTTTAATGTTGGCGGATAACAGTACGTACAGAGAAGAGCTTAAACAAAAAAATGCAATATTAAAAGAAGAATTGAACGCAAAAATTCATATAATTTCAGAAAAAGAAAAAGAAATAAGCAGTATATTCAAAAATGTAAAAAAATCCGGTAATATTCCCGATAATGAAATATTGAAATTAAAACAAAGAGAAGAAAGGATATTAAAAAAACATGAAACCATTTCGGAAAAAAAATATGCAGACTGGTTATCAGACGTAAAATCTAAAAAATGAGCAATCGAATAAATAATATAATTACCGTCAGAAATTCGACAACTTGGAAAATTGTTCTGAACAGTTTTATTTTCGGGTTGTTTTTCCCTGCTGCTGCTTGGTTTTATTATATTTTCAGTAATAATATTGAATTTAATTTTCAAAATATTACGAATATTCATCTTTCAAATCCGATACTTTTTATTGTTGATTTAATCCCGATTCTGACGGCGGGAATTTCTTTTTTCTTATTCAAACGATTGCAAAATGAAAGAACGGAAATTTACAATCAACTTCTTTTAAAAGAAAATTTAATCCAAAAATATTCCGGATACGTAAAAAAAATCGGAAACGGAGAGTATTCGGAAACAGCAAATATTTATTTCGACGACGATTTAGGTCAATCTCTTAATGAGATGAAAGAAAATTTGTTGCAAAAACACAGAACCGAAGAAAAACAAAAATGGATTTTTGACGGCAAAAATTTATTCGATGAAATTTTAAGAAAGCATAATGAAATTAAACCCTTAGCATATGAAATATTAGTAAATTTAACGGAATATTCAGAAGCCGTTCAAGGCATTTTTTATGTTTTTGATGATGAAATCCAAAAATTAATTTCTGTATCGTCTTATGCCTACGGTAAAGAAAAATTTTTACAAACCGAATATAAGTTGGGTGAAGGGATAATAGGACAAGCGTCTTATGAAAAAGCAATTCTTTACAGAAAAAATATTCCCGATAATTTTATTACAATAACGTCCGGTATTTTAGGTGAACAAAAGCCGAAAGCATTAGTTATTTTACCCTTGCTCGGAGACGAAAAAATTCAGGGAGCAATAGAATTAGCATTTTTAAAAAATGAAATACCGGAAAATTTGCTTTTGCTTTTTGAAGAATTAAAGGGAATAATCGGCCAAACATTATTTAATATTAAA
>Ga0256841_1003656_pt1 | contig 11403 bp, 10 predicted proteins | sample 356308metaG_FD_185971 | JGI IMG/M metagenome (GOLD analysis project Ga0256841, IMG submission 185971) | Hydrothermal vent microbial communities from Mid Atlantic Ridge, Atlantic Ocean - 356-308 | ecosystem: Environmental > Aquatic > Marine > Hydrothermal vents | place: Atlantic Ocean: Mid...
GGGGTTTTTCTAACTTTTTTTGGTGGAAATCTGGACTCGGAGAAAATCCTGAATGGCATGGGGGTGGCGCTCATTACCACCCTGCTGGGTCTGGTGGTCAGTCTCATCATTAACTTCTTCAGTACCCAACTGTATAGTGCGTATCAAAATCGGTTGAGCCTGGTAAGCAAAAAAGGGGATGAATTCCGGCTGCACCTGTTTCGGATGGCAAACAGCAGCAATCCCAAAGAGATAAGCAATCACACGCCCTATTCCCCCGGCATTCCGACCTCGGCAACGCTGAGTCCCCCAAATGTTCCGGCTCCACAGGGGTCTGCGAAAAACAACGGGATGCCGCAGTTGCAGGTTCTGCAAATCAAGACCCGGGAAATACCGGTTCGTAGTGTCATTCGCAGTGCAATCCAATTAAAGGTATTGGAAGGAACCGGAAACCCGGTGGAAAAAGCAACCCTCATCTTAAAAACCGAAGGTCCGTTAATGTTGAGCAGTGACGGAACAACCCGGACAAAAATTTTCTCGGATGAGAATGGTGAAGCGACAATTGACTTGATTTCCGGAGCAGAAATAGGAGCAGCCCGGCTGCATTGTATGATTGCCGGTTTTGAAGATGAGAAAAAAACAATACCCTTTTTGATTCTGCCCGGGGAAGCGGAAAAACTGCTGGTTGTCAGCGGGAATGACCAGGCTGGTCTGGTTGGCAGCGAACTCCCCGAATCGTTTAATGTGAAAGTAACGGACCAATTTGGCAATCCGGTCGCCAATGCACCGGTTCAGTTTAGACTAACCAACGGTAGCGGCATCCTGGATGGCAGTAACCACCATGTGGTAAAAAAGAGCGACGCCAATGGTATTGCCCGGGCGCGGTTGGTATTGGGGAAGCAGCCTGGATTTCACACGGTGGTGGCTTCTTTAAACGGTAATAAAAACACCTCGGTAGTATTCCGGGTGTTATGCAAAGCCTGAAAACCCAGGAGGTCGTAAATGCCCGGTCCCCGAAAAAAGTATCGCAGTAATTTGTTTATCCGGTTAATCGATGTTGTGCTAATTCTGCTCTTTGGTTTCATCGCTATTTCCGAGATTGATATTCGCAGTCAAATTAAGCTGGCAAAAAGCACCACGGTACCGGTGACAGCCCCGGACAAAGAGGTAGTGGTTTACGTGGGGGTGTTACCGGACGGACGATACCTGGTGGAGAAGGAAAGTCGGGTGGTGGATCAACTTGAGGTACTGGCAGGCTACCTGCAAAACAAACGCAGCCTGTTTTCATCGAATCATACCCGTTTGAAGGTACGTATCCGAACCAATTATAATGCCCCGGTAAAATATGCCTTTGCAGTTGTGAACCTTTGCCAGCGTTTAGGAATTCCAGTAGGACTGGATGTGGTGCACCGGAAGGGGTAGAAAATTGTGAGCGGCGAAGGGGGGAGTGGGTTAGAGGTAGTTTCGCATAAATTTGAATATCCGAGATTTATATGGAGAATCTAACATGACAGGTAGTTTGATGGTGCGATTAATTGATGTGGTGCTGATTATTTTGTTCGGGTTTCTGTCGATTAGCGATATCCAGATTAAGCGGCAGATAAGATTGCCCGAATCGGGTAAGACGGAAAACGAACCGGAGACATCCCAAATCGGGTATCTTTTTGTACATATTAACCCGGCAGGGGATTTTATCCTGACCATGGACGGAAGAGCACCTCAAACAATCGGGACGTTGGCGGAATTACGCCCGGCGTTGCGAAAAGCTGCGGATGAACTCCGTGAGACAAAAGAAAATCCCCTGGTGGTTATCGATCCCGATCCGGAGGCATCCATGCAATCCACCGTAAATGTATATGATCTTTGTGAAATGGAGCAGCTTCCCCGCAGCATCAATATGGAACTTAAATTCACAGATGCTGCGAAAGGAAACCAGAACCACCATCATTAAAAGATACCTCCTGGGGCAGGGAAGTCTTCTGTAAAGTTGCCGGAACAGGTAAAATGAAATGACAAGCATTTTCAGATGAATTCACAACACAAACAAAAATTCCTGGCTGCCGTACTGACCGTTCTTTTGTTGGCGATCTTCTTTTTGGCGCTGAGCAGCATGGCGGTTCCGCACCATGATTTGATTGCCGACCGTTACGATGAGATTAACTGGACCCGCTTTGTTCCCCAGCCGAAGCCAATCCTCCCGAAACAACGTTCAGAGGAGACGAAAGTGGAGAAGCCGAGGATGGAAATGAATAAAACGGCCATAAAGCGAATCAACCTGGAAGCGTTATTGCCGGAGATAAACCGGGAACAACAACAGGTCACAGAACCGCTACCCCGGCAAAAAAAATTTCGTTCCGGGCACCAGGGGCAGTCTGTCACCCCGGAAATGTTGAAATTGGACGACAAGATATTAACCGGGGACCTGAATTTAGCCCCCGGGGAGGAGCATACCGTGCAAATCACCGCCTCCCGAGTTCGAGAGCGTACTGCCGGTAGCGGATTAAAACTGGGAGAAAATACCGGCGCTTCTATCCTGGAGGAGGATCAGCTCAGCAACATTTCTGCCGGGTTAAAAAAGCCGGTATCCGGGCATTCATCCCTTCCGCCTTCCCGGCAAATAGAGTTAAAGACCTTAAATGAATTGGAAAATGCCCCTGGTAATCTTTCGCCCATTTACAGACCGCTGGTGGAATGGATGAAGAAACATCCTCATAAACTTCCCGGGGTTGTTCAACGGTTTATGGCTTACTCTCCCCCGGCGTTGACCTCCCTCGTCAGGTTTTCTGCCAATGGGATTTCATATCAGATGTATCTCCTCTGTGTGGAGTCGTCTTATGAAGTACGGATTGCAATCATCAAAGGAGACCGGGTAATGTATTTAATTGATCAGGGATTTCGTAAAAATGTTAATTTACTGCGTACTGGCACCATTACCCGCTTGAAGAACCAGGAGATCCTGGAATTCAGTACGAACTTACAGCCAGCCGGGGATAAGGTTAGCCAAAACTTTTATCAAATTTTCTTATCATGGTGGGAGACTGTAGAAAATGAGAAGTAAATTACTTCAACGCCTATGGATGATCGTCATGCTCTCTTTCCTCACTTACTGTGCCGCCAGCAGGAAAACTCCTGCCACTGTAGAGTTGGAAATCCCCCTGCCCACCGTTGCCGCCGGGGTGGACAGTGCGGTTGCTGCGGAAACCGATTCTCTGGCGAACGAACTTTTCGTTAGCTGGGAGCGACAGGAAGCTGCCCTGCATCTCCGACAGAAAGGGAAATCCGCAGTAGCTGAATCCGACAGCTTGTGGCGACTATTGACAATTCCAGCAGATAGTTTCCTGGTTAGCAAAGGCGATTCATTGCGTTCGATTAGGACTTTTAACCGAGGCGCCCGACAATTGCTCGAAATTCGGGATGCCCGGAATTCCACGTTACTGTCCCCTGCTGAAGTTGAACAGCAAGTTTCCATGCGGTTGGATTCAGCCCAGTACTATTTTGAAAAAGCCCTGCAGTTAAACCCCTTCGACCGTAACAGCCGCCTTTGGCTGGCAAGAGTTTATCAGATGCAGGGCAAAAGGTTAATGCGTTCTCAACAGTTTTATAAGGCGGCTGCAACCCTGGAAAGATTGCTGCGTTTAGACCGCAGTCAACATGGGGTTTACGGAAGATTGGGACAAATTTACTTTACTCTGAAACAATGGGATAAAGCTTATCAGGATTTTCATTCTGCTGAAGTAACCTTAAGGCAATCGGCAATATTTGACGTGCCGGAAACGATTCCTATCAATGATTCGACAATTGCTCAACAGGTGGATTCCACCAGCCTTTTCTTATATGTTTATTATCAGGGGGAGACCAATATTCGAAGATATCAATCGGAAGGGGCATTAGCGGATTTCCAGCGAGCGCTGGCACTGGCAAAAAAACCTGAGGACCAATCGCTGGTAAGGGATGCCATCAACTGGATAAACTGGGATAACGGAAATATTCACGCAGTGGAATACCGTGATTCCATGCTCACCCTGATTGAAAAGGGGAAATATGAAGCGGCAAGCCGGGGGTTTCGGGCACTGTATAAACTCCTACGGTCTGAAAAAGCAAAACGGGAAATTGACTGGCGACTCTCACTATTGGAATATGCCCACCTGGGAGAACCCGAGCAGGCACTAAACCGAATGCAACGGATTGTTCATTATTATCTGGATGACAGCACCGGCTTAGCCCAACAAGATACCATGTATCGGGAATATTACAAAAGTTACGGGACGATGTGCCATAATCAGGGGTTAAAGGCATTAAAACAACGAAAACTGCGGCAGGCACTGGCATACTTCCGGCAGTCATGTTCAATTCCTTGGGAACAACGGGCAAAGAGTTATCTGGAAGTTGCCCGGCTTTCCCGAAATTCTCCCCGGCATGCTATGGAAGCTGCCAAAACCGCCCTGCAATCTGCCGATCAACTTTCCCCCCGGGAGCACATCGAAGCTATGCGCATCCTGATAGAATCTTTAAAGCGGATGGGGAAATTCGAAGAAGCGATTGCCTATTTTAAACAATACCGCAAATATATTGCCCGGAGCAGTGACCATGACTAAATTTTCTCACCATCCTCTATATCGGAAAGTACCGGTGTTATGGACAATTATAATGTTGTTAATGAGTTTCCCGGGTGTTCTGGCACAAACGCAAGTTGTAGTTGACCAGGAAATGGTTTCGACTGCTACGGTAAGCAATCCGAAATTGATCCGTTTTTTTCTGGATGCGTACCTGATTCCGGAAGACAGCGTAACTCAAATCGTATTTATTGATGCCACCGGCAACGGATTCGGTGAAGATGACTTGATAAAATGTTTTCCGTCGGAGAAGACCTATTTTCTCTACCCATCGGATACGGCTCAGCAGGTGATGAGTCAATGGAAATTTACCAGTAACGTGCAAAGTGTTACCCGGGTTGGTGATGCAAGCATTTTCGAAACTTTGGAGAAGGATAAGGCATCGAATTGGATTTTAGCGGGCTTGCTGCAACGCTTAAATTTGAATTACCATGATATTCCAATAAAAATGTATTTTGAGCGGGATTCTTCGGCAATGGTTTTTGAGATGTGGGGATTTAACCAGGATTCACTGCGTTGGCAGCCGCCGCCTCCGCCCCCTAAAATACCCGAAACCACCTACGATTTGCTTCAGTTGGTGAAAAGCGACACCCTGATTCTATCGGACACCACGTATTATGACCAATTTTTTGTTTTTAAAAGTATGACAGATACGGTAGTTATTTCTGAAGAAGAGTTCCGGAAAGTGACTCGCCGGGAGCAATTACGCTATCAGCCCGGAATAACACCCCGCCGGAAAAATCAACAGTAATGTAGTTCGGAAGGCTCAATCACCATTCCCGCGGTTGAAACTTCTCGTCATTGAGGATCTGCACCGTTTCACCACTCTGCCCTATCACAAACAAACCCTGACGATAGGCATACCGGTCAACATCTTCCTCTAACACAATACCCGCTACCGCTCCAATCACCCGGTGACCGGCATATTCCGGGAAAAATTCTTTGAACCGTTTCAATCTTTCAATGTGTTCGTTTACGTCTTCAACTTTCAAGGTGCTCTTGGCTTCAATCAATACCGCATAACCACCGTTTATCGCCAGAATATCAATCTCCATCCGGTCCCCATTCCGGGTGGACTCCGAACGACGATGCACCCGTTCTATAGGAATTCCCCGTTCGCTGAACAAACGCTTTACCGCCGGTTCCAACAATCCTTCCACAAACCGTCCCCATTTGCCGCCCAAATCACCGATGGCAGTGGTCACCTCGGCAATCTTCTCATCCGTCTTTCGGAATTTTTCCTCTAATAGCCGGTCGGTTTCCTCAAATTTTTCCTTTAAAAACTGATCGGTCTCCTTAAACTTTTGATCCGTCTTTGCGAATTTTTCCTTTAAAAACCGTTCCGTCTCCTTAAACTTTCGATCCGTCTCTTTAAACCTCCGATCGGTCTCTTTAAACATCTCCCAAATTTCCTGAATGGTTCGTTCCAGTTGCTGGTCAGTCATGACGCTCTCATCCACATTTATTGTGAGTTAAATATAACCTTTTATCGAAACGGTTGCAAATTCGACACAAAAAATGAAAGAGGTGGGTGCAAAAGAATAATTTGTGATTTACAAAACTTTATTTGCACATACGCGAAGGGATTAGGTTATAATTAAGTAATTTTATTATCCATCCGTATCAAAACCATTTCTTCTCGATCATGCCGGGTTTATAATGTTCAATATAATCGAAAGCTTCATCAATGGTCTTGGCGAAGTGGTAGAGATGCCGATTGCTTTCCTTAAGGATATGCTGTTTGTACCAATATTCAAAAAGTGCCATAAGTGGATGATAAAATCGATCAATATTCAAAAACACGATGGGTTTGTTCTCGTTCCCCAATTGCTTTCGGGTAATGATTTCCAACGCCTCTTCTAACGTACCAAATCCCCCCGGAAGGACAATAAACCCGTCAGAATGTTTTGCCATTAATTTTTTGCGTTGATACATATCCGGTGTGACGATTAACTTATCAGCATCCTGGAAGGATAAACCTGCCTTGTGGATAACTTCCGGAACAATCCCAACCACTTTTGCCCCATGTTTGTGGGCTGAAGAGGCCACTGCTCCCATCAACCCAACTTCAGCCCCCCCAAACACCAGGGTATACTTCCGGCGAGCAATTTCTTTCCCTAATTGATGAGCGGTTTCAAAAAAACTTGTTTTCACCGCATTACTTGAGGCGCCATACACACAAACAATTTTTTTCATTTTTCCTCCCTGAAAAATGAGCCTGCTTCTACGTGGCTTTCAGGTTTGGTTATTGGTAACGGTTTTCTTTTGAATATAGCGCATAATAGCTGCTCCCAGGCAAATCACACCAAAAATAGCCACTATGGAGGGACCTGCCGGGAAATCAAATGTATAAGAAAACCAGAGACCAATGAAGCCGGCAATCACAGAATTAAAAAGTGTAATTGTAATAATAATCCAGGTTCGTCTCGCTACCAGAACCGCACTCACCGCCGGTACCACCAGGTAAGCAAACACCGGCATCACCCCACCGATTCTTACCGCGTAGACAATCGCCAGGCCAATGGACAGGTAAAAGAAAAAATTCCAGGCGCGCTCTTTCACACCAAAATTGGCAATATCACCAGCTTCCATGCACTCGGTAATTCGAAAAATGTGTTTGGAAAATGCTATATGTAGAATTGCTAATACAGAAAAGACAATACCCAATTTTAACAATTCGGAACTCGATGTTGCTAACAAAGTACCAAAAAGGACTTCCTGAATATCCGCTTCTCCATGAGGAGTTTTGGAAATTACCAACACTGTGGTAGCAGCTGCCACCACGTAAATAATTCCAATGATCGCTTCCAAACGAAGCCGTTTATCCTCGATATGAATCAACGAAAGCAGTACCGCCCCGACCAGAGTGAAGACAATTGGCAGCCATTCTTCACCAATATGAGTGAACTGAGAGAATGCCACCCCAAGTGAAGAGATTTGCCCTAACGCCAGGTCAACAAATACTATTCCTCGACCAATGACATGAATTCCCAAATAACTCAGTAGCAATCCCATAATTAAGGTTGCCCAAAATGCCATCACCATAAATGATAAATTAAACATTTCAAACATGTTCGCTCTCCTTATTCGCCTGTTGAAACGGGTTGATAACCAGCTTTTTGAAATGCTTCAATCAATTTGTGAATGTTGTAGTCAAACAAATCAAAATATGTTTTTACTTCCGGGAAAGACCCAACAGAGGAGGCTAACTCCACCACTATTCCGTCGGTTTTGGATGCTACCAATTCGGAAGATTTCTTATTATAATAAGGTGAGATGATAATTACATGGGCATCATTTTGCCGCATGGTTTTAATTACTTTTACCAGGTGTTTTGGCGTAGGTGGAATACCGGGTTTCGGTTCAATAAAGGTCACAATGTGAACTCCAAACCGTTCTTCAAAATAGGGCCAACTATCATGATATGCTACAATCTTTGCACCTCGGTAGGGCTTCATTTTTTCCTGCCATTCCTGCAACTTGCGATCGATTGTCGCATTAAATTTTTCCAGGTTTGCCCGAAATTCCTGTTGATGTTCCGGCATTAATCGAACCAGCCCATTGTAAATATTTCGGGCGATGATTTTTCCACGTGCCGGGTCTAACCAATAATGGGGGTTGCCGGCAGCATGAATATCTCCCTGGGCGCGCAGGGTTGCCGGATCGCCGACTGGCACTTTGAGCAAAGGTATTCCCTGGGAAGCATCCACATATCCTTTTCCGCCCGGGAGGATGTCCGGATTGCGGGAACCATCCAATAACGGCGGCACCCAGCCAATTTCCAATCCTAACCCCACTTGCACAAACATATCCGCTTTTTGCAGTTTTATCATGAAGCTCGGTTTGGCATCTACAAAGTGGGGGTCTTGATATCCCCGGGCAATGGAGAACGCATCCACGTAATCCCCCCCTATCTCCCGGGCAATCGATGCTAAATCGGTTAAAGATGTAACAACTTTCAATTTTTTTGCCGAATAAAGGGATTCAACAAAACCACCCCAAATGATTATCACCATCAAAAAACTTAGCCATGCTGCCATTTTATGGTATTTCTTCATGATTTCATTCCTTCCTCTTGTTAGGGGAGTTGATTCTTTTAATCCATTGGATAACACACAGTTGTAGAGAATGCTCTTTGATTCTTTAATATTGATGCGCCCCATGAGCGCCAATCACAAAAATTGCCCGCAGAAGCACCCGGTTAAATGAAGAACGCTCAGCCGGTTGCCCATACTGGTATTCAACTTCCAATTTCTGAAATTCAGTGGCAAAAAAACTAAGAATGGCGGAATATGCTTTTTCATTCATCTGGCTGGACTCCGGAAATTCGGAATAGTCGTAACGAATCCCGACAAACCAGCGTTTGGCTATCTGGTAGCGCAGGAAACTGTATAATGCCTTACTATTGATTGTCCCATGTAATGAATTGCGATGACTAATCAATGCCTCGGTAGTCCATTCAAAACTCCGGTAGCGGTTTCGACGCAAGGGTTTCCATTTGTAGGTAACATCTGCCCCACCTATGGTGGTTCGATGCCCTTCTCCATCATTCTTCCCGGTAATTCCACTGAGACCGATTTCCAGAGTACTGTTTTCCGTTAAGTCAAAGAAATTTTTCAAATGCCCCAAATACAGCAAATCAAATCCCTCACCACTAAAAGAAGGAGCTTCTACCGCACCCGAAAGCGCTTCCAGGGTCAATTCCTGAAAAAATCCGAAAGGATTGGGTACCAGCCAGCTAAGGGACAGCCCGGCGTCTGATAAACCATCTCCCCCCAAAAAATTAACATACATTCTGGGGATATCCAGATAATTGAGGGCGTGAGGATGAATAGGGTTGATCTTCCCGAAAGTCGTGCGAAATTTACCGCCTCTCAGTTGCAAACCGAACGGCAGCGCCAGGGTGGTCACATACCCTTCTTCCAACTCGGTAGTGAATTCTCCGCTTCCGGCAATAGCCGAATCGGGTCCCTCAAACGGATCTTCACTTTCATGCCCGAATGCCACAAAAAAATCCGCTCGACTGTACGGATCAACATACGCACGCAATGCGATCTCCGCTTCGGCAAGTCCCACATTCTTGTTTTTGACCACCACGCCTGTTTCGGTTCCAGATGCGAAGAACGTTCCTACTACACTAATTTGCGGGTTTAAGACTGTACTTCGCCGTACAGTAGTGCCCGTCACCGGAACAGGCATCACGGGGATTACGGTATCGGAACTATCGCTACTCTCACCCAATTCTTTGGCAAGTTCCTCCTCCAGAGCTTTATCTGTAGAATCTACTATCCCGGGATGCTTTACCGTATCCGGCTGGGTCGTTTGCCCGAATCCCATGCTCCCTCCAAGCCATAACAATGAGACCATGATTAAAATTAAAGGTTGTTTCATTCCTGTTTCCTTTCCCTTTGAACAATTCTATAAGATAACTGGCGAGCAAGTATATTCTCCGTACCGGTAAATCACGTTCGGAGGAATCGGACTTCCTGGTGTCCCGAATTCTAACCGCCGGATTTTATGACGCCAACAGGCTGTCATTCCACCCTCAAGCGGGCAACAACGCTTTTGGCGCACGGAAAATTAAATTCTGCTTAACTTGATGAATGATGAGAGACTTCAATCTAAAAGGAAAGGAGGGGAGCGGTTGGGGGTTGGATAGCTTAAGAAATATGTTAAAAAAGATGGCGTAAGGGGGTTTAAATACTGGACATTCAATTGATGCATCGGCAGGGTCGAAAAGAGCGGAGGTGAAAAGACAGTTCGAGCAATTACGCATGCCAGGCACAAACGAAATTCGGATGTATCTATCTTAGTTATATTTTCCGTATGAGTACCGTCTTGATGTAGAGTTTTTATGAACGATGTGGGATGGGTGTGAAACATTCCTGTCCAGGATAAAAACCAACTGGTCAGGAGCAATAGAATCAAGGTCTGTTTTGGGAAATCTTGATACTGCAACGACTTTCCTCAGGTTTAAACTCTAAAAACGGAGTTAATGTAAAGGATATTACCTGAAAAATCAAGTTGTTCCTGTTTCGTCAATGTCTCGGGGTTGAAAAAAGATCATGTCACAAGATATATCAGCAGAGATGTCCTTTCCTGTGGTTTCATCGATCACTCTCGGAAAGATCTATCCAGGGCGTTGTCCCTGGCTATAATATTAAGCCCCGTTGGGGCAACAAAGGGATACGATAACAGCACACACGGCAAAACCGAAGCCTCTCAACCCCAAAGGGGTCAAAAAAGACAGCGAAGAGCAATATCTACCGCAAGCTGCAAGTGAACAGCCGCATCGGCGCGGTGGGTAAAACAAGGATGAGGGGTGGGTGAATCTAAAACGTTTTTGAATAAAGGCGGTAGGGTAACTACTATCGCAGTCGGTTGATTTCAGGCAGATGACACCGTTTCGGGTTAAGGCGTTCTCCCGCTACACGAATGCCCGGAGAATCGGTCATCGAACTTTCCTATAGCAAATCCGGGGAAGCTGATCGATAAAGGCAGCTTAATTGCTCGGGCGGTGGGAAAACGAGACAGCCGATCCATGAAGAAATAGAGCAATAGCTCCTCAGCTAATATCTCATTTAGATAGCCTTCGGAAAACAGACGATTGTCAATACAGCCAGCTATAGAATCCTTTAATACGTTCCAGCCGATGTGCAAAGAACCCCCTGCCCCCCCTTGCTTTCTCCCGGGTAAATGTGTAAAATTCGACCGTACGTTATGAAACCCAAAACTACCACATTGCTTCTGCTGCTGTTTTTTCTTTTCCAGTGTCTGAAACAGAATGAGCCGCTGGGCAGCACAGGAAACG
>Ga0256841_1003657_pt1 | contig 11393 bp, 5 predicted proteins | sample 356308metaG_FD_185971 | JGI IMG/M metagenome (GOLD analysis project Ga0256841, IMG submission 185971) | Hydrothermal vent microbial communities from Mid Atlantic Ridge, Atlantic Ocean - 356-308 | ecosystem: Environmental > Aquatic > Marine > Hydrothermal vents | place: Atlantic Ocean: Mid...
CGGCCAGGTGGCCCCGGCCCAGGCGATAGAGGATGTAGAAGTTCACACCCCCGGCCAGCATGAAGAGGGTGATGACCAGCTCCATGGCCGCGTAGTTGGGGAAGATCGCCGGCCGGTTGCGGTAGAAGGCGATGCTCTCGTCGTGGGGGGAGAAGCCCCCGGTGGAGACGGTGGTCATGGCGTGGGTGACGGCGTCGAAGAAGGGCATGCCCAGGGCCCAGGTCAGCAGGATCTGGGCCACGGTCAGCACCAGGTAGATCGCCGTGAAACGATAGGCCCCCTGCTTGAAGTTGAAGGAGAGCCGCCCAGAGCTCACCTTCACCCCCTCCGCGTTGAGCAGGGAGAGGGCGTGGCTGCCCTGGGCCTGGCCCACCAGCAGGACGATGAGCAGGATCCCCATGCCCCCCAGCCACTGGATCAAGGCCCGCCAGACCAGAATGGAGCGGGGCAGCTGGTCCAGCCCCAGGATCATGGTGGTGCCGGCGGTGGTGAAGCCGCTCACGCTCTCCAGCAGCGCATCCAGGAAGGGCATGGAGAGCATGAGCACAAAGGGCAGCGCGGCCAGCACGCTGGTGGCCAGCCAGACGCCCGTGGTCACCAGCAGGGCCTCGGTCTGGGTCAAGGAGGTGGGGGCCGGGCGCCGGTAGCGGATGACCAGGCCCAGGAAGAGGGCGATGATGGAGGGGACGAGGAAGCTGCGGGCCTCCTCCCACTCGGGCCAGCCCCCTACGTCCCAGGCGGCCATGGCCACCGGCACAAGCAGGGCCAGGCCGATGGCCGTGAGCACCGGGGCCTGGTAGGCCAGCACCAGGATCAGCCGCTTGCGCCAGAGGGGCCGCCGACGGGCTGGGGCCCGGGCCGGGATCACATCAGAGACCATCGCCGCTGCCTCCGCAGGATCTCGATGATGCGCTGGACCGCCTCGTGGGGCGCCACCACCAGGAGTTCGTCCTCCGCCTCGATGACGGGCCGCTCCCCGGGCAGGTGAAAGACCTGTTCCGCGGCCTTGAGCAGCCCCACCACCAGGGCCCCATGGGGGAAGCTGGGGTGCTTCCAGAGGGCGTCCAGGGTCTCCCCCAGCAGGGGCGAGTTCGAGGGAACGTCGATGGCGGCCATCTCCACCCGGCCATCCCCCAGGGCCATGATCTGGCGCACATCCGGCTCCTCGATGGCTGTGAGGAAGGCGTTGAGCAGGTAGTCGAAGGCGCTGAAGGTGTTCACGATCCCGGCCAGTTCGTAGGCCGGGGCATAGTGCTGTTGGCGGAGCCGGGCCAGGATCCGGGGCACCTGGAACTGGCGGGCGAAGAGCCCCACCATGATGTTCTTGATGTCCTTCTCCAGCAGGGCCACCAGCACGTCCGCCCGGTCGATGCCCGCCTCCTGGAGGGTGCGGATGTTGTTGGGTTCGCCCTGGATCACCAGGCAGCCCAGCTCCGTGGCCACCATGTTGGCGTACTCGGCGCTTTCGTCCACGTAGGCCACCTCGTGCCCGTGGGCCACCAGGGCCGCGGCCAGGGCTCGGCCCAGGGGATCTTCGTTGACAATGAGAATGTACATGGCGTCTGTCCCAAGCGTGTGGATCTCGATGAAATTGTTCGATGCAATTGTTCGACAAAATGTTCGATGAAATTGTTCAGGGAGGTTGCTCAGGGAAGTCGAGAGTGGGTCGAGGCCTGAACGGATCCTGAGGGAAACCTGGCAGGCGCCTACAGTATACCCCATCCGCTTGGAAAGCCTCCACCCGAACCTGGCTCAAAACCGGCAGACAGGACCACACTGTTATTACTCTGTCAGGTGTAATGGAGTATAATGGTGAATGGACACTTTCAGTGATATAGCCGGAAAGCGCCCCTTGGTATCATGGCTCTCGAACAGAGGAGCGTCGGCCCATCCCGGTCCCAAACGCCCCCACCCCAGAGCCCACCCATCGTCTCGCGCCGGTGAGCCCACCGGCCACCATCGATCCAGAACAGGCAATTTCTCCCTATGCTTGAACAGATCCGCCAGCACCTCCGTGCTCTTTTCGCCACATCTTCACCGAACACCCGGCGTCAGCTGACCCGGAGAACCCTGGTCTCCGCCGGGATCCTCGCGCTCTACGCCGTGGGCTTCGTCCTGGGCTATCCACACCTGAAGATGAACATAGCGGCCTCCCTCAGCCCCATCCCCGTGGCCTTGATCGCCCTCCTCTACGGCCTTCGAGCCAGCGTCCTGGCCGGCGTCGCCGTCCTGGCCCTGGATCTGGCCCTGATCCAGGTGATGGATCCGGCCCAGTGGCCGAAACTCACCTCCCTGGCCAGCCTCTCCGGTCATCTGATGCTGCTCCTCCTGGGCGCGACCCTGGGCTTCATGCGGGACCTGCGAGAGCAGCTGAAGCAGAAACTGCAGGAGAACGAGCAGGTGACCCAGGCCCTGCAGGAGCGGGACGCCATCCTGGAGGCCACCAGCACCGCCGCTCGCCGGTTCCTGGGAGCCGAGTCCTGGGAGAGCTGCATCCAGGACGTCCTGGAACTCCTGGGAGAGACCATCGGGGTCAGCCGGGTCTACATCTTCCAGAACCACCAGGCCGAGGACGGGACCCTCCTCACCAGCCAGCGCTACGAGTGGGCCGCTCCCGGCGTGGAGCCCCAGCTGGACAACCCCGAGCTCCAGGGCATCCCCTTCCTGGAAGCCGGCTTCAGGCGCTGGGTCCAGGTCATGGAGAAAGGGGGCGTGATCCAGGGCAAAGTGGAGGAGTTCCCCCAGGGGGAGCAGGCCTTCCTGGAGGCCCAGGAGATCCACTCCATCCTGGTGGTGCCCATCCACGTGATGGGCGCCTGGTGGGGCTTCATGGGCTTCGACGATTGCCGCAGCCCCCGCCGCTGGTTCGACGCCGAGGTGGACGCCCTGCGCATCACCGCCAGCGTCCTGGCCGCGGCCATCGAACACCGGGAGACGGCCCTGGCCCTGAAGCGGAGCCAGACCGACTACCAGGCCATCCTGGAGGCCCTGCCGGATCCCCTGGTGCGCCTGAACCGGGATGGCCTCCACCTGAGCTACCACCCAGGCGATCCCCAGGCCCATTTCCCAACCAAGGAGCAGGTGGAGGGGCGCACCATCTACGAGACCATGCCCCAGGAGATCGCCGACCAGGCCAGCGCCACCATCCGCAAGGCCCTGGAGACCGGCCGCACCCAGACCTTCCAGTACGAGCTGGAACGGGATGGCCACCGGCTCTTCCGGGAAGCCCGGGTGGTCCCCCTCTCTCAGGACGAGGTGCTGAGCGTGGTGCGGGACTTCACCCCCCAGAAACTGCTGGAGGAGCGCCTCCAGGCCGCCCGAGAGGAGGCCGAGGCCGAGCGCAACCTGCTCCGCACCCTCATCGACAACCTGCCCGACTACGTCTTCGTGAAGGACGCCCAGAGCCGTTTCATCACCACCAACAAGGCCCACCTGGCCACCCTGGGCGCCGCCTCCCTGGAAGAGGTGGTGGGCAAGACCGACTTCGACTTCTTCCCCAAGGAGCTGGCGGAACGCTACTACGCGGACGAGCAGGAAGTGATCCGCACCGGCGAGCCCCTCCTGAACCGCATCGAGGAGTCCACCGACGCCCAGGGCGCCCCCCAGTGGCTCCTCACCACCAAGGTGCCTCTCCGGGACAAGTCGGGCAAGGTGGTGGGCCTGGTGGGCATGAGCCGGGACATCACCGCCCTGCGGGAGGCGGAGCAGAAGCTCCAGGAGGCCAAGGAGAAGGCCGAGGCCGCGGCCCGGGCCAAGTCCGAGTTCCTGGCCAACATGAGCCATGAGATCCGCACCCCCATGAACGCGGTCATCGGCATGACCAGCCTCCTCCTGGACACGGATCTGAGCCCGGAGCAGCGGGACTTCGTGGAGACCATCCGCAGCAGCGGCGACGCCCTCCTCTCCCTCCTCAACGACATCCTGGACTTCTCCAAGATCGAGTCGGGGAAGCTGGAGCTGGAGCTCCACCCCTTCGACCTCTTCGAGTGCATCGACGAGACCATGGACATGTTCGCCTTCCAGGCCGCGGAGAAGGGGATCGAGCTGGCCTACATCACCGACGAGAGCACGCCCCGACGCATCATCGGCTCCGTCACCCGCCTGCGCCAGGTGCTGGTGAACCTGGTGGGCAACGCCATCAAGTTCACCGAAGCAGGGGAGGTGGTCCTCTCGGTGGAGAGCCAGCGGGAAGGGGATCGCTATCGGCTCCACTTCGCCGTCAAGGATACAGGCATCGGCATCCCCCAGGACCGCATGGACCGGCTCTTCAAGTCCTTCTCCCAGGTGGACGCTTCCATCACCCGCAAGTTCGGGGGCACAGGCCTGGGCCTGGCCATCAGCAAGCGGCTGGTGGAGCTCATGGGCGGGGAGATGTGGGTGGAGAGCCAGGAGGGGGTGGGCTCCACCTTCCACTTCACCATCCTGGTCCAGGCGTTGCCGGCCAAGAAACGGGTGGATCGGGTCTACGCCAGCCTCAAGGGCAAGCGGGTGCTCATCGTGGACGACAACCAGACCAACCGCCAGATCCTGGAGCACCAGACCCGGCGCTGGGGCATGGATCCCCACGTGGTGGCCTCGGGCCAGGAGGCCCTGCAGCGCCTGGCTCAGGAGCAGTACGACCTGGCCATCCTGGACGTGCAGATGCCCGAGATGGACGGCATCGAGCTGGCCAGCCGGATCCGGAAGCAGCTCCCCGAGAAGCCACCCTTGATCATGCTCACCTCCCTGGACCAATCGGACGTGCTCCAGGAGATGCGCCAGAAGGGCGTGGCCGCCGTCCTGACCAAGCCGGTGAAGCGGGATCAGCTCTTCGACACCCTCACCAAGGTGGTGGAGCAGCAGTCCACCCCATCGGATCCCGCCGTCAGCACCCCCACCTTCCGGCACATGGCGGACGAACTCCCCCTGCGCATTCTCCTGGCCGAGGACAACCTGGTCAACCAGAAGGTGGCCGTGCGCATGCTGGAGCGCCTGGGCTACCGGGTGGACGTGGTGGCCAACGGCCTGGAAGCCGTGGACGCCTTCACCCGCCGGGACTACGACGTGGTCTTCATGGACGTGCAGATGCCCGAGATGGACGGCCTGGAAGCCACCCGCTGGATCCGCCGGAAGCTGCCCCCGGAACGCCAGCCCTACGTCATCGCCATGACCGCCAACGCCATGGAAGGGGACCGGGACCTCTGCCTGAACGCGGGCATGGACGACTACGTGAGCAAGCCCGTCCGGGTGGACGAGCTGGTCCAGGCCCTGCAGAGGCTGGCCAGCAAGCGGAGCGAGACCCAGTCCGCCAACGGCAAGCGGGCTTGAGCAGCCCATCTCCCAGGGATCATCGAAAAAGGGGGTGCGACTGGTCGGTCGCACCCCTTTTTGCATGCCCAGACAGCCCCGCGCCCAGCCGGGATCGGGTCACTCGATGGTGATGGTCAAGGTGTAGGTGGAGCTGCCCTCGGGCCGGGCCACGGTGATGAAGTAGTCCTGGGTGGCCGGCAGCACGAAGCTGAAGCTTCGGTCCTCGTTCACCAGCCGCTTGTAGGGCGTGCCGTCCTCCCCCACGATGGCGAAGTTAGCCAGGCCGTCCGGCGAGACGATCTCCACGCTCATGGTCTGCCCGGCCAGGGCCCGCAGCACGTACTCCTTCCGCTCCGGCCAGCTCACCTCCCCGCTCAGCGTGGCCGATGTGGCCCCAGGCGCAAACGCCACCCGCTCCGGCGTGGGGGTGGGCGTGGCCGCCCCGCCGGTGATCTCAAAGAGCACCTCGTAGATGGCAGGCTCCGCGCCGGCCGGGCTGCTCACGGTGACCAGGTAGTCGCCGCTCTCCGGCAGGGTGAGGCTGCGCTCGAAGATGTAGACCTCACTGCCAAAGGCCTCACCGGGGAAGGTGGCGCCCCCAGGCGTGGTGATGGTGAAGTTCACCGGCGCCTGCAGCGCGGTGGTGCGCACGGTCATGACCTGCCCCGCCGCCGCGCCCAGGATGTACTGCTTCTCGCCCCCGGGCAGCAGACCGCCCCGGTGCATGGCCGACGTGGCCCCCGGCGCAAAGGTCACCCGCTCCGGCGGCGCGCCAGCCGGGGACGGCGTGACCACCGTGACGCTCATCTCGTAGTTGCTGGCCGGCGCGGCCAGGGGCGTGCTCAGCGCGATGAGATAGTCGCCGCTCTCGGGCAGGACGATGGTCTTGATGCTCATGGCCCCTTCGTAGCCGAAGGGCTCCCCGAACCAGCGGACACCGCTGGGGCTGGTGATGACCAGGTCCACAGGCACCGGATCCCCGCTGGCGATCACCTCCATGATCTGCCCCGCCGCCGCGTTGAGCAGGAACTCCTTGCGCCCGCCAGCCGCCTCCAGGACGCCGCTACGACTGGCCGAGATCTCGCCTGGGCCGAAGACGATCCGCTCCGTTTCGGCAGAGGGCGAGGTGATGGTGATGGTCAAGGTGTAGGTGGAGCTGCCCTCGGGCCGGGCCACGGTGATGAAGTAGTCCTGGGTGGCCGGCAGCACGAAGCTGAAGCTCCGGTCCTCGTTCACCAGCCGCTTGTAGGGCGTACCGTCCTCCCCCACGATGGCGAAGTTGGCCAGGCCGTCCGGCGAGACGATCTCCACGCTCATGGTCTGCCCGGCCAGGGCCCGCAGCACGTACTCCTTCTGCTCCGGCCAGCTCACCTCTCCGCTCAGCGTGGCCGATGTGGCCCCAGGCGCAAACGCCACCCGCTCCGGCGTGGGGGTGACCCCAGCCACAGGCGTGGCCGTGGGCGGAAGCGGGGTAGCGGTGGGCGCTTCGGGGGCGCGGAAGCCCTCCCGGGCCAGGAGCATGCCGTGCCAGTAGGGGGAGCCGTCAGGCCGCAGGGCCAGGATGAGGATGGCCTCCCCAGCGCCGTCCGCGCCCAGCCCCTTGACGTAGAGGGCCTGCACTGGGTTCACGTCCGGGCCCCACATGCCCAGGGGATCCATGCCCAGGAGCTCGGTCAGGTCCGTGGTGGTGTCGAAGGCCACCGCGGCGGCCGGCCCCAGGTAGTTGGCCTGAAGCTGGGCCACAGCCTCTGCCGGGGTCCACTCCACCCCCTCCGAGAGCCAGAACCCCACCGCGAAGGGATCGCCCATCATGGCCTCTAGGGCGTCGTACTCCTTGTTGACGAAGGCCAGGACCAGTCGATCCCTGAAGCTGTCCACGCTCTCCACCGTGGGGGTGGGCGTGGGCTCTGGTGTGGGCGTGGCCGGGGGAGCCGGTGTGGGTGTGGGGGCGCAGGCCGAGAGGGCCAGGGCCACCATCAGAAGCGCCAACAACGGGATTGCTGCCACGATCTTGCGCATGTTTCCTCGCTCCTTTCGGGCTCTGCTGATTCCGGCTCTGTTGATTCTTGCTCTGTTGATTCTGACTCTGTCGATTCTTGCTCTGTTGATTCCGGCTCTACTCTGTCCGGCTCCAGGATCGAGCAACCGCGATGACCAACGAACTACGTTGTCACGGGTGCCAGCGTAAAAGCCAAGCCAGGGTTTGCCCTGGGGATCGAGGGCGAAATGGGCCCAGAAACGGCTCAAATCCCAGGGAAGGGGAGGCAGACAGACCAGGATCAGACGAACTCGTCCTTGGCCCGCTCCGCGATGGTGCGGCCGGAGAGGCTCTTCTGGACGCCGCGCCCCTTGCGGCGACGCCCCTTGCGTCGCTTCGTGCGTCGGCGGGGTGGGCGGCCGTCCGGGGAGATGCTCGCCTGGCTGATCACCGGGTAGGCGGCGAAGACGGCCGCGTCTTCCGGCTGGTCGCTGAAGTAGATCCGCTCCCGGCGCAGGGTGCGGGCGAAGTCGTCGAACCCCAGGGCGCTGACCACCGCGTCGGGCCGGCCGGTGGCTCCTGGCCGCATCTGCACCCGCAGGAAGATCCGGTGCTCCTCCTTCTCCGGGTCGTAGCCCTGGTAGCGCAGCTCGAAGACCAGGGGGCGCAGGTTGTAGCGGTACCGCTCCCCCCGGCGCTCTCGCTCCATCCAGATGGTCTCCTGGGCCAGGAAGGCGCGGATGCGCTCCTGGATCAGTCCCTCGGGGATCTCCCCTGGCTCCGCGTAGATGAGGATGGTGTAGTCCGCGCCGATGATGAAGGGCTGGCGGGCTGGCTCCTTCAGCGGCGCCTCCTGCGCGTGGTGGAGCACCGCGCCCGGGGGCAGTTTGGCCCGGACCCGGGCCACCAGCTCGTCCAAGGGGACGGGCGGGCTGAAGATCACATCCAGGATCTCGGCCCGGCCGGTCATGCCCAGGCCCAGGGGCGCCGCGAACTGGATATGGGGCTGGGGGTTGAAGCCCTGTTTGTAGAGCAGAGGCAGATCCGCCCGGCGCAGGGTGCGCTCCCAGAGACGGAACTCGTCCTGGTGGCCGATGAACTTGATGTTCTCCCCCTTCTCGTAGACAAAACGCACCCGCTGGCGAGGCTGGGTGGGGGGCTGGCCGGTCGAGTGATTGGCCGATTGGCGATCGAGGGGCGGAGATTGGGCTGCGTGCGCCCCACCAACACCCAGCTCCCGTTCCTTGTGCCCTGTCTGCCGTCCGCCGTCGTTCATCTTTCTGTCCTCGCTCATTTGACCACCTCCTGGGCTGGCGTTTCGGCCGCCGGCTCCTCCCGCTGGATGCGCTTGCTCACCGTGCCGTGACGCCGCTGGGGCACCCGGTGATCGAACTGGCCCTGGCGGTCCGGGGACATCTCGTCGTTGAAGTAGAGGGGCACAGGCACGATGTCCACAGGCTGGCGCTTCTTGCCCCGGCCCAAGGGCGGGCAGCCCCAGGCCGGATCCGGCGCTTCTCGGCGCTGTTCCTTGAAGTAGCCCAGGATGCCGCAGCTGAAGCAGTGCTCCCGGCAGTCGTCCACCACGCCGCCCTGGTAGGTGTGGCGGTACTCCTGGGCCAGGAACTCCTTCTTCAGCCCGGCGGAGATGTGCTCCCAGGGCAGGATCTCGTCCAGGCTGCGGGCCCGGCGGGCGTACCAGTCCATGTCCAGGCCCAGCTCCTGGAAGGCCTGCTCCCAGGCCGGGAAGTTGAAATACTCGCCCCAGGCGTCCAGCTTGGCTCCCAGCTCCCAGGCCCGCTGGATCACGTGGCTCAGCCGCCGGTCCCCTCGGGTCAGGAAGGCCTCCACCAGGGTCTCCTTGGGGTCGTTCCAGGTGAAGTAGATGCCCGGCCCCCGGAGCTCTCGCTGGAGCAGCCGGATCTGGGCCTGGATCACCGCCTCGTCCTCCATGGGCACCCACTGGAAGGGGGTGTGGGGCTTGGGCACCAGGGTGCTGACGCCCACCCGCACGTTGGCTTTGGGCCCCAGCACCCGTCGCCCCACCGCCAGCACCTCCTTGGAGAGGTCGGCGATGGCCTGGACGTCGGCCAGGGTCTGGGTGGGGTGGCCGATCATGAAGTACATCTTGATGGTGGTCCAGCCTCGGCGGTAGACCTCCTCCGCGGTCTGGAGCATCTCCTGGGAGGAGATGGGCTTGTTGATCACGTCCCGCAGGCGATCGGTGGCCGCTTCCGGCGCGAAGGTGAAGCCGGAGCGACGCCGCCCCTGCTCCAGCAGCTCCATGAGGTCCACGCTGAAGCTCTCGATGCGCAGGCTGGGCAGGCCGATGCTCAGCTTCTTGGCGCCGTGCCGCTCCATGGTGCGGCGCACCAGCTCCTCCACGTAGGTGTAGTCGCTGCTGCTCAGGCTCAGGAAGCTCACCTCCTCGAAGCCGGCCTGCTGGATCATCTCGTCCACGGCCTGGAGCACCTCCTCCACAGGCCGCTCCCGCACCGGGCGGAAGATCATCCCCGCCTGGCAGAAGCGACAGCCTCGGGTGCAGCCCCGCATGATCTCGATGGCCGCCCGGTTGTGGACCACGTCGATGAAGGGGACGATGAACCGGGTCACCGGGGGCGGCAGGACCGTGACCACCCGTTTCAGGACCGTGGCCGGCGCGGCCGGGTGGTTGGGGACGATGGCAGCGATGGTGCCGTCCGGGTTGTAGGTCACATCGTAGAGGGCCGGGACGTAGACCCCGGGGATGCGGGCCAGACGGGTCCAGAGATCCCTGCGGAGTAAGATTGAAGATTCGAGATCCGAGATCGAGGAGGCATCGCCATTACCCCGATCTTTGCCATTGCTCCGATCTTTAATCTTCAATCTTTGATCTTCGATGAGGTCTCGATGCTCGTCCTTCCACTCTTCGTACGCCTGGATGACCTCGAAGATGACCTCCTCCCCCTCGCCGATGACCATGGCGTCGAAGAAGGCGCTCATGGGTTCGGGGTTGTAGCAGCCGGAGCCACCGGCGATGACCAGGGGATAGGCCGCCGTCCGCTCCACCGCCCGCAGGGGCAGGCCAGCCAGGTCCAGCATGGTGAGGACGTTGGTGTAGAGCTGTTCGTAGGGCAGGCTGAAGCCCAGGATGTCGAAATCGATCACCGGATGGCGGGTCTCCAGGCCGTAGAGGGGGATGCCATCTCGGCGCATGTAGGCCTCGAAGTCGGGCCAGGGGCAGTAGACCCGCTCGGCCAGGAGGTCCGGCCGTTTGTTGATCAGGTCGTAGAGGATCATGAGCCCCAGGTTGCTCCCACCCAGCTCGTAGATGTCCGGGAAGGCCAGGGCGATCTTGGTGCGGATGTTGGGGTCGGACCAGTCCTTCACCACGCTGTTCAGCTCCCCGCCGGTGTAGCGGGCTGGCTGGGTCACCCGGTGAAGCACTCGGTCCAGGGCGCGGCTGATCTGCTTCGGAGTCTTCAACATGTTTCCCTCCTTCTCGTCTGCCAGGTGAACGGCTCACCCGGGCGGGATTCGAACCCGCGAACTGGGATCAACGCATCGAACAGAAAATGTACTGCCAGGGAACGCTACTTCACGATGGCGTAGCAGTAGCAGTCCCGGGGGGTGTCGCAGTTGGGCCGGCGAATCCAGCGACGCAGGACGCCCTCCCGCTGCATGCCCAGCTTCTCCATGACCCGGGCCGAGGCAAGGTTCTCCACGTCACAAACGGCCCACACACGGTAGATGGAATCCTGGGCGAGGGCCCAGTCCACCACGGCCCGGCCGGCCTCGGTCATGATGCCCTTGCCCCAGTGGGGCCGGGCCAGGACGTAGCCCAGGTCCGCCCGATGCCCTCGGATGGAGAGGTGGATCATGCCCAGGAGCTCCCCGCTCTCCTTGTCCAGGATCACCCAGGGGTAGGAGGAGTCCTTCTCCCACTCCTCCTCGCAGAACACCAGGAACTGACGGGTCTCCTCCACGGAACGGTGGGGCGCCCAGGTCAGGTAGCGGGTCGCCTCGGGGTCCTGGGCGTAGGCGACGAAGACGGCCTCCGCGTCCGCGACCCGGGCCGGCCGCAGACGCAGCCGTTCCGTCTCCAGGATCTCCGGCGGTCGCGGGGCGGCGTCGATGGTCTTCTGCCGAG
>Ga0256841_1003658_pt1 | contig 11388 bp, 13 predicted proteins | sample 356308metaG_FD_185971 | JGI IMG/M metagenome (GOLD analysis project Ga0256841, IMG submission 185971) | Hydrothermal vent microbial communities from Mid Atlantic Ridge, Atlantic Ocean - 356-308 | ecosystem: Environmental > Aquatic > Marine > Hydrothermal vents | place: Atlantic Ocean: Mid...
CCTACGTCGTAGAATACCGCGACAGCGAAGGGTTTACCACCCTCAAAGCCGGAGATATCACCTTGGTGCGGTGAAGGGGGGGGATTGATGGGAACCTCGTTTAAACAGGGGAAGGCGGGGGGATATGACCAACGGATTTTAATGTGGGATATATCGTATAGACGGGATAAATCCCGTCTACACATGAATTTTTTTTTAAATACCAGGGTTTTGTTTCAAATAAATTTGAAACGCCATTGGGAAGGCGGGGGATATGACCATCGGATTTGATGCAGGATATATCGTGTAGACGGGATAAATCCCGTCTACACATGATGTTTTTTTTAAACACCTGGATTTTGTTTCAAATAAATTTGAAACGCCATTGGGAGGGCGGGGGATATGACCAACGGATTTTAATGTGGGATATATCGTATAGACGGGATGCCTCCCGTCTTTACTGGAGGTCTCCCGTCTACAGGAAACGTCCTATATCCCAAGAAAGAAACCTCTATTTGAAATCTTTGGAAATTTCTAAGGCAACATTTAGTTGATTTGTAAGGCATCCGTATTATCTTTGCAGCCAATTTAACATTCAAAGCCAAACTAAGATGCCACACAAACCATTTGATAAATTGACCGAGTCCGAATTTCGCCAATTGGAAGATGCCTTGGCGCTCGTCACCATTCTCATCGGAAGTGCAGATGGAGAGATCGATAGAAAAGAAATTGCTTCAGCGGTCAAACTGACACATATCCGCACCTATCTGGAAAAAAATGCAATGCATGAGATCTACGAAGATTATGCTAATCGAATACAACCCCGGATTGAGGAATTGTTAGAAGAACTTCCGGGAGATACCAGGCGTAGGATTCAAGACGTAAGTGATCGACTCGCCAAGATCAACCCCATTCTCAAAAAATTGGATGTAGCCACTGCTACAACGATTTACAAAAACCTAAAGAGTTTCGCACGGCACATAGCCTCTGCTTCAGGGGGATTTCTCGGAGCGTTTAGTATTTCCAGAGAAGAAGAAGAGTTATTGGACCTTCCGATGTTGGAGCGATGGCCATAGATATTTCTCTAAGAAATTCTTCTATAGAATTGCTTAGCAGTTTGAGCGATGAACCACGAGTAAAGATTGCCTCGCATGCTAATGAAGTAAACGGAAACTCTTGTAGATAGAAATGACACTTGTTGCAAAATAATACCCACATAAATTTTATTACTTTTAACAAGACTAACAGTACATAAAATTTATACAAATGAGTTGCCTTTATCTGTGTATAGAAATTTTGAAATAAACACTTCAATATTTTACAAAATTTTAAACGCATGAAAGCGATTTCTCCAGCAACATTTCTACAAACGGATGCCGGAGAAAAATCTGTACTTCTGGATGTCCGGACTCCCTCGGAATTTGAGGAAGGACATCTGGTTCACGCAGTCAACCTCCCCTTATTTGACGATCAAGAACGTGCGATTATCGGAACGCTCTACAAACAAAAGGGCAAACAATCTGCTATTCTTGAAGGGTTAAAAATAACGGGGCCCAAAATGGAGCCCCTTGTCCGGCAAGCCCTGCATTTTGCCAATGGAAATCTTATCTCCTTGTATTGTTGGCGAGGAGGAATGAGAAGCAATAGTGTAGGATGGCTTCTTCAGACGGCCGGTCTAAAGGTCCAAGTCATTGAAGGTGGTTATAAAGCACTACGGGCAGAGATGACGAAATTTATCCAAACGACGCCTTGGAAGATTATTCTCTTAGGTGGCCCAACGGGAAGTGGAAAGACCCATATTCTTCACCGTCTTGAGAAGGAGGGACAACAAGTCATTGATCTGGAGGGGTTGGCACATCACAAAGGATCTGCCTTTGGTTGGATTGGAGAAGAGGAACAGCCCACCAATGCCCAATTCCTCCATGAGTTGTATACCCGGCTTCGTCCATTTGATCCGAGGCTACCCATCTGGGTAGAAGCTGAGAGTATCACTATTGGCAAAGTGCGCATTCCTCCTGTCTTTTGGGAGCATATGCTTCGTGCCCCTAGAGTGGATATTTCCGTACCCAACGATACAAGATTGGACCAACTCGTGATGGACTATGGCCAATTCCCCAAAGAGCATCTTATCCATGCCTTCTCGCGAATCCAAAAAAGATTGGGCGGAAAGGCTTTTAAAGAAGCCACAGAAGCAGTGCTTCGAGGGGACCTTAAAAAAGCGGCCCAATTGGCCCTGTGGTACTACGATAAGACCTATGCGTACGCTCGTCAGAAAGCGAATAACCCGACATTGGGTTCCATCCAATACAAGGAGGGATGGTCTGAGATAGATCTCTCTCCACTAATAGACTTAGCAAGTAAAAATAACACTACACAAGATGTCTAAAAGACTTACCGAATACAGCCACGGCAGTGGTTGTGGTTGCAAAATCGCCCCCAACAAATTAGAAGAAATACTCGCAGCTTCCCGATTTCAGACACCGGATGAAAGCTTGATTGTCGGCGTTCACACCGGGGATGATGCTGCTGTAATAAAATGGAACGACGATATTGGCATTATCAGCACAACTGACTTTTTTACTCCTATAGTGGATGACCCCTTTGACTTTGGACGTATTGCGGCGACCAATGCATTGAGTGATATTTATGCCATGGGAGGTCAACCCATGATGGCCATTGCAATCTTAGGTTGGCCAGTAGAACGACTGGCTACTTCTGAAGCTGCTAAAGTACTAGAAGGTGCCAAAGAGACGTGCAACCGTGCGGGTATAAGTATCGCAGGGGGACATAGTATAGACGCTCCTGAGCCCTTCTTTGGACTGGCGGTAACAGGACAGCTTCAGCTTACCCATCTCAAAAAAAACAGTACCGCTCAAGTTGGCGATTTACTCTTCCTAACCAAACCCCTCGGCACCGGTATAGTCGCTACTGCCATCAAAAGAGATAAAGTTCGACCTGCAGATGCCCGGTATGCCATAGAGGTCATGTGTACACTTAACAATATCGGCTCAAAATACGGCACCCTACCCTACATCCATGCGATGACAGATGTAACAGGATTTGGCCTAGCGGGACATCTAATCGAAATGTGCCAATCTGCGAAAGTATCTGCCGAGATTCAGTATGAAATGGTTCCCACCTTTCCCAATGATATCCTCCCTTTCTATCTCAACCAATTCATCTTCCCAGACAATACTTTTCGAAATTTTAGCAGCTACGGCCAGAAGATTACCAAATTGGATGGCCAACAACTGCAAATCCTATGTGACCCGCAAACAAGTGGAGGATTGCTCGTCGCAGTTGACCCCGCACACCGCAATGATTTCGTAGCTTTCAATGCCACGCAAGATCAAGAAGTGTTCTTTATAGGAGAAATACATCCTCCAAAAACACGATTACTCCATGTAAATTAAGTAGTAAAGCACGTAAAAGTATCTGTGTTTTATTCATTACCCTACGATAAAAAAAGAGAAGTCAATCTTAAGTATTAACTTCTCTTTCAAAGTACTTGCCCACAAATTTGTTATATTAAAAATACTAGGGAGAGTCGTTTTACTCTACTTTGAGCATTTTGCCACGGTACACCTTCCCGTATGAAGAATTTCCCACCGGCACAACCATGTATATCCCCGGCATTAAACCATACAATTCTAAATATACTGCATCAGATTTAAGCACTGGTATAGTCATGATATTTTTCCCCAATACATCAAAGACATTTACACGACCATCAAAGGGCTCTGAAAAATGTATCCTTGTTATCCTGTGTGCAGGGTTTGGACTCAGAGTATAGCTACCCAACATATCATCCTGGACAATATCTTTATTGGCAGATATCAAGTCCAACAGAGTAGCTCTATCAAAATACATAATTGCCGTGGCATAAGTCTCTTTGATTAAACTATTTCCTGTAGTATCTGCCAATGAAACGGACAAGAGTATATCACCATTAGAGAGTTCTTTGAATGATCTTGGAAGGATTAATCTTCCGGCAGGGCTAAATGGTTCATCTCTAAAGATGTACATTCGTTGATTGTCTGGCTTGAAAAATTTCAAGTCCCAATCATCGAATGGCTTCTTTGTCGTCAGAAATAGTATTCCATCCTCCATAGCAAAGGATGCCCCTTCCTCTACTTGTATTGGATTTACCTGATAAGAATAAAGTGGGGTTCCATCAAAGTTAAAAGCATAATTGTAGTTATTGTTTAAAGGTACCCAGTTCGAAGATGGATATCCCTTGAACACTACTCTTCTATTATCATAATACGCTATACCCCCCGGCAGGATATCTTTAGGAATTTTATCCGTAAGATCAATGCGCTTAATGAAATTCAAAGAACGGTCATAATAATCGAATACAAAGCTTCTCCTATCCGGATCAAATTGACCATAAAACACCGGATGACAAAGTGTATCGTCATTGCCCATCTCCATCGGGTTAAAATAATGAAAAACAGGAAGTCCCCCTCTATCTTTAAACAGCTTTTCTTTATGTTCCAACAACTGCCCATCCTCACTTACGACTATCCTCTGCAATCCGTAACTACCTTCCTCCGGTGTTTCTACATCATGTACAGCCTGAATGATCTCATATCTTCCGGAGTCGAGTTTATGAATCAATCGTTTATTATTAATAACGATATAACCATTGGCACCGCGCAAATAGAACAATTCTGCCAAAGAAGAATCCGGTTGAGTACGGACACTATTTCTGATTAATGATAGATCTTCAGCATCAAACACCATCACCCCAAATCGACCTGAATCCAGCCTCCCATCACCCGGAGTATTATCTGTCAGAACATAGACCTCCACTCGGCTTTCTCCATCCGTCAATTCAAAGTCCATACCATACCCTAAAGCATTGCCATTAGAATCCTTCAGCACAGGAAGAGTGTTATACGCTACTATTCGACCATCTTTGGGGTCTACTTTTTGAACCATGATGCGCCTTACCCCTATGGTACCATTCCATCCACTCATCAGATACAAAAAACCTTTACTGTCCTGATGAATTTGGGGTTCCAATACAAATTTAAATCCATTATTTGGCTGAAGGGCAATAGTATCATACACATCCACCAAGCCGCTATCTCTTAGCATCATCGTCCACCTTGGCTGCAACTTTCCAAAAGATACAGGTCCTATCGTATCCTGACCTACTCCTTTCAATGAAAATATCAGAAGAAGAATTCCCACTTTCAATAATATATATCGTTTCATTTTTATTATTTTTTATTTTTTATCTTTTAGAAAATGTCTTTACAATGCCTTTTTGATTCCCCTCAGAGGGGATAAAGGAGACCGTATATACCCCCGACATCAAGCCGGATAAATCTAATCGAATCCTCCTTTGTCCATATATGGCCTGCCGCTGAAGCACTTTACCTTCCATTGTGCCGATTTGAATAATCCCATTCTTCTTAGCTTCAAGTTCTAACGTAAGCATATCCCTCACCGGATTAGGAGATAATCGGAAAGTCTCATTCGTTTTAGGAGATACTGTATTTGTCAAGACCCCTAGGGTCTCCGGACTCATCCTAAACAGGACTCTTCGAGGACTATCTACTAGATTCTTGTCCGTAGAATCCAAAAATACAAACTGCTTAGCAGTAATCAAGTAATCGCCATCGGAAAGTTTTACCATTTGGCTCGGATTAAAGTATCCGGGACTAGTAAAGTAAAATTTTCGCTTTAGCTCCAAATGCCCTTGTCCATCCGACATCCAAAATTGCATCGCACCTTCTTGATTATTACCGTTTAGAAACAATAGTCTACCTCGTTTATCCAGCACCATCGCCTTATAATAAAATGAAGGTAGTGTACATGTCTCGAGCAACTTCCCCTGATGATTGAACACCATAGCATAGAACGCTTTCGGAAAACCGGAAGATGGATTGTAGCATTCTGCCACAACCAAAAAATACTTGGCATCTACATAGGGATACCCAACGATACCTAACTTTCTATCCGGCTTAAGCGCATAGCTCAAATCAATCGAATCCATCACATTAAACGCTCTGTCAAAGTGATAAAGCGTTGCAACCGAACTATCCTTAGAATAATAATACTGGGAAATATACATAAGTGTATCGCTATTAATCAGGACAATAGGGGCTCTGACCGTTGCATTCTCGTTTATTGGCAAACTCCAAGGCAACAGCCCGGACTTTAGTCGATGTCGTTTTTCAGACAACTTCTTCCCTCGGCTATCGAGTACATATCCCACCAGATCATGAATCCAATGGGTTTGAGCAGAATCGCTAGATGCCTCCTTTCGAAAATAATAATACGTACTATCAGACTGTGGTAGGAATTTACTTCTCGCACCAAAGGTAAAAGAAGGATAGGGACTAATAAAAGCTTCATCCTGTGGATCTCCTCGTAAGACATTATTAAGAGACAAATCAGATCCAGATAAACCAAATACAATCATGCGTAGTTTATCATCTGAATACACTCTCTTATAGTTTCCTAGTACTTTGATGGTGTTATCCTGTCCGGTTAATAACTGAAAAGGAAGGCTTCCAAAATATATACTATCCGTCTCAATCCCAAAATCGTGGTGAAAATATGACAGTATATCCCCGTTAGAAAGATCCACTTTTATTACAAAAAATCCGAAATATTTATAGGGCATACCATCATAGGTAGTTGCCTCAAAAACCATAAACATAGTGTCGCTCCCCCATTCTAACTGATCTCTCAAATATCTAACGGAAGCATAAGGATCATATGGGACACTGTCAATACCCACTGCTGCAGTATCCTTCAGTAAAACCACCCATTTTGGCTTGTAATCTTTAAATTCTAAGGGCTTCTCCTGACCTATTATCCGAAATGGACTAATAACAAGAAGAAGTAAAAATAAATGTATTTTATAATTGTTTCTGGTCATAATAACTTATTTAGATGACTAAATTACAACCTCCCTTTTGAATAGATTATTAATTTACCTGCTCTACTCAAGAGGGAGGCTGACTGAAGAAATTACTAATTGCCGCAATATCCGACTACACATTCGTTTAGAGGAACTCCATCACAACTTACTACCTGAGTACCACAAGGTGTATTGGGATGAGTAACTGTAGATGTAAAACGACTGAGCGACCCATCTGTATTAGCACAATAAAACCCTTGGTATACACAACATCCAATCCCACAAACACCTCTGTTCCAACCACCACCTGTTATAGGATTAAAACACCACTGATAACAGGTCTTCAGTTCAAATCGCATTTGAACTGCGGCTGGCCCTCCTGCATATGGACAATCCGCTACAGTATAATGAAGATCTTCCACTCGATCAGGTTGACCTAAATAATCATCCGAAATCCACCAATACAAGACTCGCTCCAGCTCGGTATAAGCATCTGTAAGACACTGGATAAAACAAGTCTGATCATTGGGGGGACAAGAGGCTTGGCAATTCTGAATCAATTGATTATTAAAACCAAAACAATCCGGCACTGTCCACGTCCAGTCTAAATCCTGAATCACATAAAGATCAGTCCCCTTATAATCACAGTGATAGATCTTATAAGATACCTTAAGCTTACAATAGCCGGGCAAGTCAATGATGCGGTCAACTACATTCTCTACTTCTTCACAATCTATGTCCCCGGATGTATGCATATCGGCATCAAAATCGCAGTCGATTATATCATCTCCCTCCATTGAAGCATCTGAAGGATGGACTACCTCGGAGTGTGCTACCTCTTGTGTTTCAAGCTTATGCAAGGCTTCAACCCCATCCGGACTGGGAGGATTTAGGTCTGTACATCCAATAAAATTTAAAGAGACAAATAACATAAGAATGTAATAAACTAGAGAGATAAGGTTTGTTCCATAGAAAGAACTCAGCTTTCCTACATGTTGGCTTTCGAAGGTAATGGCACGGGCATCCCTATGCGCCGTGTGTGTGTGTGTGTGTGTGTGTGTGTGTGCAACATACTGTTACACAGTTCTTTAAGCAAACGTTTCATAATTAAAAATTTTATTGATTAGATAATAAATTACATAATAAAGTGTAATAATACATCTTACCAATCACGCGAATCCATAGGCAAAAAGATGTTCAGAAGGAGGATTCTACGACAAATATAAACAAATTATTGACATTGTCAGGTGTTTTATGAAAAATTTTTAGATTTAATACAAAAATGGAGTCGTTATTGAAATAAATCATTGAGCACTTTCCCCACCAAGTCATGTTTTAGAATAGATTAATTTTTATTTATGGCCTATTCAATCACAAAATACTCCAAGCTGTGTACTTTTAATTAAAGTTTACCGCATAAATCAGCATCTAGACTACCATATGCTTTATATCCTAGCACAAAATGTTGGCATGGGTAAGCGGGATTATACCATTCCGGCAATGCGGATTTTATTCAAAGTCGATTTACTTTTAGTCGTGGTATTATTCTTTTGTGAACATTCTAATTGTTCCTTTTTAATTATCCGGTATAGGACAATCGGAATTCAACCATTTCATACCCCAAAAAAAGGATCCACGTGATCCTTAGAAGAGCGCTCATAAGATGCAAAACGGGAGGAAAACCCCTCTTCGCTATAGTCTATACAAATCTTACTGTCGGGATTGGAACCGGGTACAAAATTAAGGTGTATATTAGCCGCATGAAAATATTGACCTCAGATGATTTACGTGCTGCAGATCGATACACAATCGAGCATACACCTATCAACTCCTTAGATCTAATGGAGCGAGCGGCAACACTTTGGGCCCTGCAGTTTGCAGAAGATTATCCGGATACCCATCACAAGGTATGCGTAGTCTGTGGTCCGGGCAATAATGGAGGGGATGGATTAGTGATCGCACGTTGGCTGGCGGAAAATGCATATGAGGTGGAAGTGTGGCTGCCTCGAATATCCGACCGATGCTCACCGGAATTTAATGCTAATTTACAACGACTTCCCGATAGACAAGGGATTGTCCTTCGACACATCAGGAGCGAGGGCGAGCTTCCCACACCGGACAGAAGTTCAATTTTTATTGATGCCCTGTTTGGGTCAGGATTAAGCCGGCCTATATCTGGTATAGGCGCAAGGCTGATTGAACTCATTAATCTTACGAGTAATTGTACGGTGGCAGTAGATATGCCTTCCGGTCTTCCGGCTGATCACTCCCCTACCGGTCCGGTGATGAAGTGTCAACGGACTTATACCTTTCAAGTACCAAAACTCACATTACTCCTGGATGAATACCACGAATTGACTGGAGATTGGAAGATATTGGATATCGGTCTTTCAGAGGAATTTATTGCAGAGATTCGGGCAAACCATTTTATGCTGGACCTGCCTTTAATCAAATCCTTATACCTCAGTAGAAAGATAACAGGGCACAAAGGCAATTTCGGCCATGCCGGTATTACAGCGGGGAGTTATGGAAAAATAGGCGCTGCCATGTTATGTGGACATGCATGTCTGAGGGCAGGGGCAGGACTGGTCACTTTGCATCTTCCCGGATGTGGGGTTATCCCATTGCAAACTGCCTTACCGGAAGTGATGTTATCCCCGGATAATCACGATTATTGTGTGACGGCTATACCGATAGATGACAAATATTCTATTCGGGGAATTGGCCCCGGACTGGGCACCAACGAACTAGCGGCTCAGGCATTGGGTCGTTACCTTAAATTCGCCCGTTCACCGGTCTTATTGGATGCAGATGCACTCAATATTCTGAGTCAAAATAAGGATGGCTTAGCCGCTCTTCCTGAGCGGAGTGTATTGACTCCGCATCCCAAGGAATTTGTAAGGCTATTTGGAGAGAGAAACACCCCTATAGAGCAGTTGGAACTGCAGAAGAAGATGAGTATGCACTATGGCATTTATATAGTATACAAGTCACACTATTCTAGGGTAACAACGCCTGAAGGGCTCATTTACTTCAATAGTACCGGCAACGATGGCATGGCTACAGCAGGTAGCGGGGATGTCTTGACCGGTATCATCACCGGATTACTCGCCCAAAGGTATTCGCCACTCCATGCCAGCTTAATCGGCATGTATCTACATGGATTAGCCGGGGATATCGCCGCAGACAAACTCGGACACAACGCCTTGATAGCAGGAGATATAATTGATCATTTAGGCTTTGCCTTTCAACTAATTTCTTAATACCGATGGGGCTGCACAAACTGATTATCACTGTATAATCCCTGTAAAAATAGCAACGTAATACAGTCCTGCCAACAGGAAAACAACACCCGCAACATATCGCATCGCTTTCTCCACTTGAGCAATTCGGTGATAAAAAACTCCAACTTTTCCAACAGCAAAAGCCAACAGATAAGTGAATAATATAACCGGAAGACCTGTCCCAAAAGCAAAGACAATCGGAAGATATAACCCCTTAGCGGAAGAAAGGGTCATCGGAATCAAAACCCCAAAATACAATGCGCCACTATACGGACAAAAAGCCAATGCAAAAATAACCCCTATCAAAAAAGCACCCAAAAGACCTCTATCCTGAAACCTCTCCGATAATCGCTCTTGGAAGGAAGATTTTCCTAAGAACCCCAAACGAATTACACCCAGCATCACCAGTCCAAGTACGATCAAAAGCGGACCCAGGAATTTCTCTCCATTTTGATTAAAGAAGCGAGCGACGTGAAATTTGCTTGCCCCCATATACAAGATCAAACCAATCGTGGTATAACTAAATGCCCGCCCTAGAAAATATACTACACCACTCAAGAATACCTTACGTTTGTCTGCTATATTCTTTGAGATAAAGGCAGTCGCTGTTATATTTGTCGCCAATGGGCAAGGACTAATGGCCGTCATTAATCCAAGCAAAAATGCCGATAGGACAGGGATATTATACGAATCGAGCAAGGACTGTAGATAGTCCATTAAAACTTATTGAGCTCCCCTTCAATAATCGCCTTGAGCTGCGTAGAAAAGGCCTTCTGATCCCGACCTTTTGCAAACGCAAATTCAGTCAAATCGATATGTGTCTCCTTCCCTCCTCGTACAATATTGAGAAATAAGGCTGTACCGGTAGCCTCATAGGCTTCTGCCATCTTATAGTTTTTCTCTTCATCGACATTGACCGCTTTAAACACGACTTTTCCATTTTTTAGTTGCTCTGAAAAATAATTGTCTAAGGTGTAATGCGTACTGGCTTCTATCGCTCGACAAGTAACACAACGATGAGTGCCGTAAAAATCTATCACTTCGATGTGATTCGATTGATTAGCACTTTGATAAGACGTCCTTCCCTCCTGTGCCAAACAAGAATAGGCAAATATACTTGCAAAGAAGAAGATAAACAATGTTGACCATTTCATATCTTTAAAATTTTCTAATAAATTGTAAATAAATGTATTATAAAATTTCTGCAGCTATGTAACCGCTGCGCTCTCACATGAATTTTTTTAA
>Ga0256841_1003659_pt1 | contig 11388 bp, 7 predicted proteins | sample 356308metaG_FD_185971 | JGI IMG/M metagenome (GOLD analysis project Ga0256841, IMG submission 185971) | Hydrothermal vent microbial communities from Mid Atlantic Ridge, Atlantic Ocean - 356-308 | ecosystem: Environmental > Aquatic > Marine > Hydrothermal vents | place: Atlantic Ocean: Mid...
AATCCCCTGGACTGATGGTTTTCTCTTCTTCCAGCATCGAATTTTGAATCCATTCTTTCATTCCGGACCAGAATTTCACCCCAAACAAAACGATGGGCAGGGGTGTAATTTTCTTAGTTTGCACAAGCGTCAACACTTCAAAAAGCTCATCCAAAGTTCCAAATCCTCCAGGCATCACCACAAAACCTTGGGCATACTTGACAAACATCATCTTACGCACAAAAAAGTACCTAAAATCCAAATTTTTATCCGGATCAATGTAAGGATTATGTTTTTGCTCGAAGGGCAAATCAATATTGAGGCCGATGGAGACACCATTGGCCAAATAAGCACCTTTATTGCCTGCTTCCATAATTCCCGGTCCTCCACCTGTAATCACACCAAACCCCTCTTCTACAAGTCTTCTGGCGATCTCAATCGCTTTTTCATAATAGAAATCCCCCGGCCGCTTTCGTGCAGACCCAAAAATAGAGATGGAGGGGCCTATTCTATTTAGGTTTTCAAATCCATCTACCATTTCAGCCATTACTTTGAATAGGGTCCATGAGTTTTCACCCTTTACTGAGCCCCCCCAATGACGTGTTTTACGAACCGTAGGTAGTTGGTTATTATTATTGTTTGCTGTCATAGCCATTCATTTTTAACAAGTTCATAGTTATGGCACTATGGGCCATATTAGATTCAAATATAGTTTGAAACACGAATCAATTCATATTAATTCTGTGTCTTCCTTAGACTACAAGAGCCTCCTTTCGGAAGCTCTCGGGTGTCTTATAACAACTCAAATCGCCAATTGTTAAACGTTTTGTTTATAAGTTTCGTATTCTTTGGTAATAAAATTACTGAGTTCCTTTAGGTTATCAAATTTTGAGAAAACCTCTTCAAAACTGGATTTACTTCGAACAGATACCGGGTAAACATACTCCACGACATCCTTTTTTGTAATTTTATCACTACCTAAAATGATTAATCTCTCAACCACATTTCGGAGTTCTCTAATATTGCCGGTCCAAGGATATTCTTTAAGCAATTTGATTGCAGCAGAGGCAAAGTGCCGCTTTGGGATATTGTATTCATCACTTATTATCCCATTGAAATAATCGATTAAATCCGGAATATCTTCTTTTCTTTGATTGAGCCTTGGAACCTTAATTACAATAACAGCTAATCTATGATAAAGATCCTCTCTAAATTTACCTTGAGAGATTAGTTCAGGAATATCTTTATTGGTAGCTGCAAGTATTCTGACATTCACCGGAATGGATTTATCTCCACCTACACGGGTAATTCGGCTCTCCTGAAGTGCTCGAAGAACTTTAGCCTGTGCCGACAGACTCATATCCCCGATTTCATCGAGAAATAGTGTTCCATTATTGGCAAGTTCAAATTTTCCAGGTCTTTGTTTATGAGCGGAAGTAAATGCTCCTTTTTCATGCCCAAATAATTCAGACTCTATGAGTTCAGACGGAATAGCGGCACAATTCACTTCGACAAAAGGATAATCTTTTCTGGGACTTTTGGCATGAATGTCCTTAGCTACCAACTCCTTACCGGTACCGTTATCGCCGACGATCAGCACCCTGGCTTCTGTAGGAGCGACACGTTCAATCGTACTTTTAACTTTTCCAATACTTGGCGCTTTACCGATCATCTTATAGTCAGCAGCTTTTTTGCTGACTTTTCTCTGTAGAATCTTTTTTTCGGTAATAAGATCTCCTTTATCAATAGCATTGCGCAAAGTGATGAGCAATCTATTCAAGTCCGGTGGTTTGCTTATAAAATCGAATGCTCCTTTTTTAACCGCATCTACTGCAGTGTCAATAGTGGCATGTCCTGATATCATGACCACTGGGGTCTCGGGATTCAGCAGTTGAATTCGCTCCAATGCTTCCATCCCGTCCATATTGGGCATTTTAATATCGAGCAAAATGACATCAAACTTTTCTCTTTTCAATTTTACGATACATTCCATCCCATCAGCAGCCTCTACAACCTCAAACTTTTCAAATTCGAGAATCTCTGTCAAGGTTTTTCGAATGCTTTTCTCATCATCGACAATTAATATCCTAGGCATAAAACAACAATTTACTTTAGCAATTCAATACACTCAATTTAACAAGCGCAAATATATTACATTTATTAAATATATGTATAATATTCAGTTAAAATATTTTATAAATATCAAATAATACTCATGTAATTTTCAAAAAGATATAACCAAAATAATTAGTCCATACCGTTGGTGATTTTCAAGAAAAAGCAGTATCTTGTGGATTAATTCCTTTCAATTCTATCAGGCCAAAAGTAACTTTATAGCTCTTGCGAGTTATAATTTTAAAACATTTGAGTTGAATCAAAAAGTGTGGTTTAGTTTTTGCATTGTAAGTATAGCAGATAAACAAAAGTAATTTCTTTAGGCTATTTTATAACTGAAGGTAAATTCCCATGTTTATATTTGGTTTTGAGTCTGTGCTAAACAACTTCAAACATCACAAAATGTATAGATTATGAAAAGCATTAATTATTACACATTTCTCCTTCTGTTGACCTTTTTTTTAACTGGAAATCAGGAGCTAAAAGCTCAGAATAAAGGTAGCAATACTTGTGCTAACGCCTTTCAAGTTGAGGTATCGCCAACTTCAGGTTGTCAAAGTAGAATCGAAGGTGAAAACACCACTATAGCAAACGCTGCTGTAATCAATCCACCCTGCGACAATGCTGGAATAAATAGAGATCTCTGGTATAGTTTTGTCGCACCTCTCAATGGAGAGATCGCCATATTGGTAGATTTAATGACAGCCTTTAGAGTTGAAGGTGCTATATACACAGACTGCCCTGCACAAGGAGGAGCAAATACTTCTGTCTATTGTAACAACACGGGCTTGAGTGCTCAGATTGTTAAAGGGCTTACACCTGGCGACACTTATTATCTACAGCTTTGGTCTGATGATTTCGCTACGGGGACATTTAGTTTCTGCCTCTCTGAGACGGAAGCATTGGGACAGCAAGACCAGTGCAGTACTCCACTTTATAGAGATGTCATTAATCCGGATGGCTGTACCCCACCCCAACCTGATTATATAGGGGATAACTTTGGCGCCACCAATGACCCAAACCTTCCCATCCCCTCCTGTGGATCCTATGGACAAGGGAAAGATGTATGGTATGCTGCAGTTGTTCCTGCCTCTGGACAAATATATGCAGAAGTAGGAGATGCCGGTGGACCTAATGACTGGGTAATGGCTGCTTATACAGGGGATTGTGGCAACCTTACGGAAATTGACTGCAACGATGATGCAATTAATTTTTTTCCGGCACTTAGTCTTAGTGGGTTGATTCCCGGAGATACTATTTTGTTTAGAATTTGGCCATATGGCGGACAAGATGAAGGACAATTTACCCTCCGCTTGATAGATCCAAAAGTCTATCCTCCCAACAATGATAATTGTGCCACTGCCCAAGAATTAACTTTAGTAAATACAGATGTAGGTTGCTCTATTTATAAGAGCTGCGGCACGAATATGGGTGCCTCCTCTTCTAATGCACCTACACCTAATTGTGGGGTATTTGACGGGGCAAAGGATGTATGGTATTCCGTAGTAGTGCCAAGTGGTGGAGATCTCGAACTAACCTGCTCGGAGAATTCTCCCGGAGGAAATAAAAGCTGGAGTATTGCAGCATATTCAGGTAATTGTTCGAATCTATCTCTATTAGGTTGTGCAGAGGGAACTTTTTTATCCTACCCTACCCTTTCTATTTCAGGTTTACAAAATGGGGATACAGTATACGTGAGAGTTTCTGACAATGGGAATAATGTTACTGGAAATTTCTTTCTCTGTGCGAAGACCAGTGGATCATTATTTGCTGTTCATTTCGAGAACAGTACAGCATATGAGTTGGAAGAAAGCAATAGAATTGAATGGCGGTTTTATGCATCCTCAGAATATTTGAAATTTAATATCGAGCGATCAGCAAATGGACAAGATTGGACATTATTAGACGGAATTTCCATCTATTCAAATGAGGATATATATTATACTTTAGACCCTTCGCCTATAGTTCCCACTAGCTACTATCGAATCATAGCATTGACGGACCAAGGTGAGCAATGGTTTTCTGATATTCTCTCCGTCCAAAGAACAAATAATGCTTCTGAGAATATCCTTTTCCCCAATCCTGCCGGAGACAAGCTTCACCTCTCCATGAAACCTGGACAGTTTGGAGATGATATCCTGGTAGAAGTCTTTGATCTCAGAGGGAGTAGGTTGATATCTAAGGTACACGACGCACCTAAAGGGAATATTCTCACCCTCAATGTCCAGCAACTTCCTAAGCATGCCACCTATCTTTTGAGGATTAGTGGTAGCAAGTATAGCAAGTCTTTTAAATTTACCAAATAATCACACAACGATACATCTATAAATTCACACATTGCATTAAAAAAGTCACTCCTTTAGGAGTGACTTTTTTAATGCAATATTTTATTTGGGCCACCTTAGAAAAGAAGTCATGAAATTAATAAAATTGTCCGATTCCAAATACGAGTCCTCCCTTTGCACCTCCATTGGTGTGTATCGCCCGACTGTAATCTAATCGTAAGACTATATGGTAAAATCTCTGCAATAAAACTCGTCCTCCGAAGCCTGCATAACTATAATTAGATTTTGCACTCCACCATGAGGGAATACTATCTCCAGCCTTTCTGAGCCATGCAAGGTCTGAAAAGGTTACCAATTGAACTATTCCGTATCTATTTTGATAAACTCGCCGGCGCAACTCAAAATTAAACAGTGCCATAGCCGTTCCTCGTGCTATGCGGTTGCCACTACCTCTTACATTGGCAAATCCATCGATAACATATGGAAGGAATGGAGAGTATCTATTTGTCCCATAACTTAATCTCAGTCTAAATGCGCTATTCCATTTTCCCCCCAGTTTCTTGTAGTTCTTCCATGTCACTTGTCCCGCAGCAAATGGAAACTGAGGCTCCTCCAAGGTGTAAACATACTCAGAAGAGAGTTCTAGAAAATTTCCCTCTACCATTTCATATGAATAATCCCTACGATCTAAGATGTAAGATAAAGAGATCAGTCCTTTATTCTTTTTAATAGGATGGGATAGGATTGCTACAGGATGTTCGTCAAGGGCAGTGTACACCTCATGAAATATTCCAAGTCCAGCTTCCACTCTCTGGTGTAGTCCCATCCAACGATATAATTTGGAAGAAGTACTAAATAAATCATAATTAACCAAACAAACTTGATCTTGAAAGTACAGAGGCTCGACCGTACCATATTTGCCTACTGCCCATTCATATCCCAAGGAACTATTGGTTAGACGGGGCATGCGATAAAAGGCTGAAAAAGAATGCCGATCATAATACCTATACCATATGCCAAGCGTTCCCCCCTTCCCTTTCCAATGGATATTGCTTAGACCCAACGAAACCTGAAACGCCTCTTTAAACCCACCTACATATACATAAGGATAAACGTACTTGGCCTCACGGATTTTAATCGTGATAGCTACTTGTCCGCCAGACACCCTCCACTCTCCCTTTACACTGAAAAACAAATTTATATTTCGAATATTTTGCAAATCTCTCTCGTAAATCTCTGGAGAAAATGGGGCGCCTTCCTTGCATTGGATAAAAGTACGAAGCCAATCTTCTTGTGTGACATTCAACCCCTCAAATACAATAGTATCAATCTTGTAGGGAAGATGCCTCACAATACCTTGCCCCTTTACATGGGTAAATTGAACTGTTAGAATCAAAAATAAAAGATACCTCATAAGCATTTTTCAGCCTGCAAATATACAGCATCGAATTAACCCTCACCTATTATGAGACGATCTTTTTATCTTATGCTTTAATGCGATGAACCAAACAAAACCTTATCAATTTCCCTTAAAAAAGCCTATAGGCATCCATTTGCCTCATATACTTTTCTGCTCTTCAATCTCTTTAATAACATCTCTAATCTTAATCAATTTCAATAGAAGGGCGCGAATTTCCTGCAAGGGAATCATATTAGCTCCATCCGATTTAGCAACAGCCGGATTCGGATGCGTCTCCAGAAAAAGGCCATCCACTCCGACAGCAACCGCTGCTCTACAGATCGTCTCAATCATCTCAGGTTGGCCACCCGTTACTCCTGCTTTGGAGTTGGGCTTTTGCAATGCGTGTGTCCCATCCATCACGACCGTACACCCCATCTCCTTCAAGGTGGGAATACTCCTATAGTCGACAATCAAATCTCGATAACCAAACATTGTTCCACGCTCCGTTAACCAGACAACTGAGCTTCCTGATTGCTCGACTTTATCCACGGCGAATTGCATAGACTGAGGACTTAGAAATTGACCTTTTTTAATATTCACAACTTTCCCTGTTTTGGCAGCCGCAACTAATAGATCGGTTTGACGACACATAAAGGCAGGTATTTGAAGGACATCCACATAGTCTGCAGCCATTGCAGCTTCTTCCGCACTGTGAATATCGGTCAATACAGGTATATGAAATTTATCCCTAATCGCTTTGAGAATTCGAAGACCTTCGACATCCCCAATTCCGGTAAATGAATCCAAACGACTCCGGTTTGCCTTACGATAAGAGGCTTTAAAAACAAACGGAATACCCAATTCAGATGTAATATCTACTAATTTGGAAGCTATAGAGATTGGGCTTTGGGTATCTTCGATAACGCAAGGTCCCGCAATTAGAAATAGCTCTTTGCGCTCTATGGCTTTTAAAACTCCTTCCATATCCATTTATCCACATTTAATCATAAACTAAAACCCATGCGTCCTTCCCAAACTCGCCCCTCAAAACAAATAGTTTTCTATATAAATCCTCTGTTAGACAGTCAAATTGTACTCCTACTCTATGGTATCCATTAGACTCTACAGTAAAGGGAGTATACCCTCTGCCAACTACCTTATCCAACATCTTTTTTGCATTGTCAGATCTTCTGAAGGAACCAACGACAATAACGCAAGGCTTGCCAATATGTTCCTTTATCACTTCACGGCCTTCCGCTTCTTCTTTAGGCAATGTAAGTTCATTTTTCTTGGTATGGATATTTCTAGTGGAGGGATCTCTCTGAACTTCTACTTTTGAAGTTTCAGCGCTATTAGGGACTGAATCCGACCCCAAACGCTCAATGGTCTTGGTAATAACAAACAATATAAGTGCACTCAAGACTAGGGCTGTAATTACCCCCCACAAAGTCCACTCATCTCCCTTCAACTCATTATCATTATTGGTCTCATGAACCCTTAGCGGCGTAGAAAAAACATCTTCCTTTTCTTCCTCAGTGTATTTTACCGGCTGGGCAGGGACTATAGGCATTCCATAAAAATCCGCGGACCAATCGATTTCTTCAGGGACAAAATATATCCTATTGTCGTCTTTGACAAACATCCCAAGTTCAGCCATTTCATACCTGCCCTCTCTTATCAAACTATCCTCTAACTCTGAGAGATAAGCATCAAAAAGTTGCTGTGCCTCCTCCTTAGAAACACTATATTTATCCTTGATAAAATCAATGCATTCGCTAAGAGTTGCCTGGGAAGATGTCGGAGAAGTATCGAAAGTAGCATAGGTCCCCTTTGGTGCTGCATAGTGAGCCATGGGGTTGATTTCGACGCTGTGATGAGACCACAAAAGGCGTCCCAACCGAGGCAGCGTCAACTCACCTCGCTCCTTAAGAAATGCAATTAAAACCCATATTATCTGCGGCTTCATACCAAGTATTAATGGTCGGTTTCACCACCATTTTGTTAAAAAAATCAACACTCCGGCAATCTTCATCTCACTCCATTCATTAGAAAATGTAAGTTGAACGACCTTTGACTGTACAATATATACATTACACATCCAATTATCGCACCAAATTAACGGAATAATCAAAAAAGTTGTACTTTTATACCCAAATCAAGTGATGAGTTTAAATTCTTCCTGAAAATATAGCTGAAGGCATACGATAGATTTTTATAGTCCGTCATTAGCAAAGGTAATGGGAAATATCTATCATGGCAAGGTTAATTCGCTAAGATAATTTATGACATGGCCCTAGTTATTGGAAGGTATTCTTTAACAAATAAATTCAATTTGAACAAGTACCCGGTTCTTTTAAAATATAGCATCATGCACAAGCACAACTTTCTACTATATACACTCTTCTTAACATTTGTTGGATATAATACGCTCTTTGCTCAGAAGAAAATAGATGGATCCTATGCCTTCCACTCTAATCCAGCGAAAAAATATGCCTTGTACATACCCTCAGGTTATGACCCCCATCAACCCTCTAAGGCTATATTGGGACTTCATCCCTATAACACTCGCCGATGGAATGCTTCTACTTGGAGAGATAAATTGGTTGACTTTGCGGAAATGAATAATCTTATTCTCATATGCCCTGATGGAGACGCCGACGGCAAAATCGATGACCCAATTGATACAGCCTTCACAAGTTCTCTATTGGATTCTGCATTTATTTGGTATAATATCGATAGGGATAAGCTATTTATCATGGGATTCTCTTGGGGAGGACGTACGACCTATACATACGGTCTTCGGCGTGCTAAAAAATTTGCCGGCTTTATCCCTATGAGCCCGGCGATTAACGGGATTGGACTATTTGAAACCCTAATTTCAAATGCCAAGTCTAAGCCATTTTACCTCATTTGCGGCAGTAAGGATAGTCCGAATCAAAGATTTTATGCTCCCATGAAAGCACTGAAAAATGCAGGGGCCTTAGTAAACGACAGCTTACTCATCGGCGTAGGGCATACAGTTGATTATAAGGGAAGTACGAAGATGTTTGACATTGCATTTGATTGGGTAGATAGTTTGAATACACTAATTACCTCCGTACCAGGTTCACCTTCAGTGCCTGACATTCAATTATACCCTAATCCGGCACATCATTCTCAGCAAGTCACTGTATCGATACCAAATAAAATGGCCGGTGAATGTACTATTCACTCCCTCAAAGGAAGTTTGTTGTACCGCAAAAACTTTGCAGAAACTTTATTGTTACCTGATTTAAAAGCAGGAAATTATATCATACAGGTCTCTTACAATCAAATAACACGAACCTATAGACTAGCTATCCTGCCTTAAACACACCCAAAACTAGCATAAATTGACTTATAATGAAAGTGTGGCATCCGTTGAATAAGTGGTTGAGGATAGGGGCATTGTTATTCATTTTGTCTATACTTGTTTTTTTTATCACATCAAGAAGGACAGTCCCCCTTAACACACGATATACCCAAGGCAATCTAGTTCAATACGAGCAAAATATCATGCTTGAGGGGAGCAAAAATGGACTCAATCTCCCTCTTTTCTTTTTCAGTTTGCGGCCTCTATCCTTGGCAGACACCCTTTGTCATATCCCGTATTCCTCTATTTATCAAAATCTAAGGCTTCTTTCATTGCACTTTGGAAATGGGACAACTGCAATAGAATTCAGAAATAAACTGAAGTTATTGTATCTACAAATACAGCAACTGAGCGCCCAGAGTTCAAAAGACAATGCCCTTCTCCAATATATCCGTTTGGCATTGAGAAGGTCCTATGTATCCGAAATCAACCAAGACTTTTCCCAAATCCAAAACACCTTAGAAGCCTTGGATACACTCGAAAATATAAATTCTCAATGGGAGACTCTTTACTCATTATGGACTCAAGAGGCAAGAACACACTGGCGCAACTACCTTCCCTCAATCCATTGGCATGGCACGGATAATCAGTATATGAAATGGTTAAAGAGTATAGTCCCTTTTCTATTTGCGAAGTCCCATCAAAACTTCAATCATACTCTTCCTCTTTGGCATGCTTTGCGCTGGACCTTATTTATTAATTTCTTCTCTATCATTATCATTCTTTTAATATCCATTCCTGCCGGCCTATTACTTGGTACTATGGCCAAAAAGAACAGTAAAAGAAATGTAAAGGCAATCCTATTTGGGCTTTACAGTATACCGGATTTTTGGTTGGCCACTATGCTAATCGTCCTATTTACATCCACAGCCTACTGTTCATTCTGCAAGTGGTTTCCTGTTCCCGGCATGCTGTATGTTGAAGAGAAGGGATTTGCTGAGACTGTTTTTACACATCTCTCTTATTTTATTTTGCCTTTTATAGTAACCACTACAGATGCCATCGCATATCTGACCAATCAAATTGCAAGTACTACTGAATACCAACGCACAAAAACATATATTCAGGCTGCCAAAGCCAAAGGATTATCGAGGCAAGCCGTCTTGATTAGACATTTGGCCCCAAATGCACTTTTTCCTTTGATAGTACTACTTGTGGACATTATCCCTGGCCTTGTCACAGGCGCATTAGTAGTAGAAATCGTATTCAATATACCTGGAATGGGAAGGCTACTTTATGAATCCGTACTGAGTGGAGACATTACAACTATACGGAGCATTCTATTGCTCATAGGAAGTTTAACTATTCTAGGTTATGTAATTACCGACCGAATCTTAGATCGCATGAATCCCACTATAAAACTTTCAGAGTATTGATAAAGCGAATATTTCATACTGTTACACGTCTTTGGGCCAACAACGATGCACCACGCTGGTCATTTTTTTATATAGCATTTATTATTTTTATTGGAATATTTTCATTTCTAATAGCTAATAATAAGCCAATTATTTGTAAGTATAACGATAAAATAATATTTCCTATCTTTAGGCATCATCGTGATTTATCGACTATTTCTCCATGGAAAAAGCGCCAATTCGACTGGGCGATATGGCCAATCATAAGGTATCTGCCTGAAGATATTGACCTTCACAGTATGCATGCTCCACCCTTCCCCTTAGCTAAAGATTCCAGTGGAGCCCCTCATTATTTAGGAACTGATGAGTTGGGACGGGACGTTGCTGCCGGAATCATTCATGGCACCTTTATTTCATTATTCATAGGAATCGGAGCGATGCTCATTTCGTTAATCATTGGTTTAACATTTGGATTGACCTCCGGCTATTGGGGCAACCATCAACTATACATAAACCGATTTGCTTTCGTTTTATACCTGCTAGGAATCCCATATTTGATCTTATGGTTCACATCCAGCCGATGGATTGATGAAGGTGCAGCTTATTGGCGCAACATTGGAATGATCTCCTTAATGGTAGTAGCAGTAGGTTTTGGTATGAAATGGTTAACTAAGAACTACGACAAGCGCATTCGATTTCCCATTGAACGGTATGTCATGGACTTTATTCAGCTTTTCTCAAGTATACCGGGATCATTTATCCTTTTAGTCTTACTAAGTGGATTCCTTCCGCCTTCACTATGGAGTGTAGTGGCAATTATAGGAGGACTTGGTTGGACAAGAATTGCGAATTTAGCCCGGG
>Ga0256841_1003660_pt1 | contig 11388 bp, 11 predicted proteins | sample 356308metaG_FD_185971 | JGI IMG/M metagenome (GOLD analysis project Ga0256841, IMG submission 185971) | Hydrothermal vent microbial communities from Mid Atlantic Ridge, Atlantic Ocean - 356-308 | ecosystem: Environmental > Aquatic > Marine > Hydrothermal vents | place: Atlantic Ocean: Mid...
CGTCGGCGATCAGGTGGATCTGATAACGGTCGCAGGCTTCGCGCAGGCGGCTCAGATAGACCGGGTGGTACATGCGCATGTTGCCGGCGCATTGTACTAGTGGTTCGACGATGACCGCGCTGATAGTGTCGGCGTCGCGTGCAAGGATCTTGTCCATCTCGTCGAACTGGCGTAGCGAATGGGACTCCCAGCTTTCGCCGGCTTCGCGCTGATAACAGTCGGGTGTCGGCGCGGTGATGACATCCATTAACAGCGGTTGGTAGGTTTCTTTGTACAGCGCGACATCGCCGACCGCAAGTGCGCCAAGGGTTTCGCCGTGGTAGCTGTTGGTCAACGTGACGAAGCGGCTCTTCTTCTCCCGGCCCTGGTTGCGCCAGTAGTGGTAGCTCATCTTCAGCGCGGCTTCGACCGCCGAGGATCCATTGTCGACATAGAAAACCCGATCCAGTCCCGCTGGCGTGACTCGAACCAGGCGTTCGGCCAGTTCGATGGCCGGTTCGTGGGTGAAACCAGCGAGCAGGACATGTTCCAGCTTGTACAACTGGTCGGCGATGGCGGCGTTGATGCGTGGGTTGGCGTGGCCGAACAGGTTCACCCACCAGGAGCTGATGGCGTCAATATAGCGCTTGCCGTCGAAGTCTTCGAGCCACACGCCCTGGCCCGATTTGATCGGTATCAGTGGCAGCCATTCGTGGTCTTTCATCTGCGTGCAGGGATGCCACAGATGGCGCAGGTCTCGATCGGCGATGGAGGCGTTGCTCACGTGGGATGCGACGGGAGGGCGTGCTGACCGGCCAGGAAGGCGGCACGCCAGATGTTAGCGTGAGAACAGGCGCCCGCTTGCCTGTGATTCGTCCGCGAGAACGCCGTGAATACGTCCGTGCGGGCGTGGTCTCGGCATAACCCGCGGGGCAATGGGGAATGCCGGGAGCATTTCCAGTGCCCCGCCTCGGACATCCCGTGGCCGAACCACAGGCAGCCTTTCATCACGTCATGCTTACTAGTTGTACAGATAGGCTGGATTGCCGACGCCCTTTTGGGACATCGCCTGGGCATAGCCGGTCTTGCCCTGGAACTCGGCGATGCGGGCGAGTTCGGTAGCGGTCTTGAAGTCGCCTTTTTTCGCGGCTTTCTTCGCATGCTTCAAGATCTTGCCGATGTCGCGCCATTCGCCATCGACGGACTGAGCCATCTTGCGTGCTTCTTGCGCGGCCTTCATGGCTTTCTGGAAATCTCCCTGGTTGCTGGCGAAGGCCGATCCGGCGAGCAGCAGCAGGGAGGCTAAGGCGGTCAGGGTCAGTTTCTTCATTCATGGTTCCTCTTTTGGGGATAGGTCGGTCCGCTGACGCGGTTTCTTGTATCGCTTCCTATCTTAGGCAGTCAGGCCGGTGCTGGCAAATCCAGGTTACGCCAGATGGCCACGGTGGGCGCGGCTTGGTTCATCGTATAGAAGTGCAGTCCGGGCGCGCCACCTTCGAGCAGGCGTTGGCACAGTGTCGACACCAAGTCGGTACCGAAGTCGCGGATCGTTTCCAGATCGTCGCCGAAAGATTCGAGGCGCTTGCGTATCCAACGTGGGATCTCGGCGCCGCAGGCGTCGGAGAAGCGTGAAAGTTGCTGGTAGTTGGTGATCGGCATGATGCCGGGGACGATCGGGATATCGATGCCCAGCCGGGCGCAGTCATCGACGAAGGCGAAATAGGCATCGGCGTTGTAGAAGTACTGTGTGATCGCGCGATTCGCGCCGGCCGCTACCTTGATGCCGAAGGCGCGTTCGTCGTCGTTGGCGCTGGCTGCCTGCGGATGAAACTCCGGATAGGCGGCGACCTCGATATGGAAATGGTCGCCACTGTGCTCGCGGATGAAAGCAACCAGTTCGTTGGCGTAACGGAATTCGCCATAGTCGCCCATGCCGGACGGGATGTCGCCGCGTAACGCAACCAGTCGACGCACGCCTTGATCGCGGTAGCGATCGAGGATCTGGCCGATCTGTTCCCGGCTGGCGCCGATGCATGACAGATGCGGCGCGACATCGATGCCTTCGGAGATCAGCCAGTCGACGGTGGCGAAGGTCTGTGTCTGGGTGGAACCGCCGGCGCCGTAGGTGACGGAGAAGAACTCGGGTCCGAGTTCCCGCAGCAGTGGCATCTGCTGGCGTTGCAGCTTCTCCATGCCTTTTTCCGTCTTCGGCGGAAAGAGTTCGAAACTAAAGGATGGTTTCATAATCTTTGGCGCCGGCATCGGACGCTCCACGCCCGATGCCGGCATGCCCTCAGTAGCGGTAGTGATCGGGCTTGTACGGGCCTTCGATCGGGATGCCGAGGTATTCGGACTGCTCTTCCGTCAGGACCGTCAGCTTCGCGCCGATCTTTTCCAGATGCAGGCGCGCGACCTCTTCGTCGAGCTTCTTCGGCAGGATATAGACGTTATTCTCGTATTCGCCGGTCTTGGTAAACAGTTCCATCTGTGCCAGCACCTGGTTGGTGAAGGAGTTGGACATCACGAAGCTAGGATGACCGGTGGCGCAGCCGAGGTTCACCAGGCGGCCCTCGGCGAGCATGATGATGCGCTTGCCGTCGGGGAAGACGATATGGTCGACCTGCGGCTTGATATTCTCCCATTTGTAGCCCTGCACGCCAGCGATATCGATTTCGTTGTCGAAATGGCCGATGTTGCAGACGATGGCTTCGTCCTTCATCGCCGTCATGTGGTCATGGGTGATGATGTCCTTGTTGCCGGTGGTGGTGACGAAGATGTCGGCCTCGGAGGCCACGTCATCCATGGTCACCACGCGGTAGCCTTCCATCGCTGCTTGCAATGCGCAGATCGGGTCGATCTCGGTGATCCACACGGTCGCGCCGAGGCCACGCAACGATTGCGCGCTGCCCTTGCCGACATCGCCATAACCGCAGACGACAGCGATTTTGCCGGCGATCATCACGTCGGTGGCGCGCTTGATGCCGTCGACCAGGGACTCGCGGCAACCGTAGAGGTTGTCGAACTTGGACTTGGTCACGGAATCGTTGACGTTCATTGCCGGGAACAACAGTTCGCCGGTTTCGACCATCTGGTACAGGCGATGCACGCCAGTGGTGGTCTCCTCGGTGACGCCGCGGATTTCCTCGGCCATGCGATGGAAGCGTTGCGGGTCTTCCGCCAGGTTGCGCTTCAAGACACTCAGGATGACGCGCATCTCTTCGCTGTCCGAGTCGGTTGGCTCGGGCACGCTGCCAGCGTTCTCACAGGCCACGCCCTTGTGCACCAACAGGGTGGCGTCGCCGCCATCGTCGAGGATCATGTTCGGACCCTTGCCGTCCGGCCAGTTCAGTACTTGCTCGGTGCACCACCAGTATTCTTCCAGGGTTTCACCCTTCCAGGCGTATACCGGAACACCGGTCGCGGCGATCGCGGCGGCGGCGTGATCCTGGGTGGAGAAGATGTTGCACGAGCACCAGCGCACCTCGGCTCCCAAGGCGGTCAGGGTCTCGATCAGCACGGCGGTTTGAATCGTCATGTGCAGCGAGCCGGTGACGCGCGCGCCGCTCAGGGGCTTGCTTTCGCCATACTTGCGACGCAGCGCCATCAGGCCCGGCATCTCGGTCTCGGCGATGGAGATTTCCTTGCGGCCCCAATCGGCCAGGGAAAGGTCGGCGACCTTGAAGTCGTCCTTCTGTTCAACAACAGCGTTCATAGTGTGTTTCTCATCAAAAAACGGGGAGCGTCGTTGTACAGAACGGGTTTCCCGAGCCTGGCAGGTGGCAATGCCATCTGTTGCAACGCTCCTCGGGGAACCGGAAGGGATCGGGATCAGATGCCGGCGGCGTTTTTCAATTCATCGGCCTTGTCGGTCTTCTCCCAGGTGAAGCCCTCGTTCTCGCGTCCGAAGTGGCCGTAAGCGGCGGTCTTGCGGTATTTGATCTTGTCGGCGTTGAGCAGGTCGAGCATGGTCAGGATGCCATACGGGCGCAGGTCGAAGTGCTTGCGAACCAACGCGGTGATGTGCTCGTCGTCGATCTTGCCGGTGCCAAAGGTGTCGACCATGATGGAGGTCGGTTCGGCCACGCCGATGGCGTAGGAGACCTGGATCTCGCAGCGATCGGCGAGTCCGGCGGCGACAATGTTCTTCGCCACGTAGCGGCCAGCGTAAGCGGCCGAGCGATCGACCTTGGATGGGTCCTTGCCGGAGAACGCGCCGCCGCCATGGCGGGCCGCGCCGCCGTAGGTGTCGACGATGATCTTGCGCCCGGTCAGGCCGGCGTCGCCCATTGGTCCGCCGATGACGAAGGCGCCAGTCGGATTGATATGGAATTCGGTATTGCTGTTCAGCCATTCGCTCGGCAGCACCGGCTTGATGATGTGTTCCATGATGGCTTCCCGCAATTCCTTATGATCGATGTCTGGCGCATGCTGGGTGGAGAATACCACGGCGTCAATGCCGACCGGCTTGCCATCCTTGTAACGGAAGCTGACCTGGCTCTTGGCGTCAGGGCGCAGCCAGCTCAGTGTGTCGTTGTTGCGCAGTTCGGCATGCCGATGCACCAAGCGGTGGGCGTAGGTGATCGGCGCGGGCATCAATACATCGGTTTCGTTGGTGGCGTAACCGAACATCAGACCCTGGTCGCCGGCGCCCTGGTCTTCCGGTCGGCTTCTGTCCACGCCTTGGTTGATGTCTGGTGACTGCACGCCGATGGCCGTCATGACCGCGCAGGTTTCGTAGTCAAAACCCATCTCCGAATGGGTATAGCCGATCTCCTTGATCGTCTGACGGATGACGGCCTCGTAGTCAGGTTTCGCGGTGGTGGTGATCTCACCGGCGATCACCGCCATGCCGGTCTTGAACAGGGTTTCGCAGGCGACGCGTGCGTGCTTGTCCTCGACGAGGATGGCGTCCAGTATGGCGTCGGATACTTGGTCGGCCATCTTGTCCGGATGGCCTTCGGAAACGGATTCGGAGGTGAAGATATGTTCTTTCGACATGTGTATTCCTGAAATGCGGTCAATATCCCGAGATATAGCGTTATCGGACATCGATGCGGTGGGTTGAATAATAAATATTTCAGCGGCGGGATTGTAGCGAGAGGAACGAATAAATGCACCTTTTTGCCCGCTGTCGGCCGATATGCATTGATCCGTCGGTTGTCTCCGCTTGTACTGGCCGCGCCTCTCTATGATGCCTTGGCCATGGTGGACTGGAAAACACATGGAGCGATGATTGGGAACGGGTTCTCGACGACGAGGCTGGCCGAGGGATTCATGGCGTCGATCGATGCTTAAGCAGCGGCGCGTCGCCACGATCGCCGAGGGCATGGCGCATGATTCTGTGTTTCAGCGGCGTTGCCCGGTCGGTCAGGTTCATGCCAGCATCGCGGATGCCGCGCAACAGGGGGTTGGCGTTGCTGAACAGGCGCTTGAAGGCATCCATGCCAGCCTGCATCGCGAGATTGTCGGCCTTGCGTGCGCGTTCGTATTTACGCAGCGTCAGCAGGTCGCCTAGCGGTCGGCGGCGCTTTCTGGCGTCGCTCAGCACCCGGCTTAGTTCAGCGACATCGAGAAAGCCCAGGTTGACGCCCTGACCGGCGAGTGGGTGCACGGTATGCGCGGCATCGCCGATCAGCGCCAGTCCCGGTGCGACATAGTCCCGCGCGTGACTCAGACGCAGTGGAAAGGCGGCGCGTCGGGAGCAGGCGAGCGCCCGTCCGAGAACTGTCTCGCTGGCGCTCGTGAGCTGCTGGAGGAAGGCGTCTTCGGGCAGCGCGAGCAGCTCTTCGGCATGCTCCGGGTGGGTTGACCAGACGATGGAACTGTAGTGTGGTTGGTCCAGTGGTAACAGCGCCAGCGGACCTGTGGGCATGAAGCGTTGCCAAGCGGTGGCTTGGTGGGGCTTTTCCGTCTGGACAGTGGTGACCACGGCATGCTGGTCGTAGTTCCAGCCGTTGGCGCCGATGGCTGCGAGCTGACGCACGCGTGATTTGGCGCCGTCCGCGCCGATGATCAGCTCGCAGCGCAGTTGTCGACCAGAGCCGAGCTCGACATGCATCCATCGGCCGTCGCGGCGGAACGACTGGAGGCTGTCGGTATCGATCGATATAACGTTTGCTTCGCGTTGGAGTCGTAGCCACAATGCCTTGGTGGTGACGCGGTTCTCGACGATGTGACCCAGGTCCGGCTCGCCGATCTCGGCGGCGTCAAAGTGGATGCGGCCCTCGCCATTGGCGTCCCAGACGTGCATCGCGTCGTAGGTGGCGACGCGTTCGGCGCGCATCGCCGGCCAGGCGCTCAGATTGCGTAGTAGGTTTCGCGAGGCATGGGTCAGCGCGGAGACGCGTGGGTCGTAGTCGCTGTCGTCCCAGGTAAGCAACGGGGCTTGTCGTTCCACGACGCCGACCTCGAAGCCGGCCTGGGCCAGCGCGCAGGCCATCGCGCCGCCGTTCATGCCGGCGCCGATGACGAGGATCTCCAGGTTTGGAATGTCAGTCATGCGCGGGTTCCTCGCGCGCGAGGCGGGGGAGATGGCCGGCCAGTCCCATCGCGCCGCGCGCGAGTAGGTGTTTCGCGGTTGGCAGGTTGTCGAGCGCGGTCAGGCCGAAACCGCGTGCCGCGCGGATTGGCGCCAAGGGGTTGCCGAAGATCTGCACCAGCGAGTCGGTGGCGCGCGCGACCCATCGTTGATCGCGTTGGCGCCAGTTTGCGTAACGCCCACGCGGCTGTTCTCCACCCGGGTCGATACCCTGTCGCGTGGCGTCACCGAGCACCTCGGCGAGCACTGCGACATCGCGAATGCCGAGATTGAAGCCCTGTCCCGCGATTGGGTGCAGGGTATGCGCGGCATTGCCGATCAGTACTACGCGGGGCGCCGTGGAGGTTTCCGCGCGCAGCATCTCCAGGGGATGGGCGCTACGCTTGCCAGCCTGTTCGAAACGTCCGAGCCGCTGGCCGAAATGCCGCTCGGCGGTAGCGGTGAAATCGCGGTCGCTCTGGTTCAGTAGCTCGTCGAGCCTGTCGTCGCGGACCGACCAGACCAACGCGGAACGTTGCCCGGTCATCGGCAGCATCGCCATTGGGCCGGCGTCGGTGAAGCGTTCGTAGGCGATGTTGTGGTGTGGTTGGCGGGTTTGCACATTGCACACCACGGCATGTTGCGCATAGTCGGTACGGCGGGTTGGAATGTTCAGTCGTTCGCGGATGATCGACCTGCCGCCATCGGCGCCGACCAGCAACGCGGTGTTGATCCGTCGGGCTTTGCCATCGTGTTCCAGGGTCAGGGCGACGTGTGTCCGGAAGGTGTCGAAACGCTGGAGCCGGGCCGGACTGAGCCACTCGACGCCATCCAGTCCACGGATGTCGCGCAATAGCGCCTGGCCCAGCGCGCGCGCCGGCACGACGTAGCCGAGCGCCTCGACGCCCTCGTTGTCGGCATGCAGGCGGGTGAAGCCGAAATGTCCCTGCTCGGAGACATGAATGCTGGTGATCGGATTGACTTCGTCGCGCAATCGCGACCAGCAGCCCAGGTTGTTCAGAATGCGCGCAGTGCCGAACGCCAGCGCCAGCGCGCGATCGTCGAAGCCGGGTTGGCCGGGATCGCCGGGCGGGAAGGGTTCGATGACCGCGACACGCAGGCCGCTGCCGGCCAGGGCGCGCGCCAAGCTGGCGCCGGTCATGCCACCGCCGGCGATAACGACATCATGGAATTCCGGATCGCTCATGTTCACTCCATCAGGGCTTCGATGTCCTCGATGGTTTTCGGCGCGTCCTTGCTGAGAACGTTGGGGCCGCTCTTGGTCACCGCCACATCATCTTCGATTCGGATGCCGATGCCCTGCCATTTCTTCGCGACGCCTTTCTCGCCGGGGGCGATGTACAGGCCGGGTTCGACGGTCAAAACCATGCCCGGTTCCAGGATCCGCCATTCGCCATCGATCTTGTAATCGCCGACATCATGCACATCCAGTCCCAGCCAGTGGCCGGTGCGATGCATGTAGAAGCGTTTGTAGGCGCCGTCGCGAATCAGTTTCGCGACCTGGCCCTTCAGCAGGCCGAGCTTGACCAATCCACGTGTGAGTACCCTCACCGCGGCCTCATGCGGGGCGTTCCAGTGCTTGCCGGGTTGTACCTGCTCGATCGCCGCCAGTTGCGCGTCCAGCACCAATTGATACAGCGCGCACTGCTCCTTGGTGAAATGGCCGTTGACCGGAAAGGTGCGGGTGATGTCGGATGCATGACAGTCGAGTTCGCAACCTGCATCCACCAACACCAGATCTCCGTCTCTCAGCGCCTGATCGTTGTCGACATAATGCAGCACGCAAGCGTTCGCGCCGCCGCCGACGATGGCGGGGTAGGCCTGCGCGCGGGCGCCGGAGGTGATGCATTCATGAATGAATTCGGCCTCCAGTTCGTACTCCATCATGCCTGGGCGGCAGTGGCGCATCAGGCGTTTGTGCGCCCGCGAGGAGATACGCGCCGCGCGCCGCATGATCGCAATCTCCGAACGGCTCTTGTATAGCCGCATGTCGTGCAGGTAGTGGTCCAGCGCGATGAACTCGAAGGGCGCGCTGACGCCGGCGCGGGCCTTCTGACGCACCTGGCTGACCCACGAGGACATGCGTCGGTCCAGTTCCGGATCACAGCCCATCGCGTAATACACGCGATCGGTCTGTTCCAACATGCGCGGCAGAATCTCGTCGAGATCCGCGATCGGGAAGGCGTCATCGGCGCCATGCTGCTTTCGCGCGCCTTCCTGCCCGGCGCGCGCGCCCTCCCATTGTTCGCGCTTGGGGTCGCGTTCCTGGCAGAACAGGATGTATTCGGCATGCTTACGCCCAGGGATCAAGACCGCAACCGCGTCGTCTTCAGCGAAGCCGGTCAAATAGTAGAAATCACTGTCAGGGCGGAACGGGTGATGGACATCGCGGTTCCTCACCGCGAGTCGGGATGTCGGCAGGATGGCGATGCTGCCCGGTCCCATCATGCGCATCAATTGGCGGCGTCGGCGCCGGTATTCACTGGCGGGGAGAGGCTTATTCTGGATCATTCGCGCCTTCGGGTGAGTCGAGTTCGGCCTTGACCAGTTGCACCGAGACGCGCAGAAACTCGATGAGTTGCATCAGTGCCTGCTCACTCTCATCGTTCTCCTCGACTGTTGCCTCGTCCATCTGCGTGATGGCGTCCATGTCTTGCAAGGCTTCCTTGGTCTCGGCGGAACGCAGACGTTCGCTGGCCTTGCTCAGCCCCAATCCGTAGAGGAAACCCCGGCACCAGTGGATGATTGTGGCGGCGCGGCGGCGTATCGGTTGCTCGTCATCGGGTAAAAACAGTTGGTATTCCGATGGATCCTCGCGTAACGCGGCCTCGGTTGCGTCGAACACTCGGCCAAGCTCCTTTACCGTCTCCTTGACGAGTGCGTCGTCCGCGGCATCTTCCGGCACCAGTTCAGCCAACCATGTGTCACGAGCGCTGTCCGGCGCGGCGCACAGCAGCGCGGTGATGAGTCCGTGAGCCTCGGCGGCGTCGATGTCACTGTCGAATATGGCCAGCTGTTTATCGATGCGGCGGTACGGAACCGTAATTTTCATAGGCAAATCTTAATAGTAACTTCTTGAAAAAACATGCCCAAGGATACCATGCATCAAGCCGTGTGGCAGTCGCGATGAGGCAAGCGTTTGACCACTGGCACGCCCCGTTCTATAGTTGCGCGCATGGAATCCATGTCAGAAACAGAGGCAGACATCAGCGTGCGGGACCTGCTCGCGCTGGAATCCCGGGTCGAGGAATTGATCAGCGCCTGCGTCATTCTACGTCGGGAGAATCACCAGTTGCGCGACAAGCAGCAACAACTGCTGATGGAACGTGCAACCTTGCTCGAACAGACGCAACAGGCACGCGCGCGGGTGGAAGGCATGATCGATCGCCTGAAATCGCTGGAGACCGGATCATGAGTCAGGGCAAGGATGCCATCGCCCTGACGGTACAGATTCTGGACAAGGATTATCGCATCGGCTGTGCGCCCGGCGAGGAAGACGCGCTGGTCTCGGCGGCGCGCTATCTGGATGCCTCGATGCGCGAGATTCGCGGCCGTGGCAGCGTGATCGGCGCGGATCGCCTGGCCGTCATGGCGGCGCTGAATATCACCAACGAGCTGTTGCAGGATCGGAAGATGGGCGAGACCACCGCGCGCGTGGTCAGGTCACGACTCCATCAGTTGGAAGATAGGATCGATCAGGCATTGCACGATACAAGCGATGTGTGAGCGATTCCTTATCAGGCGTGCGAGAAAGCTCTTCAATCGCTTCGATATGGCGTATACTTAACAGCGAGTATCTGCTGCACCATGCGTTAGCAAATCGGGTATTTTCTTGAGCCTAATTGTTACCTTGGGGGTTTGAAAGCGGTTACTGTGTGCATGTCCGCCCCGAGTGGAAAGCCTAAGGTGCCGCCGAAACTCCCACTTGAACCTTCTGGTTCAAGAACAATGGTTTGCGACGGTGATCGTGGCAGGTACTCCCTTTTTCGATGACTCCTCAATCCAAAATCCGCGCCCGCCTGCGGCGATTCCGATCACATTTATCTCCGGCGTTCGTCACCGCCGCTAGTCGGTCGATCTGCGAGACGATCCTGCGTTCGCCATTGCTCCTCTCCAGCCAGCGTGTCGCGCTGTACCGCGCGATTGGGAACGAGGTGAATCTCGCCTTGCTCGAAGCGCGTCTAGTTTCCTTGGGGCGAACATGCGCGTTACCCGTGCTGAAGCCGAAAGGTTTTTCGGTTGGCTTGTATTTTCAGCGTTGTCTGCCCGATGCGCCGATGTGCGTGAACCGTTTTGGGATTCCCGAGCCGTGCTTCGATCCGCGCATGTGCATCGGACCGCGTTTTCTCGGCGTGGTGTTCATGCCGTTGCTTGGATTCGATCAGCAGGGTAATCGACTGGGCATGGGTGGCGGATTCTATGACCGCGCTCTGGAGTTCAAGCATCGCGCCAATGGAACACGGCCGCTATTGATCGGGGCGGCTTTCGATTGCCAGCGGGTGGAAGCGCTTGCGATCAACGCCTGGGATGTCGCGATGGATGCCGTCGTGACCGAATCTGGGGTCCGTGCTTGCAGGCCCGAGCTGAGGCATCTGCTTTCCTTTTGAGATCCTGGCGTATCGGCCCTTTTGGCGCGTTGTATTTTCGGTGGAACTGATTATACTCGGATGAAAACAACGAGCCGGATCGGGTGAGGGGAGATGGCCATCAAGAAAGCAGCAAAGAAGAAAACGGTTGGTAAGAAATCGGCCGTAAAGCAGGTGATTGCCGAGAAAGCCCCGGTCAGAAAGGTCACGGCAAAGAAAGCCTCAGTAAAGAAGCCCACGACCAAGAAGGCGGCGACCAGGAAGGCGGCGACCAGGAAGGCGGCG
>Ga0256841_1003661_pt1 | contig 11383 bp, 9 predicted proteins | sample 356308metaG_FD_185971 | JGI IMG/M metagenome (GOLD analysis project Ga0256841, IMG submission 185971) | Hydrothermal vent microbial communities from Mid Atlantic Ridge, Atlantic Ocean - 356-308 | ecosystem: Environmental > Aquatic > Marine > Hydrothermal vents | place: Atlantic Ocean: Mid...
TCTTCATGGAGGCCCACGTGAAGCTGCGGCCGGTGGACTGCGCCACCGACGGCATCTTCATCTGCGGCCTGGCGCATGCGCCCAAATCCATCGACGAATCCATCGCCCAGGCCCAGGCCGCCGCCGCGCGCGCCGCGGTGGCCCTGTCCAAAGAGACGCTTACGGTGGAAGGCGTTGTATCGCACATCAACGAATCCCTCTGCCGGGGCTGCGGCAAATGCATCGAGGCCTGCCCCTACAACGCCATTGTTCTGAAGACGGCGGAAGACCAAAACAGTTTTGCTTTTGTGCAAGAGGCCCTGTGCAAGGGGTGTGGTGCCTGTGCCGTGGCCTGTCCCACGGGAGCGGCTTCCATACGGCACTTTGACGATCAGGAAATGCTGGCCATGATCACCTCGGCCTTTGAAAGCGAAAAAGGAGTGTCGGCTGATGAATGATGAATTGTTCGAACCGAAAATCGTCACCTTTGCCTGCAACTGGTGCGCATACTCGGCCGCTGACCTGGCGGGGGTCAGCCGCCTGCAGTACCCCGCCAGCCTGAGAATCATCCGCGTGATGTGCTCGGGCCGCGTCAATCCCAATTTCATCCTCAAAGCCTTTGAACAGGGCGCCGACGGCGTGCTGGTGGCCGGGTGACACATGGGTGACTGCCATTACCTGGACGGTAATGAAAAAGCGGAAAAAATGTTTTCCATGGCCCTTGAACTGGTGAAACTGCTGGGCATCGAGCCCGAGCGGATGCACCTCGAGTGGGTTTCTTCGGCCGAAGGCGGGCGTTTCGCCCAGATTGCCACCGACTTTACCAAACAGATCCGGCGGCTGGGTCCATCCCGGCTAAAAAAGGCCGCCTGACCCCGCGGGCCGGCCATCGAGGCGCTGATATGACTGCACTTTCCGAACTGGTAGAAGAAACGCAAACCTACTTTTGCTTAGACTGCGGTGTCTGTACGGGCAGCTGCCCGGTGGCACGGGTTTTTCCCGATTTTTCACCCCGCCAGATCATCGAAAGATCCCTGTACGAGCTTGAAGAGGCATCCGACGGCACCATCTGGAACTGCCTGACCTGTGCGCAGTGCAGTGTGCGCTGCCCCGCCAACATCGATTTTCCGGAATTCATCCGACGCATGCGCGATGAAGCCAGGACGCTGGGCTATGACGGCACACCGGCGCATAACGGCATGCTGCAGACCATCATGGCCATCCAGACCCAAAACATCCACCAGGACCGCACGGCCTGGGTTCCGGAGGGACAGACCGCCACGACAGGCGATGTCTTCTACTTCGTGGGCTGCCGGCCGTTTTTCGACGTGATCTTCCGGGATATCGACGCCGGCGCCATCGGCAACGCCGCCAACGTGCTCAAGCTGATCAACCGCTGCGGCATCACCCCGGTGGTCAGCAACGATGAACGCTGCTGCGGACACGACGCCCTCTGGAACGGAAATGAAAAAAAATTCAAACAGCTGGCGACCATCAACCTGGAAGTGATCCGCGCATCCGGCGCCAAGCAGGTGGTTTTCAGCTGTCCGGAAGGCTATTACATGTTCCGTGAGGTCTATCCGCGCTATTTTGGCGAGTTGGGTTTTGAGCCCGTGCACATTCTCGATTTTTTAAGCGCCAGGATTGACGACGGCAGCATTGCCTTTGCGGGCGCCGACGGCACGGTCACCTATCACGACCCCTGCCGCCTGGGCCGCCTGGCCGGCATTTTTGATGCGCCGCGCAAACTGCTTAAGGCGGTATACGGCACACAGCTGGTGGAAATGCCCCGTTCGGGGCCAAACAGCGTCTGCTGCGGCACCAGCGGCTGGATGAACTGCTCCAGCTGTTCCAAACAGATTCAGGTAGAGCGCCTGAACGAAGCGGCGGCTACCGGGGCGCATACGCTGGTCACCGCCTGCCCCAAATGCCAGATTCATTTCCGCTGCACCAAGGCGGCATTCGACATAGACATTGATATCGTCGACCTTTACGACCTGTTGGCCGACCGCCTGAAGGTGCAGGCGGACTGAAGGGCAGCAGGCTGAAACAGAACCTGCCTCAACTACGTGGGAGGAAAAAATCGTGAGCAAAGAAGTTCTGGTCATCGGCGGAGGCATCGCCGGCATGCAGGCATCGCTGGACCTGGCCGACATGGGCATCCGGGTCCACCTGGTGGAAAAGCTGCCGAGCATCGGCGGCAAGATGGCCCAGCTGGACAAGACCTTTCCCACCAACGACTGCGCCATCTGAATTCTTTCGCCGAAGATGCTGGATGTCGGTCGACATCCCAATATCGATCTGCTGGCCTACAGTGAAGTGCAACATATTGAAGGCCAGGCGGGGAATTTTAAGGTCACGGTACGCAAAAAAGCGCGCTACGTGGATGAAGACAAGTGCACGGGATGCGGCCTGTGCAGCGAAAAATGCCCTACCACGGTGGTGGACGCCTTCAACGAAGGGCTGGGGATGCGCCGCGCGGTCTATGCCTATTTCGCCCAGGGCATCCCCTCCACACGCACCATCGACCCGGACCACTGCCGGCAGCTCAACGGCAAGAAGTGCGGCATCTGCCAGAAGGTCTGCCAGGCCGGGGCCATCGATTACACGCAGCAGGACCGCTTAATCGAGCTTCAGGTGGGCGCCGTAATCGCAGCCGTGGGCTACGATGTCTTCGACCCCGCGCAGATTGCCGAGTATCGCTACCGCGAAATCGAAAACGTCGTTACGGCCATCGAATTCGAGCGTCTGCTGAGCGCCAGCGGACCGACCTCCGGGCACGTCTACCGCCCTTCGGACCTCAACGCCAAAGCCGAGATCCAGGTGCTGGAAAAGCAGGCCGCCAAGTCCGGGCGCATGCTGGCGCGCTTTGAAAAAAAATACGGCCGCACATCGGCCGATTTCTTCATGCAGTACCAGGCCGCGCCAACCGACGATGCCGACCAGGAAAAGTGGGCCCGGGTCTACCAGGAAGATCTGGCCCGCAAAGAACGCCTGGCCGCATTGAACGACGCCGTAAAAGATGCCGCCACGGCCAAACGACTGGCTTTCATCCAGTGCGTGGGGTCGCGGGACTTCCGTTTTTACCCCTTTTGCTCGGGATACTGCTGCATGCACTCCATCAAGGAGGCCATCATCGCCAATGAGCACGAACCGCAGACGGTATCCACCATTTTCGGCATGGACATCCGCGCCGTGGGCAAGGGGTTTGAAGAGTACAAGATTCGCGGCGGGAACAAATCCGGCATCACCTACGTGCGCGGACGCGTGGCCGAGATCATCGAGGGCCCGGGCCGCAACCCGGTGGTGGTCTACGAGGACACGCGCACGCGCAGCGTGAAACAGGAGGCATTCGACCTGGTCATCCTGGCCACCGCCTGTGCGCCCACCCGCGGCATCGCCGAACTGGCCGCAACGCTGAACGTGGCGCTGGACGACTACGGATTCATCAAAACCGTACCGTCCGCCCCGGTGGACACCAGCATGCGCGGCATCTTCGTCTGCGGCTGTGCCGGCGCCCCCATGGATGTGCCCGAGTCCGTGGCCCAGGCCTCCAGCGCCGCGGAGCGCGCCGCGGAAATCATCTTTCAATCCGATCCCGTCAAGGAGAAAGCCGTTGCCTGAAAATCATGCCTCCGACATCCGCATCGGCGTTTTCATCTGCCACTGCGGCTCCAATATCGCCGGATACCTGGATATGGAAGCGCTGGCGGATTTCGCCGAAACCCGACCTCATGTCGTCTTCGTGCAGCGCAACCTGTACACCTGCTCTGAAAGCGGCATCAACGAGATCAAAAAGGGCATCCAGGAGCAGGACCTGAATCGCGTTGTCGTGGCCTCCTGTACGCCCAGGACACACGAACCGCTTTTCAGAAGCTCCTGCGCCGAGGCCGGCCTGAACCCCTACCTCTTCGAAATGGTCAACATCCGCGACCAGTGCTCCTGGGTGCACATGCAGGAGAAAACCGACGCCACCGAAAAAGCCAGGGAGTTGATCGGCATGGGCATCGCCAAGGCGGCCCTGCTGCAGCCCCAGGAGATCATCTTGTCCGAAGTCCAGACCCGGGCGCTGGTCATCGGCGGCGGCATCGCCGGGCTCACGGCTTCGCTTTCGCTCGCCCGGCGCGGATACGAAGTCGTGGTGGTGGAAAAGGATCAGGCCCTGGGCGGCATGCTGAATCATCTGTACAAGCTCGGCCCACAGATGCAGGCGGCCAAAGAACTGGCCGCCGAAACCGTGCAAAAGGTCAACGCGCATCCCAAGATCACAGTGTTCACCCGGGCGCATGTAACGCAAGTGAAGGGCTTTATCGGCAAATTTGAGGTCACCGTGGAGACCCAAAGCGGCGCCAAGAAGATCGATATCGGCATCATCATCGTGGCCACCGGCGCCCAGCCGCTGGTTCCAGAAGGTCTTTACGGATACGACGGAAAGCGCACTGTCACCCAGTTTCAGCTGGAGACAATGCTCGCAAAGGGACTGGATGCGGCCGTCAGACACGTGGTGATGATCCAATGCGTCGGCAGCCGCAACGACGAGCGCCCTTTCTGTGCCAAGATCTGCTGTCAGACGGCCGTGAAAAACGCCATTTTGATCCGGCGGCAATACCCTGAAACCAAAGTCTCCATTTTGTACCGCGACATGCAGATGTACGGCGTGGAAAACGAAGCCATGTTCCGCGACTCCAAGGCCGCCGGTGTACGCTACATCAACTACGACCCCGCCGATCCGCCGCAGGTCAAGGCGGACAAGGTCGGCGTCTACCACCCGCTTTTGGGCCGCAAAATGGAACTTGCAGCCGACCTCGTGGTTCTCTCCACGCCGCTTTTGGCGCGCGAGGATGCCCACGAAACCTCCCAGCTGCTGCGGGTGCCGGTCAACGAGAACGGGTTCTTCCTGGAGGGCCACGTCAAGCTCAAACCCCTGGACTTTGCCACCGACGGCATTTTTCTGTGCGGCAGTGCCCGTTTTCCGGCCAATATCCGCGAAGCCGTGGCCCAGGGACTGGGAGCCGCAGCGCGGGCCTCCATTCCGCTCTCTAAGGGATCTGTCGAGGTGGAACCCATCATTTCAGTGCTGGCGGACGAAGATGCCTGCCGCGGGTGCGGCCTGTGTGTGGCGCTTTGCCCTTACGGCGCGCTGGAAGTACGACAAACGGAAAAGGGCCGCAAGGTACACGTCATCAACGTGGCCTGCAAAGGGTGCGGCATTTGCGCCGCCACCTGCTACCAGCATGCACTGAGCATCAACTCGTTTACCGACCGGCAGATCGAGGCACAGATCGACGCTTTTTTGACGGTACACCCATAAAGCGCCGGAAGGGAATTTTTCCGTCCGGCCGGAGACTTGAAAGGCGCGCTGCAACCGAACGCCGACAGCCCTAAACATAAAGCTGCACAAGAGTGCATGAACCTCTTGAGACCGTTTGAACAGCAAAACAAGGAGCAAACGCTTTGGCCGACTTCGACCCTAGAATCCTGACTTTCTGCTGCACCTGGTGAGGATACTCCGCCGCGGACCTGGCTGGAGTTTCCAGACTACAATACACCCCGGAAATTAAAATCGTACGCCTGATGTGCACCGGCCGACTGGACCCGGCCATCGTAGCCAAGGCTTTCAAAAAGGGCCTGGACGGGCTGCTGGTGGTGGGCTGCTACTTCGGCGACTGCCACTACATCAGCGGCAACTACCAGGCCCAGGCCAAGATCGAGATGACCCGCAGGCTGTTCGAACACATCGGCGTCAACCCGCAGCGTCTGGCGTTCAAACAGTGCTCATCCGGCGAAGCCGCGGTTTTTGTCGAAATCGTCAATACGTTTGACGCCACGATCCGTGAACTGGGGCCACTGGGCGGCGACGGCGACGCAGTCCGGAACCCGGCGCTTTCCGAAAAGCTGGCAACGGCTGAAGCCGTGCTGGCCGGTGAAAAGATGCGCTGGGTGATCGGCAAGAAAACCCCCTTTACCACTTCCGGCAACATGTACGGTGAAATTTTCACCGAGCATGAATTCAACCGCGCCATCGACATGATCATCGTCGAAGAAACCGAAGTCCAGGAGATTCTCGGCCAATTGCGCCAAAAAGCGCTTTCCGTTGCCGAACTGGCCGGCAGCCTGGCGATCCCGCCTGCCCGGATCTTTCGTTACGTCACGGCATTGAAGCGAAAAGGGTTCGTGGCGCTGGAGGGCATCAGCGGGCGCAGCCCGAAATACAAACTGATTTCGCAAGAGGTATCCTAACGTGGAGACAAAAGAGGTGCTGGTGGTCGGCGGCGGCCCTGAGGGTGTCCGGGCCGCCCTTGAAAAGGCGCAGGCCGGCGTCCGGGTGACGCTGGTCGAAAGATTCCCCGCCTTGGGGGCAGCACGCATTCCCCGCGACCGCATCGTCGCGCCGGATGCGTGTTTCGTCAATCCCGAACTCGAAGAAGCGCGCGTCCATCCCAACATCCGTATTCTGGCCTACAGTGAAATTCAAAAGGTGCGCCGGGAAAACGGAAAGATCCAAACCCGCATACTGAAACGCAGCCTGCGGGTGGACAACGACAAGTGCACCGACTGCAAGGCCTGCATCCAGGTCTGCCCGGTCAACATGCTGGACGATTTCGACGAGGGCCTCGGCTTTCGCACGGCCGTGGACTACTTCAACCCCCAGACCGCCGAATTCAACATCTTTAAGGAGGACATGCCCGTATGCCAGCAGGCCTGCCCGGTGCACCTGGACATCCGGGGCTACGTGGGGCGCATCGCCGACGGCAGACACCTGGAATCCCTGGCCCTGATCCGTGAAAGGCTGCCGATACCCGGCAGCATCGGCCGCATCTGCCCGCACCCCTGCGAAAGCGCCTGCAACCGGCAGTATCTCGACGCACCCATCAGCATCTGCTTTCTGAAGCGTTTCGTGGCGGATGTGGAAATTGCCCGGGAAATCACACCGGCCTACAAAACGGCGTCCCAAAAATTTCCGGAAAAGATCGCCATCATCGGTGCCGGGCCGGCGGGTTTGACCTGCGCCCACGACCTGGCGCGGCTGGGATACGAGAACATCACCATCTACGAATCGCTGCCGGTGCCGGGCGGCTACCTGTGGGTGGGCATCCCCGAGTACCGCCTGCCCAAAAAGCTGCTGCAGCGCGAAGTGGACCTCATCTGCGAAATGGGCATCGAGATCCGCTACAACACCCGCATCGGCGAGGATATCTCTTTTGAAGAACTGCAGAAATCCAACGACGCCGTTTTCATCGGCGCCGGCTGCCACCGTGGCCTGAAGCTGCGCATTCCCGGGGAAGACGATTTCGAAGGGGTCGTGGACTGCGTGACTTTCCTGCGCGAACAGGCCCTGGGCACGCGCAAAAGCGGTACGGGCAAGCTGATCGTCATCGGCGGCGGGAACGCCGCCATCGACTCGGCACGCGTGGGCTGGCGCATGGGATTCGACGAAGTCTACCTGGTCTACCGGCGCACCCGCCGGGAAATGCCGGCCAACTCCTGGGAAGTCGACGCCGCCGAACACGAAGGCGTCGTGCTGCAGTACCTGGCCGCACCGGTGGAAATCCTGGGGAAAAACGGTGCCGTCAGCGGAGTAAAATGCATCCAGATGAAACTTGGGAAACCGGATGCATCCGGCCGGCGCCGTCCGATCCCGGTGAAGGGATCCGAATACGTCATCGACGCACAGACCGTTGTACCGGCCATCAGCCAGACCGCCAATCTTGAATTTCTGGGCAAATCCACGGAGTTCAGGCTGACCCGCTGGAATACCTTCGAAGTGGATCCGGACACCGGCGCCACCAACATCGAGGGGGTTTTTGCCGGGGGAGACGTGGTTTCCGGCCCGGACATCGCCATTCGTGCCGTGGCCGGCGGCAAGCGCGGCGCCGCAGGCATTCATACATACTTGAGGAGCAGATAGATGGTCTACGAGAAGCAGGGGCGCTATATTATCCCGTTTGACGATGTGCCCGCCGACAGGGCCCCGATGCCCGAGATCAGCGTCGATGAACGCAGAAACAACTTTGTCGAGATTGAAACCGGTTTTCCGGAAGAGACCGCCATCCGCGAGGCCAAACGCTGTCTGAGCTGCCGCCGCTGCCTGGGCTGTGCCCTGTGCTGGGCGGAGTGCAAGCCCGAAGCCATCGATTTCAGCCTGCCCGACGAAACCCTGGAGTTGGCCTTCGACGAGGTCGTTTTGACCTGCGGACAGGACAACGCCTTTTGCGACCCCGATCCCGAGCTGGGGTTTGGACGCTACGCGGACGTGCTGACGGATCTGCAGTTCGAGCGCATGCTGTCTCCCACCGGACCCACGGACGGCCTGGCGCTCTCGCCTTTGGACGGCCGCATCCCCGCGCACGTGGCCATTGTCCAGGACGGCCGCAGCGCCGAAGATCCCGGTCTGCCGGCATCTCTCATCCTGGGCGTCAACATGGCGCAGCTGTGCAGCGCGCAAACCCGAGACGTTAAAGTCACGCTTATCTCGCCGCTGAGCGATGAATTCAAAGCCCGCTATGAGTCCCAGATCCGGCAGATCACCGGCCTGACGCTGATCGAAGGCACACCGCTTTCCGTGGGCCGCGAAAACGACAGCGACCCCCTGAATGTGGCGTACACCAGCCGCAGCGATGAGAAAGTGACCATCGCCGCCGACCTGGTGGTGATCCTGACACGGCCCGATACCGCCGCCTACCTCCGGGATCTGGCACGCCAGCTGGATACAGCACCGCCTGCATTCTGATTGCAGCCGGGCCTTGTCAAAGGCCCGTGCATGTCAAGCGTAGCGGCCGCCGGCAGGCTCAGTCGCGCTTTTTGGGCTGATCGTCGCTTTGCACTTCCTTAAGTTTGTCTTTCTTACCTGTCGCCTGACAGGCTTCCTGCATTCAGGTCGAAACCCCGAGCCTGGGCAGAATAAACCGCTGCAACACGATCCAGCCCACCACCACCAGCAGTACCAGTCCAAGATTGCTCATCATGCACCTTCCGCCGCGCAGGTGCCGGCGCGGCCTGTTTGCGTTATTTTTCCCCAAGTTGGCTCGAGTATAGCCCGATACCGGCATACATGCAAGCGCAACCGGCAATAATCCCGGAATCCCGCCGTCTGCATACCGGGCGCCGGGTTTCAAGTCGCCACCGGTGACCACATCTTCAGTACGACGACCAGCTTTCCTGCGACCGCCGCCAGCCGCAATCCGGCCGGCCGTTCTTTTGCGCCGGCGCTGTTGTGGACAGCATTGTGCAGGAAACGCTTAAAAACAGCGCTACAATGCCCGCCAGTATGGATATGCTTGCATGGCCCCGCCTTTCGCCAACCGATTGTCGACCTTAATCTCCATTGATTTAAGCGCAAAACCCCAATGCCGCATGCCAATCATCGTGCCGCGCATAAAGAAGACCCCGGGGCCGCCAAGATGCTTGCAATCCGGACCTGCTTGACATAAAAGAAATTTTGGAACGCGTAATCCCACCAGCCAGATGTGTTCAGGAAATCCGCTCTTGCCTACAGCGCTTGAAAAACTGGCCCTCGCCGATCCTGAAACGGCCGGTGAAATCGGCAGGGACCCCCGTCTGCAGCATCTTTCGCAGGTACAGCTGGAACTGTTGGTGGAAGAGACCATTTTCGGCCTTTCGCAGGAGCGTCATCTGGGCCTGAGCGTAGCGAACGGCCTGCTGCAGCTGGCGCAGAAGCAGCGCCTGCCCGTCATGCAGCGTTACGCGCGCTGTGTGCGGCACTACGCCCGGCGTGGCCCGGCCGGGGCCAAGATCGTGGCCGACCACCTGCCGGCCGTACTGCAGGTCGGCGACCGGTCGCTTGCGGCGCTGTTCGAAAAAGCCCTTGCCACCGCCGGTGCCCAGGGCATCCACACCCTGAACGACTACCTACGTCCGGCTTCGCGCCTGCTGCCCGGCGATCCGGCGGCGGCAAGGGCCTACCTGCACCTGCTGGCCGCCGCCCTGGAACGGCCGCTGGGCTACCATCAGAACCTGCACCTGTCCCAGCTGCTGCCGGGTCTGTGTCTGAAACTGGCGGCCTCCCCGGGAGCGGGGGCCATCGGCCAGTTCGAACGCCTGCTGAGCGCCGATATCGGCTGGGCCGACGCTTTTGCCGAGGGGTTCGAAAAAGGCCTGAACCTGCTGTCCACGCAAAGCCTGACCGTGTTCATCAGTACCGGCCTTAACCGTTACGCCGGCCGGACCCGGTCCGGACGGCGTTACTTTTCACTGTGCACGCAGTTTTCGCGCGACATTTACGACCGCCTGCAGACCCGCGTGGCCCTCTCCCAGGTCAGAGGCCAGCTGAACCGCTACATCCGGGCGCGCACCGGGCGGTCGGTCACGGTGCGCCCTGTTTCGCAGCTACCGCCGGGACATCAGGATCCAGACCTGGGGACCTGCAGCAGCCGCACACACATCTTTCTGCCCGACCGGCTGGAGCGGCCCTCAAAGCACGAAAACATGCGACTCTACAAGGCCCTTGCCGCCATCGAGGCCGGATGCATCGAATTCGGCACTTTCGATCTCGACCTTGCGGCTGCCCTGCGATGCTGCGGCCTGCGCCGGAAGCCGTCGTCACAGCCGGCGGACACATCCGACCTGGAAGCGTTCCTGGCGCACTTTGACTGCCCGACTCTGGCCGCCGACCTGTTTACCCTCTTCGAACAGGGCCGCATCCGGCGCAAGCTGGGTGAAATCTATCCGGGCCTGGTGCAAAAGTACTTTCCGCTGCTGCGGCACGAAGCCCGGCGCCTGGTAAGGGCCGGTTCATCCGGGCATCCGCTGGCGTGGCTGTACCGGCGCGTCGCCTTAGGGACGCGGGAGGCAACCGCCGACACCGGCCTCCCGGCAACGTGCAGCACATCTTTATCGGCCCTGGCGGCCGAATTCGAAAAAGAACCGCCGGGGGAAAGGGTGGAAGCATCCGCCCGATGGACGGCACGCGCCTACGGACCGGCGCGGGCCCTGCTTTCACCGCAAAGCGCCTACCGCCCGCTTAAGACGCCTCTCGGGCGCCGCATCCTGCCCGCGCTGGTCGGTGCCGCCGACGACCCCTTGAGCCGGCAGGCGGCCGCCATTCAGCACAGCCTGGCGCAAAGAGGCATCCACCTTTTCCGCAGCGACATTCGTCGCCTGCTGGCGGAAAACGGCGGCACGCCGGCAATGGCACAGTTCAACGATTTAATCCGGCAGAACCTGGGACCAAACGGGATGGAAACCGCCGATCTCGCCCGGATGCTGGGCCGCTCCCGGCCCACCGCCCTGCCGCCGGACCCCGGCCCGGCGGACCGCGTCTGCTGGTATGCGGAATGGGACGATCCCGGCGGGGATTACCTGCTGCGCCACGCCCGGGTGCTCGAAAAGCCCGCTGCCGCCGACGGCGGCGATTTCTACCGCCAGGTGCTGCAGCGCTACCCGG
>Ga0256841_1003662_pt1 | contig 11382 bp, 7 predicted proteins | sample 356308metaG_FD_185971 | JGI IMG/M metagenome (GOLD analysis project Ga0256841, IMG submission 185971) | Hydrothermal vent microbial communities from Mid Atlantic Ridge, Atlantic Ocean - 356-308 | ecosystem: Environmental > Aquatic > Marine > Hydrothermal vents | place: Atlantic Ocean: Mid...
TTTTGGACCCGGGTAGCGCACCTCGGCAAGACGCGCCCCTTGTGGCCCGGCCAGCGTCAGGCGGGTGGGGATGAAATCCCTGCTGGCCGGTTCATGGGCGTTGACATGCCAGCCCGGCTTCAGCCGCAGGCGCACACTCAGCCTGTCGCCCTGGCGGCTGATGCTGGCGCGCACGATGCCGCCGGCAGCATATTGCACCGGGCCATCCTCGCCGCGCAGCAATTCGTCCGCGGCGCGCAAGATGGCCGCCCCTTCCGCCGGGTTGGCATAGGCGCGCGCCAGCAGCGCCCTGGCCAGCTTCATGGCCCGCGCCCGGTAATCCGCCTTGCCGGTGCGCCGCGCCAGCCGTCCCAGCACCTGGAGCATGACCGCTTGCGCCGAGGGCAGATCGCCATCGCGCCCCAGCTTGGCCCGCGCATAGCCGTTGGCGCCGGGCGCATACCAGAAATCCCCGGCCGCATCGTCGGCAAAACGCGCAATGGCCGCATCCGCCAGCTCCTGCGCGTGATCGAGCCATGTGTCCTTTCCGCTCAGGTCGTATAGCGCGATCATCCCTTTGGCCAGAAAGGCGTAATCATCCAGCATGGCCGGCAGGTGCGGCGCGCCATCGTACCAGGCCCGCCGCAGGGAGCCATCCTTGCCGCGCAGGTTGCTCCAGATGAAATCCGCCGCATCCGCCGCCGCCTTGCCATAGGCCGGGACACCGAGCAGCCGGGAGGCCTCGGCCAGACTGGCGATCATCAACCCGTTCCAGGCAGTGATGATCTTGTCATCGCGGCGCGGGGCGATGCGTTTCTTGCGCGCCTTGGCGAGTTTTTGCACGATGGCCGCAAGGCGGGCCAAGTCCTGCGCCCTGGCCTCCTGCAGGTTGGGGATGATCTTGCCGGCCAGCTCGCCATAGGGAACGGCGCCGAATACGGAGATGGCGAATTGCGCATCCTCATCCCCCAGGACGGCGCGCAACTGTGCCTTGCTCCAGACGTAATATGCCCCTTCCGCCCCCTCGCTGTCGGCATCGCGGGCCGAATAAAACCCGCCCTCGTCAGCGCGCAGATCATCGAGAACATAGGCCAAGGTTTTGCGTGCGGCTCTTGCATGAAGGGCATCCCCCGTGATCCGCCAGCCCTGCATGAAGGCGGCGCTCATCAGCGCCTGGGTATGGAGCATCTTCTCGAAATGCGGCAGGTTCCATTGCCCGTCCACCGCATAGCGGTGAAGGCCCCCGGCGAGCTGGTCCATGACGCCGCCGCGCGCAATCTGCGTCAAGGTGTTGGCCAGCGCCTCGCGCGCCCGGCCATCGCCGTCCATCAGCGCCACCCTGGCCAGCAGCATGAGCACCGGCTGGCGGAAGAACTTCGGCCCTGTTCCCAGCCCGCCATGAAAGGGATCGAAGCGGCCGGCCAGGGCATCGGCCATGGCGCGCAGCCTTTGCGCCGTCAGCATGGGGGCTGATTGCCGCTTCGCCAGGTAGTTCGCCAAAAGGGTGGAGATGCGCCCCGCTTCGGCGCGGATGCCCGCTGCGTCCTCCCGCCATTGCCGCGCCACGGCGCGGGCGATTTTCAGCATCCTGGAGGCGGGCACATAGCCGTGGGCAAAGAAGGGCTGCAAGTGCGGCGTCAAGAACAGGTTGTTGGGCCACCCGCCACGGCCCGTCAGCGCCTCGGTGGCCAGCATGTAGGTTTCGTCCACATCGGGGCGGCGCTCGCGGTCCACCAGGATGGGGATGAAGTGGGCATTGATGAAGGCCGCCACTTCGGGGTTCATGAAATTGGTCTCTTCCATGACATGGCACCAGTGGCAGGCCATGTAGCCGATGGACAGAAAGATGGGCTTGTTGCTTTTTCGCGCCTCGTCGAAGGCCGCCTTGCCCCAGGTGCGCCAGGCCACCAGATTGTCCGCATGCTGGCGCAAATAGGGCGATGGCGCATTGGCCAGAGCCGCCGCCGCAGCCCGCGCCTGCCGCCCCTGCGCCTGTCCCGCGGCCAGCACGAACGCCAGGGCGGCCACGATGCGCAATATCCTGCCGGTGAGGGTCATGTTCATCCCTTTCATCGCTGTTACAGCAACCAGGCCCGCGCCCCTCCCGGACGCCTCGCCTGACATCCGGGTGGCCTGAGCGGGGGCGCGGGCCGGAGCGACGCACTTCCGTGCACAAGGAAAGGCCCGATCCCCCTCCCGGACGCCTCACCTATCATCTGGGTGGCCGGGAGGGGGCGCGGGCCGGAGCGACGCACTTCCGTGCAAAAAGGCCTGTGCCCCCGCCCAACCACCTTGCGTATAATCCTGGATGGCCTGAGCGGGGGCACGGGCCGGTGCGATGCGCCTCAGCGCACAAATGCCCGCAGCGGGTGCGCAAAACCCCTTTTGCAAACACATCCAAAAAAGCCACGATCATCCATTGGGGCGAGCCTGGGGGCAGAGCAACATGTGTCCTTGCATAATGCCCGGTCCGCGCCGGCGTAAAGCGCCCACCGGCCTGCCTGACGTGATTGTGAAGGCTGCTCACGAAGGATTTTGTGCCTTGTCCGCCCGCCCGGGCAGGATGCAGATGGCGTTGCGGTCGACGATGCAGTCGGTGGCCATGGCGCCGATCCAGATGGCAAACAGCGCCGCCCAGGCCACCAGGGCAAAGACCGAACCGCCGGTCACGCCCGCGCCCACCGCGCAGCCTCCGGCCAGCATGCCGCCAAAGCCCATGAGCGTGGCCCCCAGCAGATAGCGCTTCATGGAATGCCCGCCCTGCCAGCCTTGCAGTTTCAGCTCCCCGGCCAGCCAGGCGGCCAGGAAGGAGCCCGCAAAGACCCCCGGCACCAGCCCGATGTTGAACCCGAGGTGCCGCGCCGGGCGCACCAGGAAGAGCATGAGCGTATCGGCGGAAGGCCCGGTGAAGGTCAGGGATTTGACCGGGATGATGGAGAACGAGGAAATGGACATGGTATAGGTGAATAGCCATCCGGCGACGATCGCCAGCCCCACCAGCCCGGCCTGCATGGCCAGCTTGATGCCGATGGCGTTGCGGCGGGCGAAATGGACCCCGGCCGCCAGCCACGCAAGGCCTATGGCGATGCCCGACCAGCCGGGCAGCCCCGCCGCGTCGAGCATGTTGGCCCCGTCGTTGGCCGGGATGATCCACAGGGCGGCCAGCCAGTCGCGCAGTGGCGACAGCGCCCCGTGCAGGGAGGCCTGGGCGGCCACGGCGAAGATCAGCCCCGACAGCAGGGCGCGCAGGTTGCCGGTGGCCGAAAGCACCAGCAGGCGCGAGCAGCAGCCGCGCGAGAGCACCATGCCGATGCCGAACAGAAGCCCGCCGATGATGGCCCCCGACATGGAGCCGGCCGAGGCCAGGAACTTGGTCTGCGAAACATCGATGATGCCGGTGTAATCGAGCAGTTGCGTGCCGGTCACGGCGATGGCGAAGACGAACAGCCAGACCGCCAGCGTCTGGTCGTGCTTGCCGCGCGAGAAGGTGATGACCGCCGAACGCAGGCAAAAACGCGAGCGCTGCGCGAAAAAGCCGAACAGCGCGCCAATGAGGAACCCGCCAGCCACCGCCAGCGTGGATTCGCCAAACAGATCGATCAGGCTCACCAGGTACATCGCCACATTCCCCTTGCGCGATCATTGCCCCGGCAGCAAGCCGTTTTCCTTGATCCAGGTCAACCGGAAAGTCCGGCTCGCTTGCCGCATGGGGAAAACCATTGAGAAACCGGGGCAAAAGGGCTATTTTGCTTTCATCAGGAAGCGGCTTGCGCATCTTTTGCTCGCAATGCGGAAGTGCGGCGGCTCACGGTGGAACGAAAAACCGATGCAGGCGACATTGCGCAAATGGGGCATGGCGGCGGGGCTGGTGGCGGCCTTGGGCGTGAGCGGCTGCGCGCAATCGGACATCGAGCCCACGGTCAGGGCCGCGGCCTTCTCGGGCCAGGGGGAGACCTCCGCGCGGCGCCACCAGGCGGCCTCGCCCATGGCCTATCTGGCCCGCCTCATCGGCGCGCAAAAGTCCGCCGGGCCTTCCCTGGCCGTGCAACAGAAGCTGGGGGATGCCCTGGCCGCGAAAATGCTCGGCAAGGTGCGGGTATCGGACGACAAGGCGCTGGACCGGAAGGCCCGAAGCATCATCACCCGCCTGTCGCGCGCCCCTTCGGCGGCGGGCATGCCCTGGCATGTCTATGTCATCAAGGATGCGCGCGCCAATGCCTTCACCACCGGCGGCGGGCACATCTTCATCTCCGATGGCATGATGAAGATCCTGCGCGATGAAGACATGATCGCCGCCGTCGTCGCGCACGAGATGGGTCACAACATCCTCTCCCATGTCATCCAGGCGCAAAGAAAGAAGGCCGAAACCCGCGACATGCACAGGTATTCCCGCGAGGTTCTGGGCAAGCGCATGAAGCTGGACTGGCTGGGCAGCATGGTTTCCTTCCTGGCCACCACATCCCTGAACCGCTATTCGCGCAATCAGGAAGATGAAGCCGATGCCAAGGGCATGGAAATCATGGTCGATGCCGGATACGATCCGAATGCCGCCTTGCGCACTTTCGACCGCCTTTCCGGCATTTACAGGGACGAGCCGGAACTGGTGAACTTTTTCTATGGCAACCACCCCACCTACCGTTACCGCCGCTGGCATCTGGTCAATCTCATCCGCGCCCATTTCCGCCAGCAGGCCGGCCTGCCCCCGGTTCGCCGCGCCAATTATGGCGCCAGGCGCAAGCCCGCTGCGCCCATGCGGCCGGATGCCGCCACGGCGCGGCCGGAAGAGCCCGCCGCTTCCCGTCCCCAAGCGCTCTCTGCGCCGGAAGGATTGTGGTAGCTCTGTCCGGTCTGGATCAGGGCCGCCAGGAATAGAGCCAGGCCATTCTCTCAAGAGCGCGGTTGCCGGAACTGAAGCGGATGAACCCATCGCGCAGGAAAGCCAGCGGCTGGCCCGCGTGATAGATGCCCGCCAGCTTGTGGGAGCTGTTGACGATGCGCGCCGTGCGCGGCTGGCGCGTCCGCTCGTAGGCGCGCAACGCTGCCTGAACATTTTTCGCCGCCGCCGTCCGCAGGCATTGCCCCAGCACCACGGCATCCTCCAGCGCCATCACCGCCCCGGAGGCCAGATAGGGCAAGGTGGGATGAGCGGCATCACCGATCAAGGAAACAGCGCCCTTGCCCCAGTTCTGGACAGGCTTGCGGTCTCCGCCAACCCAGCGCAACCATTCTTCCGGCAGTTCCAGCACCGCGCGCAAGGGGCCGGCCACCCCGGCAAAGACCCTTGCCAGCCGCTCCCCCCGCGACGGCGCGCTCGGCGGTTCGCCATTCCAGGGCTCATTGACGGAGGCGACGATATTGAATTTCCTCCCGCCGCTGACCGGATAATGCACCACGTGCCCTCCCGCGTGCAGCCACAGGTGGACATGCCCGGTATCCACCCCGGCCGGAACTTGCGCCATGTCCACCAGCGCCCGGTAGAGCGTGTGCCCGGCGGGAGCCGGCGGGCCATCGGCGAGCAGCCCGGCCCGCACGGTCGAGCGGATGCCATCGGCGCCGATGAGAACATCACCCTCCAGGGTCTCGCCATTGTCCAGGTGGACCCGGACCCTTCCATCCCGCGGGGCAAATCCGTCAACCCTGCTCCCGGTCCGCAACTCGATGCGGTCATGCCCGCCCGCCGCCGCGACGAGCCCGCCCAGCAGGTCGGCGCGGTGCACGAGCTGATAGGTGCCGCCAAAACGCGCCGTGAAGGTCTCGTCCGTGGGCACGCTGCCAAGCCGCGCGCCATCGGCGGCTCTCATGATGCGGATGCCGCGCGGCCGGACGGTCTGATCCTTCACCAGCTCCCAGGCTCCGAGGGCCTCCAGGGCGCGCCGTCCGTTCGGCCCCAGTTGAATTCCCGCGCCGACTTCCTCGAAGGCCTCCGCCTGCTCCAGCACGATGGCCGCGCCGCCAGCGCGCGCCACCGCCAGGGCCGCCGCAAGCCCCGCGATGCCGCCTCCGGCAATGAGGACCTTGGTCATGGTCTGGATGTCCGCTTGTTGCCTCTCTCCGCAAAGGCACTTTGCCGCATCCATGTGGTCACGACAAGCAATTTCGCCACGGAAAGGCCAGCGCCGCGCGCGGGACCCGTGAGGCGCGCCGGGCGGTGCGGCCGCAAATCAGGCGCAGCCGCCACCGGGGCCGCAAGCCTTCCCGGCCGGCCAGGGCGCGCGCGGAATGGCCTTGAAACCGCACATGCGGCAGACCTCTTCCCATTCGGCCTCCGTCACCGGCTGCACCGAAAGGCGCGAGTTGTTCACCAGCACCATCTTCTCCAGTTCGGGGTTGGCCTTGATCTCTTCCAGGGTCACCGGACGGGGCACGTCGCAGACCGCCTCCACATCGACGCATTCCCAGCGTGAATCCTCCGTGGTGGAATCGGGATGCGCCTCGCGAGCCACCCGCACGATGCCCATGATGCGCTTTTCCTTCACCGAATGATAGAAGAATCCCAGGTCGCCCACCTGCATCTGGCGCATGAAGTTGCGCGCCTGGTAGTTGCGCACCCCGTCCCATTCCTCCGGCGCGCCCTTTGCCTTCTGATGCCTCCAGCCCCAGGTATTGGGCTCGGACTTGAACAGCCAGTAGGCCATGCAAACTCCTTCCATTCCCTCCGGCTTCCGGCCGGAAGTGTGCTCTTGTCATGAGTGTTCACCCTGTCCGGAAAGAAAATCCCAGTCAAGATTTTTCATGACCCGGCTCCCGGCGAGGCGCCGCATCGGCCCCTGCGCCGGACTTTTTTCATCCCGGGGAGAGAAATGACCATTTCCTTTCGCCTCCCGGCATGGCACGCTGGGGCATGTTCATGAAACACGACAAGACCCGCATGATTTGCGCCGATGAGGCCCTGCCGGGGCGCGAGACGCCCATCGCCACGGCCGAAAGCCATTTCGTCACCGGACGGCCCCTGAAGGGGCCTTATCCGCAAGGGGCGCGGACAATCCATTTCGGCATGGGCTGCTACTGGGGGGCGGAGCGGCTGTTCTGGCAGATCCCCGGCGTGTGGGTGACGGCGGTGGGCAATATCGCCGGTTTCACCCCCAACCCCACCTACGAGGAGCTGTGCAGCGGCAGGACGGGCCATGCCGAGGCAGTCATGGTGGTCTACGAGCCGGACAAGGTCGCGCTTGCCACCCTCCTGACAGCCTTCTGGGAAAATCACGATCCCACCCAGGGCATGCGCCAGGGCAACGACGTGGGCACGCAATACCGCTCCGGCATCTGGTGCGGCACGCAAGAGCAGCTGGCGCAGGCGCAAGCCTCACGGGAGGCCTTCCAGGCCGCCCTCGATGCGCGCGGCCTGGGGCGGATCGCCACCGAAATCGCCATGGCGGGCCCCTTCTATTTCGCCGAAGCATATCACCAGCAATATCTGGCCAGGAACCCCGATGGCTATTGCGGCCTGGCCGGAACCGGCGTGTCCTGCCCGGGCGCGTGAGACGCGGCCTTCATCTGGCGCTTTCGCGCGCTTTGTCCAGACCGTATTTCTTGATCAGGCGATAGACGTTGCGCTCGGAGATCCCCAAGGCGCGGGCCAGTTCGGCGCGGTGCCCGGCGAGGCGCTCGTACATCTGGCGAAAATAGCGCTCCTTGAGATCCTCCAGCGATGGCGGCCGGGCGAAGGAAAACTGCACCCCGCCGGCCGGCGCGGAGCCGGGCTGGGAGAGAGCGAAATGCCCCGGCTCCAGCATGGCGGCATCGCCGGAGAGGATGATGGCCCGCTCGATGACATTGCGCAGCTCGCGGATATTGCCCGGCCAGTCATAGGCCACCAGCAACTCCAGGGCGGCGGGCGAGATATCCTTGGCGATGCGGCGGGAAAAGTCGTGATGGCTGAGGAAATGGCGCACCAGGTCGGGGATGTCCTCGCGCCGGGCGCGCAGGGGCGGCAGCTCGATGACGAAGGTGGACAGCCGGTAGTAGAGATCGAGGCGGAATTCGCCGCTTTCGGACATGGCCTTCAGATCGCGGTTGGTGGCGCACAGGATGCGGGCATCGGAATGCAGCACGCTGTTGCCGCCCAGGCGGCGGAACTCGCCGGTCTCCAGCACCCGCAGCAGCTTGGCCTGGATGGGCGCGCCGATCTCGCCGATCTCGTCGAGGAACAAGGTGCCGCCGCGCGCCCCCTCGATGAGGCCCTTCTTGCGCTTGTCGGCGCCGGTGAAGGCCCCCTTCTCGTGGCCGAAAAGCTCCGATTCGAAGAGGTTCTCCTGCAATGTGCAGCAATCCAGGGTGACGAAATTGTTGTCGCGCCGGGGCGAGAACTCATGGATTTCGCGCGCCACCAGCTCCTTGCCGGTGCCCGATTCGCCGCTGATCAGCACGGTGACGTTTTCTCCCGCCACCGCCTTGATCATCCGCGAGACCTTCCTCAGCGCCCTGGAATGGCCGACCATGAAGGACTTGCGGGTGCTGCGCTCGCGCGAGCGCACGAAATTGAGCGATTCCTTGAGCTCGGCATGACCCAGGGTGCGCGAGATGGCCAGCTCCAGCTCGTCCAGGTTGACCGGCTTGACCAGATATTCCGCCGCCCCGTGGCGGATGGCATCCACCGCCGAGCGCACCGAGCCATAGGCGGTGAGCACGATGACCGGGAAATGCGGCACCAGCTCGCGCAGCACCTTGAGCCCCTCGGCATCGGGCAGGCGCATGTCCAGCAGGATCAGGTCCGGCTCGTTTTCCGCCAGCCAGGCGCGGGCCTTTTCCCAGCTGCGCTTGCCGGTGACGCGATAGCCCGAGTCGGCGAGCTGGCGGGTCACCAGATCGTTGAACAGCCGGTCATCGTCGATGGTCAGCAGGCTTTTCAGGGCAGTCATGTCAGGCCTTTCCGTTTTGCATGCCGTGTTCCGCCGATGGCAGGAAGATGGTGAAGGTTGCGCCCGCGCCCGGGGCCGAGGAAACCTCCATGCGGCCATCATAACGGCGCACGATGGCCTGGCATATGGTCAGCCCCAGGCCGGTGCCCTCGGCGGCGTCGGCGCGGCGCGAATAGAAGGGGTCGAAGATGTGGCGCATGGTTTCGGTATCCATCCCGACGCCGGTATCGGAGATTTCCATGCGCACCATTTCGCCCTCGCGGCGCTGGCTCATGGCAAGTTCGCCGCCGCCGGGCATGGCGTGGAAGGCATTCTGCACCAGGTTGAGCACCAGCATGCGCATCTCGCCATCGGTGGCCAGGATGCGCGCTTCGTGGTCCAGTTTCAGGCTGATGGAAACCTTCTGGCGCTCGGCCTCGTAGCGCAACAGGGAGGTGACATCCTCCACCACCTCGGCCAGATCGACGATCTGCGGATGATCGGCCGGCGGCATGGACAGGCGCAGCATCTTGCCGGTCACGGAGATGCACTGATCCACCGCCTCGTCCACCTGCGCGAGATAGGCCAGGATGTCCTCCAGCGGACGGTTGTTGTCCGCCGCCCGGGTCATGGCCTGAAGCCCCAGGCGCACCGAGGCCAGGGGATTGTGAATCTCGTGCGCCACGCCGGTGGCCAGTTGGCCCATCTCGGCCATGCGCTGTTCCTGGGTGACGGAGATCTGCGCCGACAGGTCGCGGATGGCCTCGATGATCAGGACCTCGCCGCTGGCTGTGTCCTTCAGGCGCGCCGCTATGATCTCGACCGGCAGTTTCCCGCCTCTGGCGTCCTCGTGGGTATGCATGATTTTCATCGGACCGGGATCGTCCTTGAGCCCCTCGATGGGGCAGGTCACCAGGGAATGGGGGCAGGGCTCATCGCGGCCATGGGCGGCATAACAGAAGCTGCCGGTCACGGCGTTTTCCTCCTCGCCGGTCTGCTCCCGGAAGGCGCGGTTGACCAGGCGGATGCGGTAATCGGGGCCGATGACCCGGATGCCGTCCGGCACCGCGTCGATGAGCGATTGCAGGAAGGCGTCATGGGCGCGGATGCGGGTCACCTGCTCTTGCAGCTTTTCGGCCATGGCATTGAAGTTTTGCGCCAGACGGCCCAGTTCGTCGCGGCTGGCGGCCTTTGCGCGGGCGGAGAAATCGCCCTGCGCCAGACGGCTGGAGGCTTGCATCAGGCGGGCCGTGGGGGTCAGCACCGAGCGTTTGAGAAACAGCCAGGCGGCCAGCAGGGTGAGAACCATGACGAAGGCCCCGGCCCCGGCCAGGGAGGCCGCGCCGAGCAGCGCCTTGCCGCGCAAATTGTGGGCATCGAAATCGGCGATGAGCACGCCGTTGACCGGATTTTTCGCCAGCGGTCCGTGACAGGGGGTGCAGACCGGCTTGTTGAAGATCGGCTTGACGATGCGCAAGGCGGGCCCCAGCAGATCGTCCGTGAACAGGCGCGTATAGGGGCGTTGCGGCGGCCATGTGCCGGAGCAGTCCGCGCCGCACTGGGCCAGCTCATGGCGCACGATGGGCTTTTTCAGCAGGCCGCCGCGCGAGGCGAAACGGATCCTGCCCTCCGGATTGGCCAGCATGACCCGGTGCACCTGTGGCTGGCGGCCCAGGCGGCGGATGATCTCGCGCAGGCCAGGCAGGTCGCGCTTGACCATGGCGTTTTCCAGCGAGGCCTGAAAGAGCAAGGACAGCTGGGTGGTGGCAAAGGCGCGCTCCTGGGCCAGCTGGCTCTTGTAGAGCCACAGGAAGCCGGAGAGGAAAATCACCGAGGTGACGACGAAAAGCGCCGCCAGCGTGGCCAGAAGCCGCGCGCCGAGACTGGATGCCAGATGGCCTGTCAGACGCTCGATCATGGCGTCTCTCCGTTATGGCCGCTCAGGGCGAAAAGGACAGCAAGCGCGCATCCTTGGTGACCAGCAGGACCTCGCCCTTGCCGTCGTTGTCCAGATCGGCGGCCACGATGGGCGAATCGATCATGCCGCCAATGTCCATCGAATCGATGATCCGCAATTGGCCATCCTTCATCGCCACCACCTGCATCTTCTTGCGTTTTGCATCGGGCAGGATGATGTCGGCATGGCCATCGCCATCCCAGTCGAAGCTCACCGCCTGCTGCAATTCGCGCGAGCCTTTCTGGTGATTGGAAAATCCGCCCAGGGAGGCAAGAAGGCGCAGGCGCCGGTTTTCCCCGGAGCCTTCCAGCCGCGCCACCTTCAGGATGCCGCCGATGTGCGGCGTCTCCACCCAGGCGATCTCCATCTTGCCATCGCCGTCGAAATCGCCGATGACGGCCGGGTTCAGCCACCGGTGCGGCTTGCCGATGGGCGCGCTTTCCGCCAGCCGTGCGATCCGCTCGCTCTCGCCCGTTCCGCGCAGGGCATATATGGCCAGGGCCGCGCCCTTGTCACGGTAGCTATGCACCACGATGATTTCGTCTGCCCCGTCGCCGTCCACATCGGCGATGCGCGCCATGCGGTCCTCGAAAACCTCCTCCACGGGCA
>Ga0256841_1003663_pt1 | contig 11381 bp, 7 predicted proteins | sample 356308metaG_FD_185971 | JGI IMG/M metagenome (GOLD analysis project Ga0256841, IMG submission 185971) | Hydrothermal vent microbial communities from Mid Atlantic Ridge, Atlantic Ocean - 356-308 | ecosystem: Environmental > Aquatic > Marine > Hydrothermal vents | place: Atlantic Ocean: Mid...
AGTGTAACGCACTTGTTCAGATCCGGGATTTATTCCGAGTTTTCCTTTTAAGGGGATGTCTTTTTCTATAGCTTGGCGGGCGATGGAAGCAGCGCGTGATAGATCTTCATAGGAAGAATTAGTACAAGAACCGATTAATCCCCATTCTACATCAACAGGCCAATCTTTATCTCGCAGCACTTCTTTCATTTCAGAGACTTTCGTATTGAGGTCAGGGGTGAAAGGGCCGTTGAGTTGGGGTTCGAGTTCATTCAAATTAATCTCGATGAGTTGGTCGTAGTATTTTTCCGGATGGGCATACACTTCCGGATCGGATCTCAAGTAGGATTTAATCGTGTCGGCGATCTGCGCAACATCTTTTCTTCCAGTCGCATTCAAATAACGAGAGAGCGCTTGGTCGTAGGCAAAATTGGAAGTTGTGGCTCCTACTTCAGCACCCATATTGCAGATGGTTCCCTTTCCGGTGGCAGAGAGGGATTCGGCTCCTTCGCCGAAGTATTCAATTATTGCACCTGTTCCTCCCTTTACGGTCAACAATCCGGCCACTCTTAGAATAATATCTTTGGGAGCGGTCCATTGTTGTAAGGATCCAGTGAGTTTTACCCCGATGAGCTTTGGCCATTTGAGTTCCCAAGGCATATCGGCCATGGCATCTACCGCATCCATGCCACCGACTCCGATAGCGACCATTCCTAAGCCTCCTGCGTTGACGGTATGGGAGTCGGTCCCGATCATCATACCACCGGGGAAGGCATAATTCTCAAGAACTACTTGGTGAATGATTCCTGCACCGGGTTTCCAAAAATCAATACCATATTTTTTAGCAGCTGATTCCAGAAACAAAAATACTTCATTGTTTCTGTTCAATGCTTCTTGTAAATCTTTATCTGCGCCTTGATATGCTTGTATGAGGTGATCCAAATGAACGGAAGAGGGAACTGCAACTTTTTTTCTTCCTACGTTCATGAACTGGAGCAAGGCCATTTGAGCAGTAGCATCTTGCATTGCGACACGATCCACTTTAAACTCTACGTAGTCTTTTCCACGTGTGTACGAACGGCTTGCATCGCCTTCCCAAAGGTGGGAGTACAATATTTTTTCACTTAAGGTCAATGGGCGACCTACTACTTTACGAGCGTGGTCTACACGTTGTGGCATCCTTTGATATACCCCTTTGATCATTTCCAAATCCAACATATGGTTATTCATTTTATTAATTAATAATAGATAGTCAGGAGAAAGAGCGATTGCTCGATTGCTATGCTCTACCGTTTCATATGTTTGAAACAAACCTGTCCGATGCTAGTTCTTAAAACACCTTTCTATTTCTACGATTATTTGAAGAATTCATAGTGTTTATACTGCTTGTGGCGAATCCGGGAGTCAGACCTTTACACATCGTCCAAAAACCAGCAAAATAGCACGAATTTTTGGTTAGGGATGGACGCTAAACAGTCTAAGTTTGCCGTCATTTATAGCTACTAAAACACCTGGCAAGTGTTTTTTTCCCAGTCTGATCGGTCTTATATCTCTGACATTGTAGGGAACAAAAAACCCGGTTTTACTTCCTTCTTCTACTTTAAAATGTCCATTTCCATCATTGAGAAGTAAAACCCCTACATTGGCATCTGCGCGCGTTGTTTCGGGTTCGGACTCAAACATATTGCCCGCCATTAAAATATCGGGTTTTCCATCACCATTATAGTCTTTTATGATGATTCCGTTGATAACGGAAAACTGTGTTTCAGTAGGTAGCCTTATTGGTATGAAATCGTCGCTCTCCCGTTTAAACAGGGAGGTAGAAAATAATTTTGACTCGAGGTGCAGGGCTTTTTCTATCTTTTTACCAAGGATGTCATTGACATCGGCAGCAGCAAAATCGCGATATGTAGGAAACTTGTCCTTGATGTAATTGAGCTCTTCAGAGGAGCATTGGCGACCACGGATGGGGACCAATTTGCCATCTAGGTTTTTGGCCAGGTAAGGGTCGTAGGTTCCATCCCCGTCAAAGTCTTCGGCATAGATGTGAAACGGGATTTTTTCCGAGGCATGAAACTTGTAGTTTTCTCCTAGATTGCCCCCTATTAGATCCAGGTCTCCATCGCCGTCTAGGTCACCGGTGGCCAGTCTAAACCACCATCCGGTTGTGTTTTTTAAGCCGGGATAATCTGTTTTTATGAAATGGCCGTCCTTTTGGAGTAATATGGTAATAGGCATCCATTCGCCTGTGACTATGAGATCTGTTTGACCATCTTTGTTGACATCTTGCCAAAGGGCATCGGTGACCATACCTAGTTTGATAAAGGATTTTTCTTGTGCGTCTACTAATTTTCCATGGTCGTTTCTGAGTAATATACTATTTGTGGGATAAGGGTAAAACCGGGGGAGGATTCTTCCTCCGATAAATAGGTCGAGGTCTCCATCGTGATCATAATCAAAGGGTCGAACTACAGAGCCTGACACTCCGATAGCAGGAAGTTCAGCTTTTTTGGTAAAGTGTCCATGGCCATCATTTAGATAGAGGCGGTCTTGGTAGTGTTTATCGTTGGCAGGGTATTCGCTGCTGCCACTAACTACATACAGATCTTGGTCTCCATCTCCATCGAGATCAAAAAAAGCAGCTCCGGTATCTTCATAACTCAGGTCTTCTTGGAGCAAAGGTTGGTCTGTGATATGAAATTCTCCCATTTTATCTTGTGAATAGATCGCTCCTGTGGTTAGAAAAGAGCCACCTACGAAGAAATCATCCAATCCATCTCCATTGATATCCCCGACAGCGATGGCCGGACCATGCTCCGTCTCACTGTGGGGAAGAAGTACTTGGTATTTGAAGTCTTCGAAATTATTATCTTTATGGACATAGGGCGGGAAGATGTGTTGATCAGTAATATCTGTAAATAAGGAAGGTTTTGCGAGTAGGGTATCTTTAGGTACGGGGGATGCTTCAGCGTACTTTATCTGAAGTGTTTGGTTTGCTTGGATATCGTTTTTAATGCTGATTTTTCCATCGGGCCAAACTACTTTAACTTCCTCGATATTTTGGGTATTGCCCAGTCCAAAGTGGAGGACAGGTTCTACAGAAGAGAGATAACCCCGAGCGGTTTGAAAGTCTTCAAACCAAGAAGAATCTTTGGTTTTTACGGTTACTTTGGCGCCTAGACCATATACATTTTTAGAGGGACCTTTGAGTTGTATTTTAAGATAATTGCCATTGGCAACTTGGTTTTCAAGGATAAGTGCTTCAGCGTTGATATTGTTAATTACAAGGTCGAGATCTCCGTCTCCATCCAGATCTGCTGTTGCAGCTCCATTGGAAAATGTCTTTTCGTTCATTCCCCATTGTGCTGCTACGTTTTCAAAGTTTAAGTTTCCCTTGTTCTTGTATAGATAATTACGAAGGGGATTAGAGGGCAACAATCGGAGTAATTTTTCAGCATCAGGAGCTGCCCCGCCTTTTCGAACTTTTTCTTCCAGTTCTTTCTTATACGCCTTTGCTTTGGCCAAAGCGTCATTGTCAAATACATCTCTTTTGTATCCATTAGCGATAAAGATATCCCGCCATCCATCATTATCAAAGTCACTGGCAAGGACGGACCAACTCCAGTCGGTATGTTTGATGCCCGCATAGTTAGATATTTCGGAGAAGAAGCCATTCCCTCTATTGAGCTGAAGGGTGTTGTGCATGTATTGGTATTGGAAGAGCCCTTTGTCGTACATATAATCAAAGGATGCCGGATCGGTCATCGGGGCCATGGTTACTTTAGCTCTCCAATAATCTTCGGGAAGCATCTCAGTAGTGAGTATATCCTCAAATCCATCATTGTTCAAATCCTGAATATCAGAACCCATGGAGAAATAACTTGTGTGATTGGTGACTTTGCGAATAGATTCGGTAAAAGAGCCATCTCCATTGTTGAGATAACAATAATCGTTTTCTATAAAATCATTGCAAATATAAAGGTCTGTCCAACCATCATTGTTTAAGTCCGATGCAGATACGGATAATCCATATCCATAGTTTTGTGTAATTCCGGCTTCTCGGGATACATTTTTGAAAGTTAGGTTTCCTTCGTTGCGATAGAGGTGATCGCTTTCAAAGGGATGTTTTTTTTCTCTTCCAGCTACTACTTCATCTATACCAACATCGAATGTGGCAGGTCGATTGGTAACATACAGATCCAGATCGTTATCATGATCCATATCAAAGAATACAGCCGCTATAGAATAGCCTTTATCATCGACCCCATAATATCTTCCTTCTTCTTTAAAGGTCAAGTCTCCTTGATTGATAAATAATAGATTGGCTCTCTTGTCCGGCATATCTTTCCATCCCCCTCGAGTCACGTAGATGTCCAACAATCCATCATTGTTGACATCGGCCATAATTGCACCGGAATGCCAGCCTTCCCCACCATCAACATGAGCTTTATCTGTAATATCTTCAAAAACAAATCCACCTTTATTAAGATATAATTTATTGGGAGTAGAATTTGAAACGAAGTATAGATCCGGCAGTCCATCTGCGTTGATATCTCCAACTGCTACTCCTCCTCCATTGTAGAGGTAATTAAAATTGGTGATGTTCATCTCCCATGTTTCTTTATTGGGATTGGTAAAATGGATATTGGACTTGGAGGATGGTATTTGTACCATTTTGCCGACCTTAGCCTTGGAGGGATGGGGTGCGTTGTGGGATTTGTCTTTTCCTTGGTCTGTAGGGTTACAGTCTATTAGGAGGAGTGCCAGTAGCACCAATAGCGATATTCTATACATAGTTTAATTATTTTGCCTCGCCTTCACCATCGTGAATAAATCGCAAATATAATAACATTTATATACATTTGCCCGCTATTTCATACTAGTAATAGTTCAAGAAAAGAAATATATAGTGAGATAGTTTAATATGAAAAATGAATCTTGAAAATTGAATTTTAGGTTTAGTTTGGAGAAGCATCATCTAGGTGGATTGTCCATCTTGAGCATGATGGCCATCATAACGGAGAAGACTAAGATGGCCGATCCCCCTTTGCTAATAAAAGGTAGAGGAATGCCGATGATGGGTACCAGTCCCATCGTCATGCCGATATTGATGAAGAAGTGAAAGAACAAGAGGCCGCCCAAACCATAAGCATAATACAAGATAAAGGGATGTCCGGATCGCTCGCCCATCTGAAAGATCCGAAGGATGAGCATGACGAAGAGAATTACCACAGCGACGGAGCCGATAAAACCCTGTTCTTCCCCAATCGTACTAAAGATGAAGTCAGTGGTTTGTTCAGGAACGAAGTTGAGTCCTGTCATGTGTCCTTTATTGAATCCTTTGCCTTGTAAGCCTCCTGATCCTATTGCAATTTTGGATTGAAGTACGTTGTACAAGGGGCCATGTGGGTCGGTTTTTTCAGGGTGGAGCCACACATTGATACGGTCTTGTTGGTGGGGCTTGAGAAAATGATTGAATGCATAATCCGACATAAAACTGATACCGACAACCAGCAGGACAATACTGGGTAATACAATAATATTTTTATACTCACGATATTGTAAATTCAAACCTACGATGAAGAGAATGGACAGGGCTCCAAATCCCCAAATTATAGAACTACCGTATTTGGGATAAAGAAGTGGAATCAGCAAAGTGAGGACCAGGGGAATGACCCATTTTTGCCATTTCATACCTAAAATAAACAAACCCCATAAGGTGACAAGTAGGCTAAAAATGTAAAAGATAAATGATAAGGGAAGAACTAGTCCCAAGATAAATCCCGCGCCCAGAATAATAGCCAATACGTAGTAAATATTGGATAATCCGGCTCTATATAGTACGATTAAAAAGGAAGAAAAGACCAGAGCGGATCCCCAGTCGGGTTGGAGGGCGATCAATAATACAGGGAGAAGGACGATCCCTGCCGTTATTAATTGAGAATTTCGCTTTCTGAGATCTGTGTTGAAATAACTTAGGTAGGCGGCAACAGCCAAGGTTGTAGTAATTTTCGCAAATTCACTGGGTTGAAGCGTCAACCCAAAAATCCTCAGCCACGACCGAGCTCCTTTTACTTCCACTCCAATAAATAATACCAAGACGAGAAGGATGAATGAGATGCCGTAAAATACATATGCACTCTGATACCAGTACTTCCAGTTGATCATCAGCGTAGTGACGAAGGCTATTAGAGATATGCCTATCCAGATACTTTGTCTTCCAATGGTACTGTTCCATTCAAAGGATTGTCCTTGAAGTTCTTTGTTGGAAGCAGAATACAACATCAACCATCCTATTACGATAAGACTCAAGTAAAGTGTAGTGGCAATCCAATCTAATGTTCTCTTTCTTTGGTACATCCTTTTAAGTGATTAGATGACCCACACCTTGGAGTTTAATGCGGTAGTATGAACAAGGAGTTGAGGCATTGTATTAGATTCATGGATAATTGATGCATTGTTATACAACGATGAAATTCTTAAAACAAGGTGGAGCATTTTATTTTATCTTTTACAATGTACGCACCGGAAAATTTTCGTTTTATATCCTCCAATGCATGGAGTGCTTCCAGTTTTGTGACAAACGCACCGGCTTTGATGTAATAGTAAGGTTCCTTGTAGGTCCAGAATGCGTTATAATAGGGCATTTTCTTTTTGAATGCCCATTTTACAGATTCCATTTTTCTTCGATTTGTGGTAGCGACCACTTGTATCCGCCATCCTTGGCAATCCGAATTGTCGGTTTGTGCTTCTTCATAGAGGTGCATGGCGTTATAGATGGAAGGATCTTCTTGAATCGACTGGGCAGTTACTGTGAAACACCCCAATATTAACATTAGAAAGAGAAAAATAGTAGACTTCATGAATTCAGGTATAGTACGAACAAGAATATTTATAATCCCGACAAGGGGATATTTATAGTTGTAAAGATGCGTTTATACAGTTATTCAGCGGTGACGATTTTTACACCGGAGGAGGTCCCCAATCTATCCGCCCCTGCCTCTATCATGCTTAACGCATCTTCCTTGCTTCTTATTCCACCGGAAGCTTTAATTTTTACTTTTCCTTTCGTAAAACGCTTCATTAACAATACGGATTGGATATCGGCACGTTGTCCATCGAATCCTGTAGAGGTCTTCACATAGTCGGCCCCCACTTCGACACAAATATCGCATAATTTTTGAATTTCATTGGCAGAAAGGCGGCTGGTTTCCAGTATAAGTTTGGCTACCTTATCTTTGAGCTGGGCCGTTCTAACGGTACTCTCAATATCACTTTCTACATAGCGCCAATTGGCATCTTTGACAGCGGCTACATTGACTACGATATCGACATGGTCAGCCCCATCGTTAATGGCTCTTTTAATCTCTTCAACCTTGGCTACAGTATGCGCATACCCCATCGGAAATCCAATCACAGTACAAACCTCAACTTCCGAGGAGGCTAGTAACAGGCTAGCAGCTTTAGTAAAATACGGGGGGATGCAAACGGCTGCAAAGTTATATTTTAAAGCTTCCTCACATATCCGCTCAATATCTTTACTCGATGTGTCTTGTTTGAGTAGGGTATGTTCAATGTATCGGTTAAGTTCAATCATATGGAAATAACAATATGGTTTTCGGTTATAAATGCAAAGTTAATGGAATTCTATAAGGGATTGAAGCAAATCCATATTTAATTAATTTTTTAAAATCATTGGACATTTTTTAGCCCTTGAACATCGTGCAGTTCGATGGTTCGACCCGTAGTGGAAATTAATCCTTCAGTCTTGAACTCTCCAAGAATCCTTATCACGGATTCACTCGCAGCTCCGACAATCTGGGCTAAGTTGTCTCTTGTGATTCGAATTTCACAACTATCGGTTTTATCACAAAGGCGCAATAGTGCTTGAGCAACTCTCATTCTTGTGGAATCATAGGCTAGGCTTAGAAGTTTTACTTTATTTTCTTGTACATCGAAAGCCAATTTTTTGAGGAACATAAAGCTCACATCACGATGGCGATGAATCAGGTTAAAAAAATCATCTCCTTTGATCTGCAAAAGCTCTGTTTTGGCAAGTGTAATGGCAGAGTCTATGTATGGTGTATTTTGTAACATGGCCTTGTACCCAAAAAAATCACCTTCTCTAGCGATACCCGTTACAAATTCTTTACCATCCAAATTGGTCGTATATATTTTTACAGTTCCTTGTCTAACATAGTAGACATATCTGGGATAGGCGTCTTCTACAAAAATGGTTGTCCCCTTTTTGTAATGGTAGGGAGCGCCTGTGATATCGGGGGAGAGAATTTGATTTATAGCTTTTGTTTCACTGTATAAAAAATGCCAATGTGCATCTCGATCCGGACGATCCGGTTGTTTTTCTTTTTGACTGGAAAGTCTTTCTCTGAAACGCAAGCGACCTTCGATGGCATTGAGTAGCTCCATCTCTTCGAAAGGTTTAGTCAGATAATCATCGGCACCTAGGTCCATGCCCATGCGTACATCTTCCTTGGTTGATTTTGCGGATAGGAGGATAAAGGGGATATCTGCTGTGGTAGGGTCAACAGATAGTATTTTAAGAACGCCATATCCATCTATACCCGGCATCATAATATCACATAGAATGAGATCCGGATGATCCTCCCGGGCTAAGGCTATTCCTGCTTTGCCATCTTGGGCTGTAATAACTTGATAATTGGCCAATTCCAGGATTTCAACGATATTATCCAACATATCGGGGTTATCCTCAATGACCAAAATACGCTTCATGGTTAAATGATTTTTATCGTTTAGGATCGCATTCGAACTTTGTATCGAACGAGACAGTATGCGAATACTCATTTGATATAGAGTACATGGCATGCAGGCTCAAAGTTAGTACATTTTTATCCGAAATTACACTTTATTCTACTCTTAGATTCAAACTTTATCCAATTGAGGTAGGGTCACCTTAAATTCTGTAAATTCCCCGGGAATACTGTCTACGACAATTTCTCCTTCTACCTTGTCCAACAACCCTCGCACAATACTAAGTCCCAATCCGGTTCCTTTGATATGCAATGCATTGGATGCTCTGAAAAATCGATCAAAAATGACTGCCTGTTCCGATTCCGGTATTCCGATACCTTCATCCCGAATCTTTATAAATAGGGTATCGGAACTGGATCTAGTATTGAGTTGTACCGAATCGTGTGGATCGGAGTATTTTAAGGCATTCGTCAACAGATTGCGTATAGTAATGGTAAGAATTTTTTTATCGGTATAACATGTATTTTTGCCGGAATGTCTATAGTCTATCCGGTTCAAGTCACTTTCAGAAAGCCCAAGATCCTGGACTATTTCGTCTATCGTGTCCGGCAGGAGAATTTCTACCGGAACTATTTCTTCTCCTGATTTGTCCATTCGCTCCAGGGAGAGGACATCCTCCAAAATAGATGTTAGGTGCTGGACAGATCGTTTAATCCTTTCTGTGTGTTTATCTCTTTTTGATTGTTGGTCTGCTCTCTGATACTTGGAGATGAGTGTAGCGGAAGTGTGAATCGAAGAGAGTGGAGTCCGTATTTCGTGGGATACCATAGATACAAACCTGGATTTGAGTTCATTGAGCTCCTTTTCCCTACGAAGTGCTTGTTCCGTCAATATAGCACTCGTGATATCGGTGACAAAACTAAGCACTTTGATCTCTCCATTTTCGTTGTTAAAATGACTGAGGTTTATATCTACATAAATCCTTGAGTCATCCTTACAGCTTCCCTCTAGCGGTCGGACCTTGTCAAGGGCAAATTGATCCGGTTTTTTGTAGTAGTTGATTCTGTGTTCTACATGTTTTCGCCGCAATTCTCTAGGGATGAGTATTTCAATGGGGTGTCCGATTAATTCATCTGCTGAGTTATATTTGAACATTTCCAACAGACGCGGATTGACTAACTCGATAATCCCCCGATTATCTGTCAGCAGCAAACCTTCCCTTGCATGTTCAAATATGAGTTTATATATATTGAGTTCTGATATCATTTTTTTCGGTATGAAATGGTAAAAGTACGGAATATTCAATAAACTAAAGGAGGTCTTAATTATTGTATTGAGGTGAGCATCACTAACATTTGGTTTTTCTTCCTAATTAAAGAAAGAATGAAAGGTGCTAATTTTATCTCTTTGATCAAATACCCTTTAAATATATGTTAATAATAAGGCACAGTTGAACGATTAGTGCCTATAAGCGGTTAGTAGTATCATACGATGATTAAAATCTATTCTCACTATGATACAAAATACAAGAAGACGAACAAGATATCTTAATCTTCTATTTTTATGCTTATACCCATTGTATGGATTTAGCCAATTGGAGGTGAAGACTACTCTTCTCACCCTTGTATATCTTAGGGCCAACCTTCACGTTGAGCTACCGTTAGAAGAGCGATTTTCTCTTGAGATGGGAGTGAGAAAAGATTTTTTACTTAATCGATCATTTGGTGCAAATATTTTCTTCTCGGAAAAGGCACGTTCTCTGTTTAAAATCGATGGAAGGGAGTTTTTGGGAGAGCAATTAAATATCAGTGGCATCTCCAATAATTATGGCATCTCGTTAGCTGGGAAGTACTTTTTCCATCCTAGGCAAGACAAATTGGATCGCTTTTATGCTTTTGGGTATTTGAAGTACAGACATTACTGGCTTAGAGATAACCAACTCGGATTGAAAATTAAGTACAAGCGTTTAGCCCCTGGAATAGGAATAGGATTTAAATGGATTGCCGGAAGACATGTGGTCTTCGACTTTGGTTCGGGGTTGGGATATTCTATATACCATGGATTTTCTGATAATATTCCTTTTACACCAAGTATCAATTTTGCCGCATTGCCTATCGCCAACATAGATTTTTATTCTAAATGCTCCATCGGGTATCGCTTTTAATGGAGCGCTAGTATTGTTTAAGGTATGGGAGGCCAAAATGAGGTGATGTCGGGATACTACTAAATTAAACCTAAATCTTGTAGTAGACCTTATAATTGAAAGAGATCATGCAGGGGTAAATATAGACAATGAATAGTTTAAATCATTTTTTGTCACACCATTCCCGGAAGGTTATGGCACGTGACTGTATCCTTTTTTTATCTGTGTTAAGGTCAAAATATCGCTTAATTTAACCCTCAAATGTTAATCTACTACGGCGCATTTTGTCTTCAAAAGCAAGCCTTTCCCTCCGTCTTTCCTCTCTATGGCTCCTTGGCGAAATACTTGCTTTTCTTGCCAAAAAGTCCCTCGCTACGATTTGCTTCAGGGTTTGGATTAAAGCTTTTCATACTCTATTTATAAGAGGTAATATTCAAAGTGTGTTCAAAAGAATATATGACAAAGTTAAGAATTTATTTTAAAATTCTCCTAATATGATGAAAAAAAAATTTACCGTATGTAATACCGA
>Ga0256841_1003664_pt1 | contig 11381 bp, 12 predicted proteins | sample 356308metaG_FD_185971 | JGI IMG/M metagenome (GOLD analysis project Ga0256841, IMG submission 185971) | Hydrothermal vent microbial communities from Mid Atlantic Ridge, Atlantic Ocean - 356-308 | ecosystem: Environmental > Aquatic > Marine > Hydrothermal vents | place: Atlantic Ocean: Mid...
CAGCCTCGGGGTTGCCCAGCCTGTGGTGACCAGACTCGGGAAGGAGAGGATAATCGTTGAGCTCCCTGGCTTCCTTGACATAAACAGGGCAAAGAGGATAATAGGGAGCACAGCCTCCTTGGAGCTCAGGCTCGTTATAGACAGCTCCACATCAAGGGAAGAGCTTGAGAAGAAGCTCACAAAGGACAGGGAGATACTCCCCTCCAGAGACGGTGGTGAGTGGTTTCTCCTTGACAAGGTTCCCATAGTCTCGGGCTCGGACCTGAAGACCGCCTACATAAGCAAGGATGAGTTCGGTCGTCCTGCGGTCGGCTTTGAGCTCAAGAGCGAAGCTGCCGGGAAGTTTGGAGAGTTCACCTCCAAGAACATAGGAAAAAGGCTTGCCATAGTCCTTGAAAACAAGGTCGTTTCCGCTCCAGTAATAAGGAGCAGGATATCCGACAGGGGACAGATAACGGGCAACTTTACCCCTGAAGAGGTTAGGGACCTCGCCCTAATACTCCGGACTGGAGCCCTGCCCACGAGCGTAAAGATACTTCAGGAGAAGGTTGTAGGTCCTTCCCTCGGAAGGGACGCCATAAGGCAGGGTATATCCGCCGGTGTAGTCGGTTTCCTCCTCCTCATAGCCATAGTGGTATTCAGGTACAAGACCGCAGGTGTTTCCGCTACCTTCTCCATACTCCTGAACGGGCTTCTCCTGTGGGTTGGTCTTGCGGGTCTGGGAGCCACCCTGACCCTCCCGGGGATTGCGGGGATAATCCTGAACATGGGAATTGCGGTTGATTCAAACGTCCTTATCTTTGAAAGGGTTAAGGAAGAGCTGAGGCTCGGGAACACCCTCAGGAAGGCTGTGGAGCTCGGATACAAGAGAACCCTGAGTGCGGTCTGGGATACACACATAACCCTCCTCGTTGCCTCCCTCATTTTATTCCAGTTCGGGAGCGGACCTGTGAAGGGCTTTGCCACGACCCTTGCTATAGGAACCATAGCGAGCTTTCTCTCAAACGTCTATTACGCTAAGGTTTTCCTTGACCTTCTTGCCAAGAGGAGGTGGCTCAGAGTTTAAAGGGGTTCAGCAACTTTTCATTTGTTCCTTCCTAAAGGTTTCTTAGCCTTCTGTAAACCTCATCATCTCCGCGCTTCCCTATCAGGATGATCTTTATGGTGTCTTCTTCAACAGAATAAACTATCCTGAACTCACCTACATCTACTCTTAAAAACTCCCTCCTTTCACCTTTTATCTTCTTGCAGTCCTGAGGATGAGGGTCTCTGGAAAGGGAAAGAAGCTTTGATGTTATCTGAACATAATGTTTCTTCTGCTTTTTCAAAGTTTCAAGAAAGTCAAGAGACCTCCGCTCAATCAGAAGCTTATACATTCAGAAGATCTTCGGGGGTTACCTCTTCAAACCTACCCTTTTCATAAACTATCTCAGCCATCAGTCCCCACAGTCTGTCCTCAAGGGTCTCAACTCTTTTCTTGAGAGCTTCATAGGTCTCATAGTCCACAACCACTGCGGTGGGCCTGTTTCTCTTGCTCACAACCACCTCTTCCTTGAGAGCCTTTTCAAGGTACTCACCCGACCTCTTCTTGAAATCGGAAGCACTTACCTTTACCATGTTGCTTAATTTAAGCAAAATGATCAAAATAATCAAGATTTAAAACTGCCTGCCTACCTGACTAATCAGGTCGTATATGGGCAGGAGCAGGCTGACCATGATTATAGCCATAAATATCCCCACCGTTATTATCACCACCGGCTCTATTATCTTCGCTATGTTCTGGGTAATGTAATCAAGCTTGTTGTAATAGTAGCGGGATAAGTAGTCAAGCTGGTCGTCAAGCCCACCGGTCTCTTCCCCAACCGATACCATCCTGACCATCAGGGAAGGAAAGAGCCTCGTTCTTCTCATGCCTTCGCTTATGGACCCTCCGCTGGCTATGAAATCCCTTATGAAGAACATAGCCTTTTTAAAGACCCTGTTGTTGAAAGACTCTGCCAGTATGGTGAAGGTGTCGTAAAGGGACACTCCAGCAGTAACCATCAGCCTCATGTACTCGGAGAAGAAGGCGTAGTTGAAGTTGTAAAGGACGAGACCAATTATGGGTAGTCTGAGTACAAGCTTGTCCGTCAGGTACCTAAACCTCTCACTCTTCCTCCTGAGGGCTGTAAAGAGAACCACAGAGAGAACGATGAAGATGAGAATGAGGAGAATGTAGTTTTTGACAAACTCGGAGATGTTCAGAACCGCTACAGTTATAGCTGGTAGCTGGACATTGAGACCCTTGAAGAGCTCTGCTATCTTCGGCAGGACGTAAACGAGCCAGAATATCAGGGCTATCGTTATGGTGGTCAGCGCAAAAGCCGGGTATATGAGTGCCTGCTTTGTCTTGCTCACAAAGTCCTCTATCCTTGCATAATGCTGGGATATGTCCTTGAATATCCTGTCAAGGGAGCCGGTTTCTTCTCCTATCTTTATAAGGTTTACCGCTATCGGTCCGAGAACACTCTCGTAGCGTGCCATGGCTGAGGATATGGATTCTCCGGACTGAATCCTGTAGGCTATGTCCTCAAGCATATCCCTGATGACGGGGTTGTCCATATCTCCCGCAAGGTCCCACAGACCGACCCCGAGGGGCACACCAGACTGGGCAAGGAGGTGCAGGTTCTCAAAGAGGTCAATGAGGTCCTTCCTCTTTATGTTCCTTAAGTGGAGCCTTTTCCTGAGATTTCCGATGAAATCGGGTCTTTTAGATATCTTTACCGGCGTAAGGTTGAGGAAGTCAAGGAAGGACAGGAGCTGGACTTCGTTCTCAGCCTCTATATACCTTTTTACTTCCCTTCCTGCGTTGTCAACCGCCACGACAGCGTAGTAGGGCATCAGCCCACCACCCTCCTCACTTCCTCCGGAGTTGTTATACCCTTGAGCACCTTCAGAAGCCCGTCTTCCTTGAGAGTTCTCATTCCCTTCTCCTTAGCCCTTTGGAGTAGTGCAAGGGGCGGATACCCTCTCACTATCATATCCCCTATCTCTTCGTCTATCTTCAGGAGCTCAACTACAGCCTGCCTCCCGAGGTATCCAGTCCCCCTGCAATGTTCACATCCCCTTCCTCTGTAAAGTGTAACCAGCTCCTCTTTAACGTATTTCCCGATCATCTCGTCGGTAAATCCGAACCTTTTAAGCTCTTCCAAGCTTGCCCTATACTCTTCTTTACAGAAAGGGCATATCTTCCTTACCAGCCTCTGAGCTGATATCGCCAGCACTCCAGAAGCTACCATATATTCCTTAACCTTGAGGTCTATGAGTCTGGGGATCGTGCTGACCGCATCGTTGGTGTGAAGGGTGGAGAGAACAAGGTGCCCCGTTATGGCAGCCCTGACCGCCATCTCCGCAGTCTCCTCATCCCTCACCTCTCCTATCAGTATCACATCCGGGTCCTGTCTGAGGAAGTGTCTGACAGCCCTTGCAAAGGTGTATCCCGCCTTCTCATTGACCTGAGTCTGTTTTATGAAAGGGAACCTGTACTCTATAGGGTCCTCAACGGTGAGTATGTTCTTCTTGAGGGCATTTATTCTTCTCAGCGCAGCGTAAAGGGTTGTGGTCTTACCCGAGCCTGTAGGACCAGTGACGAGGAGCATCCCGTAAGGCTTTGAGATCACCTCCTCAAAATCCCTCAACGTGTCTTCCTCAAAGCCGAGGTTCTTGAGATTGAAGAGGGAGAGGTTCTTAGGCAGGAGTCTCATCACGACATTCTCACCGTAGGCGGTCGGGACCGTTGAGACCCTCACATCGTAACCCTCTCCCAGAAAGGTGTAGGAAAAACCACCATCCTGAGGTAGCCTCTGTTCGGAGATGTCCATCCCGCCGATTATCTTCACCCTTGAGACGAGGGAAGGATGTATCTCCCTCGGTATTGAGAAGTAGTGGTGGAGAACGCCGTCTATCCTGTAAAAGATGTGAGAAGCTACCTGCTCGGGTGAAACGTGTATGTCTGTAGCTCTCTCTATTATTCCCTCATCAAGGAAGAGATCAACGAGTTTGGGAATATCAGCCTCTCCTCTGCTCGCCCTCCCTATTACCTCTTTTATCTGTTCCTCCAAAGGTCTCTCCAGCTGTTCGTAATATATCTCTATGCTCCTGAGTATGCTTTCCCTGTCCGAGACAAGAACCTCTACCTCAAGCCCCGTCTTCCTTCTGACCATATCCACTATGTTTATGTTGAAGGGGTCAGAGACGACGAGCTTAAGCCTTCCTTCTTCCACATCAAGAGGCAGAACCTCAAGCTGTCTTGCGGTGTTCTTGTCAATGAGCCTCAGGGCGTCTGCTGAGGGGCTGTAAACCGACAGGTCCACGAACTCTCTCCCTGCCTGATGGGCTATCGCCTGAGCAAGCTCTTGCGGAGACACGAAGGAAAGGTCAATAAGAAGCTCACCAAGGCTCTTGCCGCTTAGCCTCTGTATATCAAGAGCCACCTCAAGCTGGTCCTCGGTAAGGTAGCCCAGCTCCTGAAGTAGTTCTCCCAGTTTCTTACGAGCCATATTTACATAAGTGGTTGTAATATTCTCCTGTCCCAGTAGGCAAAGCCTATCACAACAGAGGTAAGGGTAGTGAATATTCCAGCTATTATCCATAGAAGGGTGTAAAGCTGGTCAAACCTCTTGTCCACCTGCTCAAACCTCTTGTTCATGTCCCCCCTAAGCCCTTCAATCCCTAAAAGCGGGCAAAATCTTCATGACTTTTAATTCTATATAAAACAGAGCTTGCAGGTCATACCAAAGGCTACCTGACGAGGTTTGCCAAGCTTCTTGTGAGTTGTACAATGGTAAATCTTATATCTGCTCAGTATCACATTCTGAAACATAAAGTATAGGAGTTAGCATGATTGTATGTCGTATCTGTTGAATCTCCCTGAATTGAACCTGAACTGGGAATGCCATCATCATTTTGTCTGTCTATTATTTCAGCAATATCTCCAGGCATGTTCGTGAAACATATGGTATGTCCAGAAAGGTTGTAGTCGTTATAGTTAACGTATATTCTCCCACTATATGAATGAGTGGGGTGGTTTTGCCCCGAACCTGTCAATATACCTGCACATCTCATATGTTCCCAATATTTCCCTGTTGTGGCTGTGTCTTCGTCATCCATTCTTCCATCCCCATCCCCATTTGCCGTAGCACATCCGCTAAATCTCGTTGTGGCATTCGGGTCATCTCCGGGTAGAAAATCATACCTTTCCTGATAGGTATATATAGCGGCAACTATGCTTTTGTAATCATTAACGAGCCTCTTAATCTTTGCGTTTGCTATGATTTCCTGCCCCTTCAAAACCGCTCCCAGTATTATCCCTATTATCACGAGAACAATCGCAAGCTCAATGAGGGTGAAACCTTTATCTCTCCTCATGGTGCTACCTCCTTCAAGGTTAGTAAATATTATCGGTCATTTCGCCGGTTTTTTTCAAGCAGGGCTTTCTGCAGTATAATTCAGCTCAAATATGGGGGAAATTGTAAGTGTATATATTTCAAAGAGCTTTGAGAGGGTAGTTTTCCTCAAGAAAGAAAGGAACCGTTACAGGATTCTGCTCCTTGACAAGGGCACTGGTCTTCTGAAGGAACACATAGAGGAGGAGCCATACATAACGCTCCTCTACACGGACATGATACAGGAGGTTGTTGATATACCTCCGGTTAAGGACGAGGAGACCCGGGAGCTTCTCATAAAGAAGAAGCTATCCGAGAGGCTCGGAACTCAGGAGGACTATCTGCTTGTCATAAGGGAGGTTGAAGAAAGCCCAGAAACCAAGAGCTTCAGGGTCTTCGGGATTCCGAAAGGCGCCTTGAGCGAAGGCTCTGGAATTCCTGAGTCCGCTCTCGTGAACTCTTCCCTCTTTACGCTTACTCCCTTTTCCCTAATGGGCATATCCAAGGCTGTTGAAGGGGGGCTATCCATCTTTCACGCCTACGCTGACGAGTCCGCTATAACCATAACGGTCAGTCAGGGGGAGGAGGTTCTCTATACCCGTTCCATACTCATTCCCCCCTACGCGGGCGATGACCTCACAGACTTTGCCTACGAGAACCTGAACATGACTTACATGTTCGTAGCCCAGAGGAGCAATATCCCTGTTGACCTCGTGCTCTTGAGCGGACGACTCTGTCAGGATGCGGAGCTTGTAGATAGCCTGGGGCAGTTCGTCAGCTGTCCAATAGCGGTCCCGACGAGCGGTGCGGGTTTTAAAGGGATAGATGAAATTTCCTTCCACGAGTATCTGCCCTGTCTGGGTGCTGTCCTTCTTAAGGAGGACTACGACTTCTCTCCAAGACCTCTCAAGGACAGGAGGAACTTTAAGAGAACTCTGAATAAGTTAATTCCTCTCACGGCGCTCGGTGCCGTCCTGTCGCTATTACTACTTGCCTATGAAGTTTACAGCCTGAAGGTGAAGCAGGCTGAGATGGAAAAGATCAAGGATATGGTGGAACTTCAGGCAAGGAGCTTCTTCCACAACCCCCTTATAAGAGAAGGAGGGCTTGAATACTTCCTGAGATACGCTCGGCTCATAGAGAAGAGTCGTCGTGAGAACCCCCTTACACTGCTTGAGGAGGTCGGACCCCTTATATCCTTTGATGGGACGAAGCTGTTTGCGCTGAAGAGGGGTAAAGGCGCCGTAAACCTTTACATGGAGGTGGAAAAGAGCTTTGAGAGCACCCTTGAGCTCACCTTGTTCAGGGAGAGGTTCTTCAGAAGGCTTGAGGAGCTTAAAAAAAGGGGAATATCCTACAGGGTGGAGAGGGAGGAGAAGGACCTGAATAAAAACAGCCTTTATCTGAGGCTTACGCTGGAGAAGAAGGTATGAAGTATGCCCTTTACGTGTTCTTTCTCCTGGTGATTTCAATTTCACTCTTTTCCTACTTCGGGCTTGAGGAGCTGGAGAAGAGGCTCTCGGAGGAGGAGAGGAGGGTTATGAGGTTGAAGATTGAGCTCGGGCGGAAGAAGGAAAACCTTGACAGGCTTAGGGCTTTCATAGATAAATACAGGCTCAGGGCTTACAGCGAAGAGTCCGCCCTGAGAGAGCTTCTGACAGTTATTGACAGGCTGAAGGGCTCCTATGAGGTTGAGATAACCGGCGATATAAGGAAGGAGTCGGGGAGCTGGGTAGCGGATATGGTCCTCAGCTTCAAGCCAGTCAGCGGTGAGGACATAGCCCGGAGGCTGAGGGAGCTGACCGGAATGACCTCCCCGGTTGCCCTTTTAGAGGGGGTTATGGTGAGCACCGATGAACGGGTTGTTCAGATCAAGCTGACCTTAATTCAGCCCTTCAGGGAGAGGTCACCATGAGGTTTAACAGATACGCCCTGCTTCTTATAGCTCCACTGCCGGTTGCTCTCCTGATAGGTTACTACGCGGGCTTCTTTGTGGAGAGCATGGTCAGAGAGGCTGTTTTAAGAGCGGAAGATAAACAATATCCCCAAGTTCCCGATTTTGAGGTTAAGGAGATAGCTCTCAGTCCGGAGGTTTTTGAGGTGCTTTCTGAGGTAAAGCTAAAGAGGGGCAAAGTCCAGAAACAGGTAGCTGAGAAGAAGGAAGTGAAGGCACCCCCCTCTTACAGGCTCAGCTTCACCTACGTCGGACCAAAAAGCAGGTATGCGATAATCAACGGTAGGCTCGTTAAGGAGGGCGAGATGCTCTCCGAAGAGGAGAGAGTTATCAGGATCACGAGGAAAGGTGTCTTGCTCTCGGGCAGGTGGGGTAGGAGATGGCTATGGGTTGGCGAGTGATATTTATCCTCTTTGTCTTTCTTATAGCTTCCTGTGCTCAGAAGGCTGAGAAGGTTGAAAGGACCGCTTCCGCGGTTTCAAAGGAAATAGACAGAAAGGCTGAGGAGGTCAGGAAGGAGGCGAAGATACCTCTCCTTCCACCAAGGGTGCCTCCCCCTGCCATTCCTCCGACCTACAAACCCATAGACCCCTTTGAGGGAAGGACCTTCTCAATGTCCGCGGTCTCCGCTCCTCTGACAAAGGTCCTCTACGCTATAGCGGACGGCGCAGGTATGAACCTGATAATATCCCCCGAAGTGGATACCAACAAGACTATTACCGCTACCTTCAACAACGTTCCCCTCAAGGATGCACTTGAGATAATCATGGACATGACGGGACTTTACTACGAGGTAAGGGGAAACGTCCTCTACATAAAGGAATTTATGACAAAGACCTTCAAGATACCCTACATCCACACCACAACGAACTTCAGCAGTTCTCTCGGAGGAGATGTTCTCGGGGGGGCTTTGACAGCGGGGACTGTAACCACGGGTACTGTTGCTATAGGAACGACAGGCTTTGGTAGCACGGGTTTGAGAGGAAACTTCACCCTTGACTATAAGAATCCGGAGGGGGCGGGAGACATATACAAGCAGATAGAGGAAAATGTAAAGGCTCTCCTTTCAAAGGAAGGCAGGTACGTGCTTAACAGGTTTACGGGAACGCTCGTGGTTCACGACAGGAAGAAAAATATTCGCGAAATTGAGAGATTTATGAAGAAGGTTCTCAGCCAGATAGGAAAACAGGTCCTGATAGAGGCGAAGATAGTAGAGATAGCCCTCTCTGACACCTTCCAGTACGGAATAGACTGGGGAGCCTTCTTCAGAGACGTCTTTGGGACGGGAGCTAACATTACCCTCTCCCAGACCCTTTCCATACCCACGGGAGGATTCGCGAGCTTAAATGTTGTCTCCTCAGATTTCACAGCCCTAATAAACGCGCTCTCCACCTACGGCAAGGTATACACCCTTTCCAATCCGAGAATAATGGTTGCCAACGGGCAGACAGCCCTCATAGCCACGGGCATAGTAACCCCCTTCTTTGAAAGGCAGGCTGTAACCCTGACGGGAACCACCACAACCCAGCTTCAGGAGAACATAGTTAAAACGAACGTCCTTGAAGGTGTGCTTCTCGGAGTAACGCCCTACATAGATGAAAAGGGAAATATAGTCCTCAACATCGTCCCTGTTTCAACAAGGCTTGAAGGGACGAAGACCCTTGAGAGCAATGGACAGATCATAGCGGAAGCTCCCGTTCTCAATGTAAAGGAGACGGGAACCGTGGTCAAGGCAAGGGACGGAGACCTGATAGTTATAGGTGGTCTGATAGGGGATGTTAAGAGTGTAGAGGAGAGAAAGGTCCCAGGTCTTGGAGACATACCGGTGCTCGGATACCTCTTCAAAGGTAAGAGGGTGGTAAAAGAAAAAAGGGAGCTCATAATCTTTCTGAAGCCACGGATCGTTGATAACATAGGTCTCTGATATGAGCCTCCTTATGGACCTTTTAAAGAAGCTGGAGAGCCAGAGTCCAAAGACAAATGTCCCTCCTACCCTTCTTAAGGGAAGAGATAAGAAGTCAGTCAGCAGGAGGATACTAATTCTGCTCGCTCCCCTGTTCCTTCTTGGAGCGGTTGCTTCCTACTTTGCAACCCAGTCACTCCTTGGGGAAGAAGGTATTAAGGTCGTGAGAAGAGAGATGCCTAATACTCAGCCTCCGAAGGAAGAACAGCTCCTGAAGGTAGAGGAAGAGCCTGAGGTAAAGGCAAAGCCTCCAAAAAAGTATACCGAAGAAAAACCTGAAGAATCAAAACCCCCCGCTGAAAGCGCTCAGACCTCAAAAGAAGAGATCAGAAAGCTGACCGAAGACATCGGAATAAAAAAGAAAACAGAAAATAAAAAAGCGGTAGCTCCCATGAACATCAACACTCTCCTTTACTTAGCGGACAGAAGCTACAGGGAGGGGAATCTGGAAAAGAGCAGGGAATATTATGAGAAAGCGTTTAGATTGAAGAAAGAAGAGAGGATAGCTAACAACTTGCTTGTGATCTATGTTAGGCTGGGAGAGTATGTAAAAGCTGATGCTCTCGTTAGAAAGTTCGGAAGCGAAGAGCTCGCTTACACCTACATAATGGAGCTCTCCAAAAAAGATAAGAGGAAGGCGCTTAAAGTAACGGAAAGGTATCTATCCCTTGATAGGAAAGGTCTTATACACTTTGCTCGTGGCTACATCTATGAGGGTGAAGGAGACAGGGAGAGGGCGCTTGAGGAATACAGGAAGGCTTACAGCAGGGACAGGTCAAACCCTTACTTTGGCTACAACTACGCAAGGCTTCTGGAGCTTAACCGCAGATACAGGGAAGCCCTGAAGGTTTACAAAGGGCTGGAAAAGGAAGAGCTTGAGCCGAGAATTAAGAGTATAGTAAGGGAAAGGATAAGATATCTTAAATTTATGGGGCTCTGAGATGGGTAGAAACAGGGGGCTTACACTCGTAGAGCTTGCCATAGTTCTTATAGTTCTGGGGATACTCCTCGGGATAGGAGCGGGGATAATAGGTGTTCTCATAAAGAGAGTAAAGTACAACGAAAGTAGAGAGATAGTGAACGCTGCTGTTGAGGGTATAGTGGGATATGCGATAACATCGGGAAGGCTTCCTGACAATACAAACTGGACCCCCGCGGTGAGGTCAGCAAAAGATTCCTACGGTAAGGACATACTTTACGTTTACGATAGTGATTTAACAAGTAGCGGTTCAATATGCGGTGCGGGTGGGACTGCCATTACGGTGAAGATCTGTTCTGATACCTCTTGTGCCTCCCCGACCCAGACGATAAACAACGTTGCCTTTCTCATAATTAGCGGTGGTGGCAACTACAATGTGCAGACGAGCGCGCCTTCCACTTGCAACTCAAGCTCCACCTGCGAGATAAGGGTTTATGAATACGGTGTAGGGAATGTTGATGACTACACTACGGACATTAATAGACCCGAGCCCTACGATGACATAGTCAAGTGGGTCTCCCTTTACGAGCTCAAGCCAAAGGTCGGATGCACTGGAAGCGGTGGGGGCGGTGGAGGTGGTGGTGGAGGCTCTTGTACTTCTTACAGTCTAAGCATACAAAACAATGCCACGCGTTCTATTTCTTATAAGCTAAACAATGGTTCGTGCAATAACATAAGCTCCGGTGGCAGCTCCCTTTTAGCAGGCTTGACTTCCACAGATAGGATCAGGGTGTGGAGGAGTATATTTTGCTGGCTATCGCTTCTTGTAGACGGAAATATGCAAAGTTTAGATGCTGACAATAACTGTACTGTAAATATAGTGTGCACCGGTAGTGGTAGCTCAGTATCATGCACTTCTAACTAGACCTACTCTCCCCTCACATACTTTCCGTTCACCCACCCTTCTATATTCATATCTCCCGACCTGAACCTTACCTTCAGCCACGTTCCGGGACCCTTCTCTATCAGCTCAAGCTCATCACCCTCCCGCAGAACGTAAACCACATCCGAGCTTGGGTCTGGGGACTCCCTCATATTCAGCATGGGAACGTTTACGTAAAA
>Ga0256841_1003665_pt1 | contig 11379 bp, 11 predicted proteins | sample 356308metaG_FD_185971 | JGI IMG/M metagenome (GOLD analysis project Ga0256841, IMG submission 185971) | Hydrothermal vent microbial communities from Mid Atlantic Ridge, Atlantic Ocean - 356-308 | ecosystem: Environmental > Aquatic > Marine > Hydrothermal vents | place: Atlantic Ocean: Mid...
CAGCCAAGTTGCTAAAGGGAGGCAATGTGCAGCCCACCATTCCGCAGAAACTCTCTAGCCAAGGCCGGAAATGAGGGTTTTGCGCCAGCTCGTCCTTTTTATAGACGAATAGCTGTACCAATAACAAAACCGCCAATGCTGCTGTGGCCAAAATCCGGTACAGCCTGGCCCTGGCTTCTGCCTCGTCTTTTTCCTGCTCCTTGGCCCCCATGGAAAGCAAGACATCCGGATCAAAAGGTTTGATCTGTGATTCTTGCTCGACAGTGGGTCTTGGTGGAGGCTCGGCAGGGCGGTGACTGTCGGTTTTTTGGGGCTTGCTTTTATCCGATGCTTCATTGGCTGTGGATACGGTAGCGTTAGCGCCCAACTCGGGTAACTCCAAAATACATGATGAGTGGTCTTCGGCTGCTTCCTCGGGTGTCTCGCCCAGGTTTTCCAATGCGCCGAAAATAATAGTGCAACCTGTGCATATAGCCTCGCCCCGTCCGCTACGGAGTTGTTCGGCGCTGATTTGATAGACGGTATCGCATTTAATACAACGTGTATACATGGATCAACAAATTCTTTTCCCTGTTAATAGAACCCATCCCTCCCGGAAAATCGGAGCCTCAAACTGAATCTGGCCACTATACACGCGCTGGATATCTGCCATCTGGTTTTCCATGATCCCAGACAGAGCCAACTTTCCGCCCCTCGATAGTGTTTTTGTTAGTTTAGGGGCTAATTCCATTAAAGGTGTGGCCAAGATATTGGCTACAACGACGTCCACGGTCAAGTCAGGCATGTCTTGAGGATAACAGCAGATTAGTTGCTTGGCTACCCGGTTTTTATCCGCGTTTTCCTTGGTTGCGGTGAGGGCCTGGGGGTCAATGTCCACAGCGACGGCTTGCCGTGCGCCAAGCAGCAATGCGGCAACCGCCAGAATCCCAGAGCCGCAGCCATAATCCACTAAGGTTATATGTTGGAGATCCTGTTGGGCCAGCCATTCCAAACAAAGAGCGGTGGTTGGATGGGTGCCGGTGCCGAAAGCCAGGCCTGGATCGAGTACCAGATGAACGCCTTCTGGAGACGGGGGCGGTTGGTCTGTGGGGCAAATCCAAAGGCGGCCGAAAGACAATGGCCGAAAATATTCCAGCCATGATCGTTCCCAGGGCTGATCTTGCAATATTTCCCGGGAGAAATCAGTCAAGGTGGCAGGAAAGTGTTTCTCCAGTAAAACTCGTATTTCTCCCAGATTGACCTCCATGTCGAAGAGAGCGGTCAGCCGGGTTTGTTTCCACAAAGGCGTCTCGCCCGGTGCGGGTTCCAGCAAAGCTTCGTTGCCTAATTCCGACAAAGTGACCGCCAGCGCACCGAGGGATTCGAGAAATTCAGAAACGCTTTCGGCGGCCTTGTCGGGTAAAGCGCAGGAAAGTTGTTGCCAAGGCACGGCTATCTATTCACGCATGCCCAGCATGTCTTCCAGGTAATGAATATGTTGGCCACCCGCCTTGAAACCACTATCGGAAATAATTCTGCTGAGCAGCGGAATATTACATTTGATGCCAGTAATGATGGTTTCATTTAAGGCAGTGCGCATTCTTGCCAGGGCGCAGCTTCGGGTCTCGCCCTGGGCAATCAGTTTACCAATCATCGAGTCATAAAAAGGGGGCACTTTGTAGCCTGCATAAATATGGGTATCCACGCGAATGCCGGGCCCTCCGGGCAGGTGAAGTTGTTCGATCAAGCCAGGGGATGGCATGAAATTATCGGGATCTTCGGCGTTGATTCGGCATTCAATGGCGTGACCGCGCATGACGATATCCTCTTGGGTGTAGGACATTGCTTCACCAGCGGCGATACGGATTTGTTCCTTGACCAAATCGACGCCAGTGACCATTTCAGTCACTGGGTGCTCCACTTGCAGGCGGGTGTTCATTTCAATGAAATAAAATTCCCCGTCTTCATATAAAAATTCGAAGGTGCCCGCACCCAAATAACCAATTTCCTGGCAAGCTTGCGCGCAACGTTCGCCGATTTCCCGGCGCTGCTCTTCCGTCAGTCCGGGGGCGGGGGCCTCTTCCAGGACTTTCTGATGGCGCCGCTGCATCGAGCAGTCTCTTTCTCCCAAATGGATAGCATTGCCGTGGCTGTCGGCCAGAATTTGGAATTCGATATGCCGCGGCCGTTCGAGGAATTTCTCCATATAGACCTGATCGTTGCCAAAAGCGCTGCTTGCTTCAGCCTTGGTCATGGTGATGGCATTGATGAGCGCGGCTTCAGAATGAACGACCCGCATGCCGCGACCGCCACCACCGCCGGCTGCCTTGATAATGACGGGAAAGCCGATTTCCTTGGCCAGCTTCAAGTTTTCCATGTAGTCGTCCCCCAAAGGACCGTCGGAACCTGGGACACAGGGGATACCGGCCCGTTGCATGGCCTCTTTGGCGCAGATTTTGTCTCCCATCAGGCGGATGGTATCCGGCCTTGGGCCAATGAAAATAAAGCCGCTTTGCATGACCCTTTCCGCAAAATCGGCATTTTCCGAGAGAAAGCCGTAGCCTGGGTGAATGGCCACCGCGTCAGTAACCTCCGCCGCGCTGATGATGGCGGGAATATTAAGATAACTATCGGAAGACGGGGCCGGACCAATACAGACAGCCTCGTCCGCCATGAGAACGTGTTTAAGATCCCGGTCTGCTTCGGAATGGACAGCGACAGTCCGGATGCCCATTTCCCGGCAGGCGCGCAAAATGCGCAGGGCAATTTCGCCCCGGTTGGCGATCACAATTTTATCGAGCATGATGAATCCCTTGACTGACCTGAATTTATTCGATGACGAATAGAGGCTGGTTGTATTCCACAGGTTGGCCGTTTTCCACCAGAATCTTGGTGATGACGCCAGATTTGTCCGCCTCGATTTGATTAAGGATTTTCATGGCTTCGATAATGCACAGGGTGTCCCCCACATTGACATGGTGACCCACTTCCACAAATGGCTTTGCACCTGGGGCGGGGGCGCGGTAAAAAGTACCCACCATGGGGGAGCGAACAATGTGTCCTGCTACTTCTTCAGTTTCCTCGGCGACGGGGGCTGTTTCCTCGCTGGGGGCTTGCGGTTGGGAGGGTGGAGGGGGGGCTTCCGCGGGAGTAATGATCTGAGTGGTAGCGCTGACCCGGCTGATACGGAGGGATTCTTCCCCCTCATGGATTTCTATTTCGGCAATACTCGTTTCTTCTAGGATTTCAATAAGTTTTTTTATTTTTCTAATATCCATACATAACCTCAATGCTCGCTTATATGATGAATGGCGGCTAATAGTGCATATTCATACCCTTTGGCGCCCAAGCCGCAAATAACGCCTTTGGCGATATCGGACAAATAAGAATGATGGCGAAAGGATTCGCGGGCATGGACATTGGACAGATGTACTTCGATAAAGGGAATTTGGGTGCCGAGAAAAGCGTCCCGCAAAGCAACGCTGGTGTGAGTGAAGGCAGCGGGATTGATCAGTATAAAGGCCACCTTTTGCCGCCAGGCCTCGTGGATATGTTCCACCAACACATGTTCGGCATTGCTTTGAAAAAAACTCAACTGATGGTGATGCTGTTGAGCAAGTTTGGCCAATCGCAGCTCTATATCGGCCAAGGTATCGGCGCCATAAATTTCCGGTTCCCGGGTGCCAAGTAAGTTCAAGTTGGGGCCATTTAATACGGTTATATGGGCCATGATGCCTGTAACGGACGCTAAAATCCCTGGTATTGTGCAGAAATCAGCGGGTTTTGTCCAGAACGTGCGCAAACTGCTGTAATGTTTTCTTTAAGATACCGGCACTTCAAAGGATTTGATTTGCCGAGTCGTTTTAAGCATGCTCAATGTAAAAGGGGTTTGACTCTTTTATCAAAAGTGCCGGCATCCAAAATGCCTGGGTGTCCATACACCAGCTTGCCGCTGCGGTCAAAAATGGCGGTATAGGGTAACACGCCCAGAATATTGCCCATCAACGTAGCCAGGGTTAATCCGGTTTTTTCGGCGATAAGTATCGGATAGTCCATGGGGACATCGCGAATGAATTCAGTCACGGAGTCGGGCTTGTCTACCGCAATGCCAACAATTTGCAAATCTTTGCCGCCAAATTCATTTTGCCATTTATTGAGGTCGGGGATTTCCTGGCGGCAAGGCGCGCACCAGGTGGCCCAGAAATTCACAACCAGGACTTTGCCGCGCCATTCGGTCAATCGGTGTGGTTTGCCTTGAAGGTCTGGTATTTGAAGGGTTGGCAGGGTGGGAGGCGGATTTTGTGGCGCGTTCAGGCGGATGGATACGATGATGCCCGCCACCAATGCGGCAAGCGCCGCAGCAACCAATAACCATTTAGGTCTCATCTATTTTTCCTGAGTAAGTAAACCGGCTCGGGCTAGACACATTTTTGAGGAATCTTCCTCAAGTGTTCCAAAAACTGCTCTGGGGGTACATAGCCTATCAACCGCGCAGCAGCGCATTCCTGGCCTTGGGGCGTGAAAAACAGGACCGCGGGCGGGCCAATCAAGTTAAAACGCCTTAGCAGGGCCTTCTCGGAGGAGGCATTGGCGGTCACATCCGCCTGTAACGTCATCAATGACCGTAATGCCTGTTGAACTTGGGGGTGAGCAAAGGTGCCGTTTTCCAGTTCCTTACAGGAAATACACCAATCCGCATAAAAATCCAGCATTACCCAGCGCCCCTGATTTTTGGCAGCGGAGATTTTCTGCGTCAATTGTTCCAAGGAAGTGAGGCGCTGAAATTGCACTTCAGGAATGTTTTGCGGTGTGGCACGGGCCGATAATATTTTCAACGGCTGTAAAACATCCCTGCTGCCGGCAGAGACGCCGATCAACAGCAAAATTCCGTAAGTAAGCATGACAATGCCCAGTCCCTTGCCCAGCCGCTGCCAATGGCTCGCCCGTTCAGGCAAGGGACTGGTTGCCCCCAAATAGATGGCGGGGCCGATCAGCCACAACGCCCACAATACCATGGTCACCGAGGTCGGCACGATACGCTCCAGCAGCCAGATGGCCACGCCCAGCAGAATGACGCCGAAAACCGCCCGGATGGCATTCATCCATAACCCGGCCCTCGGCAGCAGCTTGCCGGCGGATGTGCCAACTGCAATCAGCGGCAGCCCCATCCCCATCCCCAGGGCAAATAAAGCAGCGCCACCCAGTACGGCATCGCCGGTTTGACCGATATAAATCAGAGCGCCAGCCAGGGGAGCGGCGACGCAAGGGCCGACAATCAAGGCTGATAAAGCGCCCATGAACGCAGCATTGACAATGCCACCGCCCTTGCCGCCGCGCCAATTTGCCAGCCTGGTTTGCCAGCTGGGTGGCATTTGCAGTTGATACAGGCCAAACATAGAGAGCGCTAGCAATACAAACACCGCGCTGAAAGCCCCGATAATCCAGGGGTTTTGAAAAGCTGCCTGCAGATTTGCGCCAAACAGACCTGCCAGAATTCCAAATACGGTGTACATCAAGGCGGAGGCGATGACATAGCTAAGAGAGAGAAGGAAGGCTCTTGTGGTGGTAATGTGCTTTCCCTGGCCAACGATGATACCCGACAGAATCGGCAGCATGGGAAAAACGCAGGGGGTGAAGGAAAGGCCCACGCCAAACCCCAGGAAGATCAATAGAATCCACCAAAAACTCTGTTCCTTCATGACCTTGGCGATCCGGTCCTGTTCCGCCAAGGTTTCGGTTGAGGGAGGTGAGGCGTCTGAGGATTGCGCCGACGTTGCGGTTGCCGGCAAGGTCAAAGTGATGGTTTTTTGCATCGGCGGATAGCAAACCCCCCGTTCCGCGCAACCTTGGAAACCGACCTTGAGGGTAAGCTTCTCGGTTTGGGCTTGTGACCGCCGCAGGGGTACCGCCGCGGTAACGCTATGGTAATAGACTTCCGTGGTGCCGAATTCCGGGTCATCCTTTGGTTTGCCGGGGGGGAATTGAGGGTTGCCGAGTTTTGTGCTTCCCTGAAGCTTTTCAATTTTGAATTGTTTGCGGTAGAGATAGTAACCATCGGCAATTTGCCAGTGGAGTTGGATTGTCTCTGGGCCGTCGGCTTCGGCGCTGAAATGAAACGCCTGATCGGCGGGCAAGAGCTCATCCTGAAATAAATTCAGCCCCAAGGTTTTTATGGAGCGGGACAGCTGGCCAAGCGGGTCTTCCGCGGCGGATAATTTTTCGGCGCCCGCCAGCAGCAGGCACAAGCAGACCATCATCTGAATCAAACTGAAGCTTCGACCCATTTGCTCACCCAGTCTAAATATTGTTTTGAACCTTGCTCAATGGGGACCGCCACGATTTCGGGAAGTTCGTAAGGATGGTGGGTCTTGATGAAATTCTCCAGCGCGGGAAAACATTTCCGCCCGCTTTTGATTAAAAGCAAAGCCTCATGATCCGTCTCGATCTTTCCCTGCCAGGGATAAATGGAAAGAAGACCCGGAATAATGTTGACGCAGGCCGCCAGATGATTTTCCACCAGCCCTTGGGCCAATTGCCGGGCGGTTTCTTCGTCGGGACAAGTACAATAAATTATTTGATAATGGGTGCTCATGGCGAAAGATGACATAATGTGGGTTGATTAATTTACCGATGTTTTCGAACTTATGAATCCGTTACGTTTGTTATTTTTACTGTTTCTTATTGTACCTATGATCGAGATTTACTTGTTATTGGTCATAGGTTCGATTATCGGCCCCTTGCCGACGATTTTCATGGTGGTTTTCACCGCGGTGGTAGGTGCCTGGCTGCTGAGAATCGAAGGGTTCAATACCTGGTTTCGGCTTCAGCAGAGCCTGGCCCAAGGGAAAGTGCCGGCTTTAGAGATGGTGGAGGGGCCGATTCTGCTGGTTGGCGGGGCTTTGCTTTTAACCCCGGGGTTCTTTACCGATTTTTTGGGATTTCTTTGTTTGCTCCCTTCCACCAGGCGCCGAATTGCCCAATACATTATCAAGAAATGGTTGATACAGCGAACACCCGGTGGTCCCAAGGGACCTGGCGGCGGAGCCGCGGTAACCATCGAAGGGGAATTTGAGCGAAAAGACTGATTTTAAGTGTGGTCGAGAAAAAATTGGAGCAAATCTCTCCAGGTCACAATCCCGACCAGTTTCTGATCTTTATCGACCACCGGCAAGGCCGGCACTTTTTGTTTTACCAGGATGTCGGCCGCTGCTTTGACATAGGTTTCAGGGCGGACGGTCAGCGGTTCCCTGGCCATGATTTGGTGGGCCCTTTTTTTGAGCGTCTCGCGATCCCGCTCAGTTTCGGAAGGGGTGTTCACATACGGGCTGATGACGTGAAGCAAGTCATTTTCGTAGATCATGCCCACCAGTTTCTTCCGGTCCACCACGGGAATCTGGTGGAAGTCCATGTCGTCGAAAATACCGCGCACCAGCCGCAAGCTTGCATCCATGGCGATTGCGGTGACGCGGCGGGTCATGATGTCTGAAATAAGCACTTGACTTTATCCTGCTGTTCTCTGGATAAAGTATAGCAATCCCATAAGCGGGCATAAAAGGATAGAGAGAGGAAAGACGCGTCCCTGCGCCTTGTCTGTTCAAATCAATGTTGAGCGGCCTGATCGCTTTTGTGGGCCGCGCCGCCACAGCAAGAGGCGAAAGTGTTTCTGCCCAAGCCTGAATTGATCGGGCACCAGCGGGTATAGCCCGTGGCCAGTAGCACAATCCCGGTCATGAGAAAAATCACACTTCCCAGGAATAAGGAAATGAAAATTAGCAAGGCACCGATGCCGTAGCGGATTTTTTGTTCTTTATCACCGACATTGCGTTCATATTTCAGCATTTTTTTAAAATCAAACGCCATAACCTCTCTCCTCTGATTGACAAATACAGGAATGACTCACTACCTATGAGAACCCATTGAGACAGCTCCTAAGGAGCCTCTGGTTGAGTCAGAGGCTCCTGCGGCACGTGGATGTGCTGCCAAAGTCAGTCACTGTAAGTGATTGACTTTGTGGAAAAACAAAAATCGCAATTTTTGTTTTTCGCTCTCTGAACAAGCCAAGATGACTTGCTCAGAGGTTCTCTAAAGTATAACGGAAAGTTGGCGGCATCATCCGGTAAAATAACCCGCATGGATATCACCACCATTCTCGATCCCCTCAACGACGCCCAGCGCGAAGCGGTCAGCGCCCCACTGCAACCCATGCTGGTATTGGCCGGCGCCGGCAGCGGCAAAACCCGGGTATTGGTTCACCGCCTGGCCTGGTTGATGCAAGTGGAAAACTTTTCTCCCCATACCTTGATGGCGGTCACCTTTACCAACAAGGCCGCCAGCGAGATGCGCGGCCGGGTGGAGCATTTGCTCCATTTGGACACCCGGGGCATGTGGCTGGGGACTTTCCATGGTCTGGCCCACCGCCTGCTGCGCCGCCATGCCCAGGAAGCCGGATTGCCCGAGGCCTTTCAAGTGTTGGACAGCGACGACCAATACCGCCTGATCCGGCGCCTGCTCCGGGAAATGAATCTGGACGAAGGCCGCTGGCCGCCCCGCCAGGTGCAATGGTATATCAACGCCAACAAGGATGAAGGTCTGCGCCCTCAACACTTGGTTGCCAACGATTTGTTCGAACGGCAAATGCTCGAAATCTACCAGGCTTACGAACAACATTGCCAGCGCGCGGGCCTGGTGGACTTTGCCGAGTTGTTGCTGCGTGCTCATGAAGTGTTGCGGGAGCGCGCTTCCTTGTTGGCTCACTATCAACGCCGCTTTCAGCAGATTTTGGTGGACGAGTTTCAGGATACCAACGCCATTCAATACGCATGGTTGCGGCTGTTGTCAGGGGACAATGAAAACCTGTTTGTGGTTGGAGACGACGATCAATCCATCTATGGCTGGCGGGGCGCCAAAGTAGAGAACCTGCAACGCTTCCAACAAGATTTTCCCAACCACCGGCTGGTGCGTCTGGAGCAAAATTACCGTTCCACCGGCCGGATTCTGGAAGCCGCCAATGGCTTGATTTCCCATAACCGTGGCCGGTTGGGGAAAAAGCTCTGGACCGAAGGCGACAAGGGAGAACCCATCTCCGTTTATGCGGCATTCAATGATCAGGACGAAGCGCGGTTTGTCATCGACCGGATTCAGCAGCGGCTGGAACAAGGTTGCCTGGGCAGCGATATTGCAATTCTCTACCGCTCCAACGCTCAATCCCGCCTGTTTGAAGAACTTCTCCTCGCCGCCGGCATTCCCTACCGTGTCTATGGTGGGTTGAGGTTTTTCGAACGCGCGGAAATCAAAAGCGCCCTGGCCTATTTGCGCCTGTTGGTCAACCGGGAGGATGATCCCTCCTTCGAGCGGGTGGTCAATCTGCCTACCCGTGGTATTGGGCCGCGGACCGTGGATGCCGTTCGCGAGCGGGCCCGCGATCACATGACCTCTTTATGGCAGGCGGCGGAATCCTTGTGTCAGGAGCAGGAGCTTCCGGCACGGGCGCGCAATGCCTTACGCAAGTTTCTGCAACTGATTGAATCCCTGGATGAATCCACCCGCGGACTGGACTTGGCCGATCAAGTCAAGCAGGTGGTAGAAACCAGCGGTTTGCTGGACCACTATGGCAAGGAAAAAGGCGAGCAAGGGGAAACCCGCGTGGAAAACCTGAAAGAATTGGTCAACGCTGCCCGTCAATTTGCAGTCATCGACCCCGAGGAAGAAGAAGGCACGCCGCTGGACATCTTTCTGGCCCACGCCGCCCTGGAAGCGGGGGAATCCCAAGCCGACGCCGGTGAGGACAGCATCCAGTTGATGACCCTGCATGCCGCCAAGGGATTGGAGTTTCCCGTGGTGTTTATGGTGGGGATGGAAGAGGGGTTGTTCCCATCCATGCAATCCCTGGAAGATCCTGCGCGCCTGGAAGAAGAACGGCGCCTGTGTTACGTGGGGATGACCCGGGCCATGGAGAAATTGTATCTGACCCATGCCGAATGCCGCCGCCTCTACGGGCGGGAAACTTATCCCAGGGAATCGCGTTTCCTGCGGGAAATTCCAGCCCAGTATCTGGAAGAGATTCGCATCACCGCCCGTATCTCCAAACCTGTGACAACTGCCACTGCCACAATGGAAGAACCCGCCCTCAAGCTGGGGCAACGGGTAATGCACTCGGCGTTCGGCGAAGGCGTCGTCCTCCAATGCGAAGGAGAGGGTAAAAATGCCCGGGTCCAGGTAAACTTCGAAAATGCCGGCGCCAAATGGCTAATGCTCGCCTATGCGGATTTGCAGGTTTTATAAGCCTCGCTTTTATATCGCAAAAACCTCCCCCGTTCGATTTCCTGTAACCGTTCACAGCCTTGCCAAGTGATTGTAAAGGGCTGACAATGTCGGCACGACGGATTTCAAGTTAGACCTGAACGGTCCCCCGCCCTTGCCGGAGACGGTGGAAGAATGCCATAGCAAGACCGGTCGCAGTTGCCGCAAATTGTTGAATAATTGTCCCAGGTTTTGGACCTTCCTGGATCATCCCGCCGTGCCGATGGCCAACAATGCCGCCGAAAGGGCGTTGCGCCCCTATGTCATCTGGCGCAAGAAGAGTTTTTTCAGCCAGTCCCACCGGGGTGATTGCTTCAGGCCCCATGGTTCTGTCGGTGATGGAGACTTGCAAGCGCCTCAAGATCGGAACCCTAAGAACCATCTGTGCTCAGGGCATGGCCGATGGAAAGGTTACTTTTCGCCTCCCGATTCCAGAACCTCAACCTTTGCCTATACCACAGTCGTGAACGGTTACGAAGTGTCCTCGAGTCTTGAACAACCCAAGGATGCCCCAGCTTGATCGGGAGGACATCTCAAATCGTTACTTTGGGGCCTTGTAACATCGGTGATGACATCGGCTCGCACGTTCAGACATCCCCTCGCGGGTTTGCCCTTGCCGTCGGCTAGTAGCTATATTGGTCCACATCTTGAACACTACAGGTACTCCTACAGGGGATTTGCACCCCATCAGTTCATGCCCATGCCGGGCGCACCAAGATGCTCGTTCGGACGCAAACTGCACTGCGCTCCGTTTGTGCCGCACAGCTTGGTCGTTGGCTGAAAAAGAAAGAATTAGCCCAGTGCCAAGCATCCGAAGAAAATTAAAGTGGTTGGTGCTAAGTATTTGCTTTGGGCGGGCAGGCGGTTCCCTGAAAGGCTGCAGGGTAATTCCGGTTTTGCCGGTGGCATCAAAGGTTGGCCGTGAACGGTTACCAACGGGGACGCCCCCCCGAAATTAGAGTTCTGGTAGCTTAAAAAAAATGACAACTATTTTGACAAATACTGCTTGGACAGCCCGGACTTGCTTGATTTCCTTGAGCAAGGCACTGCTTTGATTTCACTGAATTTTATCATGGAAAGGATTTTGAAAAGGGGGGTAAG
>Ga0256841_1003666_pt1 | contig 11376 bp, 11 predicted proteins | sample 356308metaG_FD_185971 | JGI IMG/M metagenome (GOLD analysis project Ga0256841, IMG submission 185971) | Hydrothermal vent microbial communities from Mid Atlantic Ridge, Atlantic Ocean - 356-308 | ecosystem: Environmental > Aquatic > Marine > Hydrothermal vents | place: Atlantic Ocean: Mid...
CGAAATAGATCCGATGACCATCGGCTTCCAGCCAATGGGTGGCATAGGGTTCAATTGCAGGATATAAGGGCTTCACCGCATGCACCAATTACCGGCAAGGAGATTCCGGGCAAAAAAGAGGGGCCCCGGGCCCCTCATTATACAATCAAAGCATAGGGTTCGATTAGAAACCAAAACCGATATAACCACCGGCGGTGAGGCCATCCGTATCAGTACCGTCGATACCGCCAAGGTCGTCTTCGTCAGCCGTCAAGTGATAGCGGGCATCGACACCCACGAATACACTCTTCCAGATATTGAAGTCAGCACCGGCGCCAAACACCAAGCCAGGATTCAACACGGTCACCCCGTCAGACGGCGGGCTGATGACGTGAATGCCCAGCCCCACCGGAATAATCCAGGGCCGGAAAGCACTGCCACGCATGAACTTGATTTTGGGCGCGGCCGTGATGGTGAGGTGGGTAACCGAAACAGTGCGGTTGCCACTGATATCCGCAGGTGCACCCAAGAGCGCGCCACCTGTTACCGCTTCCAGAGGAGTGATGCCATTATTCTTTTTCAGGTTACTATACTTGCGGTATTCGAACATCACCTCGCCGAGCAGATCGGTGCCTTCCAGAATGGTGCCTTCGGTCAGGCCAAAAAGGTCCTTGCTCAGGCCAAAATCGAAACCCGCACCGACATACCAACCATCCTGGTCATTGTTGACACCTAGTCCGGCATTGGGAAGAATTTCGCTGTTGCGGTCATGATCGTAACGGGTATAACCGCCGCGGAAGAAAACCATGTTATTGCCCATCACGCCGCCAAAACCGCCGGCGCCGGCTTGTTCCTTCCATTCCTCCAGCTCCATCATTTGCTGATGATGGGCTTCGCTGTGTGACTTAAGCTCTTGCAATTCCTGTCGCAACATTTGCAATTCGCGCTCCAGTTGCTCGATTCTGGAGCCCCCTCCCGCACTTGTTCCAGCGACACCCACTTCATGGGCATTCGCTTGAGGTGCAATTGCTGCTGATATCACCAAAGATCCGCCAGCCAAGGCTGTTAAAGTTTTCTTGAATGTTTTCATTGTCACCGTCCCCCCCTGTATGGAGTTGTTAATCATAATTCCTCTCTCCTCCCTGGAAGAAACTCGACGATTCCTTCCGCCAAATGTTGCTTTTACGCTAATTTTGCAAAAAAACAACAGAAACACAGCGTTAATGCTAGCAAACAACTTTCCTTGCGACAAATATTTTGCAATAATCTTCTCCAAAAGCGAGTAAATTACACTAGTCCAAAGGATGGATTCCGCTCCCCGGGCTAGGGATTTCAGGCTGTCGCTAGCAAACAACGAAAGTCAAAAAGGAAGTGCAACCGGTTTTAACTATGACTTATTTAGCAACAATTTCCCTCCTGTTCATCTGTGGTTGCTCTTATTCCTTAACCTATTTCTTGTACCGTTTTACTCTCACTTCCCGCAAGCTCCTGGATATTCCAAACCACCGAAGCTCTCATGCTTACCCAATCCCTCGCGGTGGCGGCTTGGCCATCGTGACGGCATTTTCCATTGCCGCCCTTGCACTTTTCGCGGCTGATCTTATCTCTTCCAATCTGTTGATGGCGCTGGCCGGCGGGTGGCTGGTTGCTTTCATCAGCGGTTGGGATGATATCAAGCCACTCCCCATTCATTTGCGGTTAGCCACCCATGTTTTGGCCGCCATTTGGGCATTGGCTTGGCTCACTCCCTCTTTGGATTATTTCTTTACCTCTGATCCCATATTTTCCGGCGTTGGCCTCTTCATTGCCGCCGTGCTGTGGCTGGTATGGGTCACCAATCTTTATAATTTCATGGACGGCATTGATGGCTTGGCTGTCAGCCAGGCCCTGACAACCGCTTTGTGCGCTGGCTTTTTAACGATGTGGTCCAATCCAGAGGAGCCAGGATTAGCCCTGCTTGTGCTTGCGTTGGCATCGGCCTGTTTGGGCTTCCTGCCGTGGAACTGGCCGCCGGCCAGGATTTTCATGGGGGATATTGGCAGTTGTTTTCTAGGATTTTATTTTGCCCTGATTGCGCTCCTGCCTCCCGATCAAGGCGGACTCCCTTTTTGGTGCTGGCCAATTCTTCTGGCCGTCTTTATCTGCGATGCAACCATGACGTTGTTTCAGCGTTACATCAGCGGACAGGACTGGTATCTCCCCCATCGCAGTCACGCCTATCAACACGCAGCGCAGATTGCAGGCCACCGAACAACAACGCTTGCTGTCATCGCCATTAATGTTTTCTGGTTATGGCCTTGGGCAGTTTATGTTCTACGCCACCCTGAAAACGGTATGATCGTCTCTGTGGTTGTTTATTTGCCCCTCATCTTGCTTGCCCGCTTTTTTGGCGCAGGCCAGGTTAACGGAATCAGAACAATAAACCAAACATGAAAATCCTGAATATTCTTCGTTCACCCGCCTTTATTTTCTTGCATGATCTGGCCATGATTCCCACGGCATGGCTGGGCGCTTACTGGATACACGCCAACCTGGAGCACATACCGCTGGAGCAATTGTCCACCGCCTTATTGACGTTGCCTTGGATTATTGCGGCACAAGGTTTGGCTTTCCGCTATTTTCGTTTGTATTTGAGCGTTTGGCGTTTCGTCTCGCTGCCGGATTTGATTCAGATAGGCAAAGCCATTCTGACCGGCACACTCGCGATTACATTGGGTTTCTATTTCTATGATCATTTCACCCATGTTCCCAGGTCAGTACCACTGACCTATAGCATGTTACTCTTGATTTTGATTGGCGGTCCGAGATTTTTTTTCCGGGCCTGGAAAGACAGAACGCCAACGTCTCAAGGTCAGAGAGCATTGGTGGTGGGCGCGGGCAAGGCGGCTGAAATGCTGATTCGCGATCTGCTGCAAGAAAAGCACCCCGAATACCGGCCAGTGGTTTTGGTGGATGACGACCGCCGTAAGAAAGGGCGGGAAATCCACGGCATCCGCATCGCCGGGAATTGCCGAAAAATCCCCCACCTTGTCAAAAAACACCATATCGACACGGTATTGATCGCCATCCCTTCCGCAGACGAGAAACAAATGCGCCGTATCGTTGAATTATGTGAGCAAAGCAACGCCCCATTTCTAACACTGCCTTCACTCAAAGAGCTGCTCCACGACCGGGTTTCAACTCACGAGTTGCGGGATGTATATATTGAAGATCTTTTGGAAAGAGAAGCCGCTTCACTAGACTGGGAATCGATTCGCAAACGTCTGCAAAACAAGGTAGTCATGGTGACAGGCGGCGGCGGCTCCATAGGTTCTGAATTGTGCCAACAGCTGGCCCGCCTGCCCATTAAAAAATTGGTTGTTTTCGAGTGCTGTGAATACAATCTTTATAGAATCGACCGGTTGATAAAACAAAAATTTCCCGATCTCGAACTGGTGCCTTTTTTGGGAAATACCACTGACGCCGCCGCCGTGCAGCATGCCGTCAACCTGGCCAAACCTCAAATCATTTTCCACGCCGCAGCCTACAAGCACGTGCCCATGCTGGAAAAGCAGGCCCGGGAAGCGATTCACAACAACATCATCGGCACCCACACGGTGGCCAAGGCAGCGTTGGCTTTCCAGGTCGAGGAATTCGTTTTGATTTCCACGGACAAAGCGGTCAATCCATGTAATGTCATGGGTGCCAGCAAGCGGGCGGCGGAAATGGTTTGCCAAAGCCTGAACGGCGCCGGCCTCACCCGCTTTATTACCGTCCGCTTTGGCAATGTATTGGATTCGGCCGGCAGCGTTGTCCCCTTATTCAGAGAACAAATCCAGGCGGGTGGTCCTGTCACGGTGACCGACCCTGAAGTCAGCCGCTATTTCATGACCATTCCTGAAGCTTGTCTTTTGATTCTCCAGGCCGCCGCCGTTGGCCGCGGGGGCGAAATTTTTATGCTGGACATGGGGGAACCGGTCAAAATCCGCTATCTTGCCGAACAAATGATCCGGTTGAGCGGCAAACGGCCCAATGTTGACATCAAGATTGATTATATCGGCCTGCGCCCGGGCGAAAAGATTACCGAAGAACTTTTCCACGAACAGGAGAACCTGACCTCCACCTCCCACAATAAATTATTGCTCGCCCATTCACGGACTTGCGACCGCAAAATCATCGAGAAACTAGTGCAGAAAATACAAGAGGCCTGCCAGCAATATGACGAAACTCAGGCGCTTTCCCTCCTGCAAACCCTGGTGCCTGAATATCATCAAGATACCGATGCCATTGCCAAACAACGCCAATCTTCAATCAACCAACAGCCCGATTCCAAAGTGCATCAACTGCACCTTGGCCTGAAATAATCAGCCAAGCAACAAAAAACTAATTTTCGCGCTCACCAAACAAGGCGGTGCCGATTCTGACTATTGTCGCGCCTTCCGTGATCGCCGCTTCCAGATCCCGGGACATTCCCATCGACAACGTGTCCCAATCATAACCCAATGACGCTTTCAACTCCCGCAGCTGCCTTAGGTATTTTCTTTGGTTTTCAAAGTCAGAAGCCGGCGGCGGTATCGTCATCAATCCCCGCAACCTTAATCTTGGAAGGCCCTGAATCGCTTGCGCCAGCTCATCCGCTTGCTTCAAGGCAATGCCCGCTTTACTCGCTTCCCCTCCTACATTTACCTGGATACATACGTTCAAGGGTGGCCGCCACGTGGGCCTTTGATCGTTGAGCCTTTGGGCTATTTTCAACCGGTCCACACTGTGCACCCAATCAAAATGAGCGGCGATGACGCGGGTTTTGTTGGATTGAACCGGACCAATAAAATGCCAGATAATCTCACAGTGACCCAATGCGGCTTGTTTGGCCAATGCCTCCTGAAGATAATTTTCTCCAAAATGCTTCAGCCCCAATTGATAGGCCCGCAGTAATTTTGGAGGGGGTTGCGATTTGCCGACGGCCAAGATCGCCACTCCGCCCTTGCGATTAGCCCGGTCCAAGGCAGAACGAATACGTTGTTGCAGACTTTGTAATCGAGTTTGAATATTCATTGAACCGCTTGAACTATACTTTCTAAATCCAACCTTTACGTGACAACGCTAGGAGCTTTTCATGGACATTGCAGAATTACTAGCCTTCTCAGTCAAAAACAATGCATCGGACTTGCATCTGTCCGCTGGCCTCCCTCCCATGATCCGCGTCGATGGTGACATTCGCCGGATTAATGTGCCGGAATTGGAACACAAGGAAGTCCACGCACTGGTGTACGATATTATGAATGACAAACAGCGGCGTGACTTCGAAGAATTCCTGGAAACCGATTTTTCATTTGAACTGCCCGGCATCGCCCGGTTTCGTGTCAATGCCTTCAACCAAGACCGGGGCGCCGCCGCCGTTTTCCGGACCATCCCCTCCAAAGTACTGACATTAGAAGATCTGGGATGCCCGCAATTTTTCCGCGACATCACCCAGAAGCCAAGAGGAATCATCCTGGTAACAGGGCCCACCGGTTCGGGTAAATCGACCACCCTGGCAGCGATGATAGACTATATCAATTCCAACGACTATGCCCATATTTTAACGGTAGAAGACCCGATCGAATTCGTTCATCAAAGTAAAAAATCCCTCATCAACCAGCGGGAAGTGCACCGTGACACCCTGGGGTTCAATGAAGCGCTCAGATCCGCCCTGCGTGAAGACCCGGATGTGATTCTGGTAGGGGAAATGCGGGATCTGGAAACCATTCGCCTCGCCCTGACCGCCGCGGAAACCGGGCACTTGGTCTTCGGCACCTTGCATACCAGTTCCGCCGCCAAAACCATTGACCGTATCATCGATGTCTTCCCCGCTGCGGAAAAAGCCATGATCCGTTCCATGCTGTCGGAATCGCTGCAGGCAGTAATCGCCCAAACCCTGTTGAAGAAAATCGGCGGAGGCCGTACCGCCGCCTGGGAAATCATGGTGGGAACCCCCGCCATCCGCAACCTGATCCGGGAAGACAAGGTCGCGCAAATGTATTCCGCCATTCAAACGGGACGCAAGGACGGCATGCAAACCCTCGACCAACATCTACAAGAATTGGTGGAAAAAGGCGTCGTCTCCCGGCAAACCGCCCGCGTCAAAGCCGTCAACAAGGATGCATTCTGATCATCGACCAGGAGATTAATGATGAATTTTGATTCCCTTCTTACTTTGATGGTTCACAAACAAGCCTCGGATATGTTCATCACCGCAGGCAGGCCACCCTGCATCAAGGTCAACGGCAAACTCGAACCGCTCAGCCAGAAAAATCTATCAGACGAACAAGTCCGGGAATTGGTCTGGGGCATCATGGATTCCCGCCAACGGGATGATTTCGAAAATGCCCGGGAATGCAATTTTGCCATCAGCGTGAAAGATCTGGCCCGTTTCCGGGTCAGCGCCTACTACCAACGCAACAATCCCGCCATGGTGATACGCCGGATTCAAGATTATATCCCCGATGTGGACGAACTGAACCTGCCCCCGGTTCTCAAGGAATTGGCCATGTCCAAACGGGGGCTGATTATTTTCGTCGGTGCCACCGGCACAGGTAAATCCACATCATTGGCGGCGATGCTCAAGTACCGCAACCAAAACAGCTCCGGGCATATCATCACCATCGAAGACCCCATCGAATACACTCACAAACACGAGGGCTGCATCATCACCCAACGGGAAGTCGGCACGGATACTGAATCTTATGAAGTCGCCCTGAAAAATACCCTGCGTCAGGCCCCGGACGTGATTCTGATTGGCGAGGTGCGGACCCGGGAGACCATGCAACACGCCATCACCTTTGCCGAAACCGGCCATTTGTGTTTGACCACACTCCACGCCAATAACGCCAATCAAGCCTTAGACCGGATTTTGCACTTTTTTCCGGAAGATATGCACAGCCAGCTGTTCATGGACTTATCATTGAATCTGAGGGCCATTGTCGCCCAGCAATTGATTCGCCGTTCCGATGGCGAAGGCCGGTATCCGGCCATTGAAATCTTGATCAACACGCCATTGGCGTCGGATCTGATTCGCAAGGGAGAAATCCCCAAACTCAAGGAACTGATGAAACGCTCCCGGGAGCAAGGCATGCTTACTTTTGATCAGTGCTTGTACGATCTTTATCGGGCTGGCAAGATCAGCTACGAAGATGCCTTGAATGCCGCCGATTCACGCAATGAAGTCAGGCTCATGATCAAACTCGGGGCTGAAGGCGGCGCGGATAAATACGCCTCGATGCACAATAAAATGCATTTGGTGGAAGACGATTAATCGGCGCTATAAACAACCTTGCCTTGAACAAGGGTCCAGCGTACACGCCCTTTAAGGGATTGCCCCCAAAAGGGCGTGTTGCGGCCCCGGCTCCACCAGGATTGTTCATCGACTTTCCAGGTTGCCTCGGGGTCAAATATACATATATCAGCACGGTTACCCGGCGCCAATATGCCGCCATCCAGCTCCAAAATGCCCGCCGGTCCCCGCGTAAGCCTGGCCAGTGCTTCCGGCAAGCCAACAACGCCCTGATCCACCAAACTCAGCATTAATGGCAGTAGCGTTTCCAGAGAAGCGACCCCTGGCTCGGTCGCGGAAAAAACGTTGAGTTTGGCGTCCTCTTCATGGGGCTGGTGGTCTGAGCAAACGGCAGATACCACTCCCTCCGTTAAGGCTTCTCTTAACCCCTCCCTGTCTTCCTGACTTCTAAAAGGCGGTATGACATGGACCATGGGGTCAAAACCTTCTGCTTGCGTATCCAGAAGATGAAGCTGATGCACTGCAACATCCGCCGTCACTGTTAGCCCTTTTTCCTGGGCAGAACGAAGCAATTCGACAGCCCGCCTTGTACTCAAACAAGAAAAATGTACTCTGGCGCCCGTCTCTTCCACAAGTGCCAAGATTTGCGCCACTGCTACCGTTTCAGCACAGGCAGGAATGGCGGGCAACCCTAACCGGGTTGCCACAGGGCCTTCATGAATGCATCCTCCCGCTGTCAGCCAAGGGTCCTGCGGACGTACAATCACCAACAAGTCAAAAGTAGTGGCATATTCTAAAGCTCGGCGCCAGATCAACGTGTCACGTACCGGTCGCGTACCATTGCTTACCGCGACACAACCTGCTTGCTTCAAGGCGTGCATCGCCGAAAGCGCTTGTCCTTCCAAATGCAAAGTCAACGCCCCCGTGGGGATGACATGACTAAAGCCAGCCAAAATAGACTGTTCCTTGATCAACTCCACCACCGCCGGCGTATCGATAACCGGTACTGTTTCCGGCGAACAACACAGGGTAGTCACTCCCGATTTTGCCGCTGCTTTGGTTTCACTGGCAATGGTGGCCTTATGTTCCTGACCGGGCTCACGCAAATAGACACTCAAATCGACAAACCCCGGGCAAACCACACAACCGTGGGCGTCAATCGTTTCATCGGCTATAAATTCGTCTGGCAAATCACCTATTGAAAAAATTTCACCATTTTGTATACAGACATTGCCTCGAAATAATGAGGGTTTTCGGCCATCAAAAATGTCGCCATTAATAATCGCCACACAGCGGCTCATGCCACTGCCCCCCGCTGTACTACCCCCATCGCCAAAGCCATCACCGCCATTCTTATGGCAATGCCATGACTGACTTGCTCGAGAATGACGGATCGGGGCCCGTCAGCCACTTGGGAATCCATTTCCACGCCACGATTGATCGGCCCTGGATGCATCACGATGGCATCCGGCTTGGCCCTGGCCAGACGCGCCTCGGTCAAGCCGAAACACTGAAAATATTCGTGTTCGCTGGGCAGCATGGCGCCTTGCATCCGTTCCTTTTGCAACCGCAGCATGATAATCACATCGGTATCCGCCAGACCATCATCCAGATTGTGAAATGCCCTTACTCCCAGTTCGGTAACTGACGCCGGCAGTAATGTTTCGGGGGCAATCACCCTGATCTCGGACACCCCCAATATTTTGAGGGCCTGAATTTGTGAGCGGGCCACCCGGGAATGGAGAATATCACCGACAATCGCCACTTTTAATTTCTCAAAATCCTGCTTGTGGTGATAAATAGTAAACATATCAAGCATTGCCTGGGTAGGATGGGCATGCCTGCCATCGCCTGCATTAATCACACTGATATGGGGCGCCACGTGTTGGGCAATGAAATGGGCCGCTCCGCTGTCGGCATGACGGACCACAAACATATCCACAAACATGGCTTCCAGATTACGAATGGTATCCAGCAGGCTTTCTCCCTTGGCCGTGGCCGACACCGATAGATTGATATTGAGAACGTCGGCGGATAAGCGTTTGGCCGCCAATTCAAAAGTAGTCCGCGTGCGGGTGCTGGTTTCAAAAAAGAGGTTGACTACGGTTTTTCCTCGCAGCAGGGGGACTTTTTTGACGCTTTGTGCGGTGACGCTGCCGAAGGATTGCGCTGTTTCCATGATCCGTATCAGCCAATCCCGGCTTAATCCTTCGATGGTAAGGAAGTGGCGCAACCGGCCTTGTTCATCCAGTTGCAGCGTGGTCATGTTTCCAGGGTATGCAGTTCCAACCGGAGAGGACTCGGCCCCGTAAGCTTGATGGATTGATTCGAGGCAAGGTCAATGTGGGCGGCCACACAATCTGCTTGAATGGGAAGTTCACGGCCATTACGGTCAATCAGAACGCCTAAAATAACTCGCCGCGGGCGACCGTAGTCGAATAGTTCGTTGAGAGCGGCGCGAATCGTGCGGCCGGTATAAAGCACATCATCAATGAGAATGATATCTCTATCTTCGGTACTGGGCAATTGGCTGGGGCGCACTTCAGGATGTACGCCGATTCTGGAAAAATCATCCCGGTAAAAAGCAATATTCAATCGCCCCAAAGGCTCTTCAATTTCTAATCTTTCGTGCAGATATTCGGCCAACCACACCCCCCCGGTATGGATGCCGATCATTAAGGGATTTTCCAGTTTGCGAGCCTGGATTTGTTCTCTCAGGCAGGTTTCCAGGGCAGTCAAAAGACCATTTACATCCAATTCGGCGATTAAGGACTGCTTCATGCCGCAGTCTCATGATAGTTAAGCCAAGTCTGCAAAATCAACTTGGCTGCCACTTGGTCATTGTATTCTTGCACTTTATTGGCACTAAGATTCGCTTCATCAAACAACCAACGCTTTGATTCAATGGTCGTGAGGTGTTCATTCACGGGATGGACAGGGAGATGATAACGGCCTTCCAGTTGTCGGCAAAATTTCCTCATCAAGGGAGTGACAGGATTGTCTTGCCCATCCGGTTGACAAGCAATGCCGACGATAAGAGCGGCAGGCCGCCAAGTCTCAATCAAGCGGTCAATGGCCTTCCAGCGCACTTGTTTTTTTTCGGAACGGATCGTTTCCAGAGGAGAAGCAGTACGGGTAATTCGTTGTCCAACCGCAACACCGATTTTATGGGTTCCATAATCGAACCCTAGATAAGTACCATTATCCATGGCCAGCTTGCGATGACAGTAAGTCCAAATTAATACCGATACGCGCCGCAGCCGCCTTCCAGCGTTCTGCTGGCGGCAAGTCGAAGAGTATTTCTGAGTCGGCGGGAACGGTCAACCAGGCATTCTCCATAATTTCCTGTTCTAGTTGCCCGGCGCCCCAACCTGCATACCCCAATGCCACCAAGATCTTTTCCGGCCCTGTGCCATTGGCAATGGCTGTCAGAATATCCCGGGATGCGGTCAAGCCTATATCATGGCCTACGGTCAAAGTACCCTCCCAGGCGCCAATGGGAGAGTGAAGAATAAATCCCCTTTCCGGTTGCACCGGCCCTCCCAGAAAAACGGGTATTTCAGCAGCGGACTGGTCTTCTATGGTAATTTCCATAGAATCAAGGATTTCCTTCAGCGGCATATTCAAAGGCCGGTTAACGACAATCCCCAATGCCCCCTCCGCCGAATGCTGGCAAAGATAAGTCACCGTCTGTGAGAAATTGGGATCTTCCAAGGCAGGCATGGCAATCAGGCACTGTTCAGTTAAAAAATTATTGGTTTCCTGCATTTTTCCTTTCCGGTGATTTTACTGCTTATTGGCCCATCGCCAACCCTGCCTCAAACTTCCATGTCCGGGTAATCACAATAATATCAGCTTGGGAGGACAATTCTTTGGGTAATGGCGCAAATGGCGCCGCCAAACGTACAATTCTTACCGCCGCATCATCGAGAATCTGGTGACCGGAAGAGCGGTGAAGCTTTATTTTCTTGACGGAACCGTCTTTTGCCACCCATACACTAATCAGCAAACTGCCCGAGAGATTTTCACGGCGGGCTTCATCGGGATAATTCAAGTTGCCAATTCTTTCCACTTTTTTCTGCCAGGCTCTCTCATAAGCCGCGGCAACATATTTCTTGGCAGAAATGGCATTTAAGGGCATTACC
>Ga0256841_1003668_pt1 | contig 11368 bp, 4 predicted proteins | sample 356308metaG_FD_185971 | JGI IMG/M metagenome (GOLD analysis project Ga0256841, IMG submission 185971) | Hydrothermal vent microbial communities from Mid Atlantic Ridge, Atlantic Ocean - 356-308 | ecosystem: Environmental > Aquatic > Marine > Hydrothermal vents | place: Atlantic Ocean: Mid...
ATCCCCAACCGAAAGCATAATCAGGCCCGGGGTGCGCACCGGCTTCGTCTGCCGTATGAAGTGCAAGACCTTTTAATGTGGCGGCTTTCAAATAGTTTCCGTAAGTTTCATTGTAATGTTGTTGTAATAGTATCAAACTACCGGTAATGGTGGGGGATGCCATTGAAGTTCCATCGTATATATCATACGACGAATCGGAGTCAGAAATACTGGAATATACACTTACTCCTTGTCCTGATATATCGGGTTTTATTCTTCCGTCATCGGTTGGTCCCCAGTTACTAAAATTGCTCATTATTACGGAGTTAGGTCCTGTATAGTTGTTTACTCTTCTAACGGCAGCAACGGTAATACCGTTTTTTCCGGTAGAATTTCCGGTAAGCATATCATATCCTCCTTTGTTTGTTCCGTTTTGAGCAAAGTTCCTATCATTTCCGGCTGCATCAACAATTAAGTAATATGGGGCATTATACATAATATCATCCCAATTTCTAGCTTCATTATTGTATTTTCCAAACCAATAAACATCTATAAGTCTGTTACCAAAAAAATCAAATGCTCTTGTTCCGTAAGAATGATTTGAAACCAGCAAGCCGTTGGCGGCTTCGTCGGCCATTTCCGCATCATCATTATTCCAATCGTGAGCCCAGGCATGTGCTTCAAAGGCCATACCTCTTGCCGATAGCGGACCGGGAGTATTTTTAGCTATCATTGTTCCGGTTACATGGGTAGCATGACGATTTTCTTCAGTAGGTCCGTTAAAAGTGATGTTATCTCGTTGTATTACTTTACCGCTTAATTTTTGATGGGTTAATCTAACGGCACCGCCATCCCAAATTCCAACGATCATGTTTTGTCCTTGTAAATTCAAACCCAAGCCCCCGTTATTGTAAACCAAATTTGTTCTAATGGTTCTTGCCGCATAATAATTTTTAGTTTCATAATAAACGGGATTACCGTCGGCATCGACACGCATAAGTTCATAAAATCTACCGTTTTTATCCACTCCTTTTATTTTCCAATGCTTAATTTTTGCTAATTCCAATGCTTTCTTTTTTTCTTCTTTAAATTCTTTACTGAATTTTTGTTTTAAATTTTTAAGCACTGCAATATTATAATCTTTTGTGATTCCAATTCTCTCTTTTTTTGTTTGAGCTTGTATGTTCAAGCTTATGACTATCGATAATGTAAGTATTAGTTTTTTCATCAATTTTATTTTTTATTCAAAACAAATATAAAAATATTTTGTAAAAAAAAATAAAAGCGAGCAAAATTCTCACTCGCTTTTTATTATTAATTAATTTAAGTTTTTAATTATATATGGGTAAAGGAACAATTATATCAACGGTTCCGGGGTAATTACTATTTGCATTTTCTTCTGTTTCGGGGTATATGAACCTTAGTGGTTCGTCATCATAATCTTGTAGTTCCATATATTGAGGAACCATTGGATCATTGAATGACCGTGCATGGTCTATAAAAGCTTCATAATCGCCGATAAAAAACAAATATCTTTCTTCAAAGATTTCACGCAAAAATGCTGATTTAGGGTCTATACCGTCGGGATTTTCCATTCCTCCGTTATCAAAATCGGAAGCTACATAAGGGTCATAACTGTATGGTCCGTATTCATTGAAATTTCCCATGTATTCTCCGTTATGTAATAAGTTTCTGTATTGGTTATAATAAACCAAAGCGTCATCTATATTGGAGGTGGTTCTAAGGGTAGCTTCTGTGGCTATTAATAACATTTCCGCATAAGTTATCAAAGGCATACTTCCATAAAATTTACCATATTTATCACGTCCATTTAATACATTCACACTAAAATCGGTACTGAGTTGGTCGCCTGAATAATTATAACTTTTTCTATAAAATTCATCTGTTTTGGTGTTTGCTCTACTGTTAAATAGTTGAGGGGCGAATGCATCGCTGGCATCAAAGTCTCCTCCGCGTTGAATTAGAAATTGATATGTCGGGTTATATTGTCCCCAACTTGCATCATCGCTACTATCGTATATAGCATACAAATCATCATCAACGCTAGAAGGTCCGAGCAAAGCTTCATTCAAAGCATTAGGATAATCTTTGGCGTGAAGATATAGGCGGGCTTTAATTCCATGAGCTATTTTTATCCAGTTGTTTACATTTCCACCAAAATAAATATCTTTTTTTTCTTTTATTTCACCTGTTCCCGAATTAAGATCATCAATGGCTTCATCTAATAATGCTTGTGCTTGATTAAACACATCGGTTTGCGCATCATAAACGGGGTTTTTATTTTCACGGTCGCCGGCTTGCGAAAAAGGAACATCTCCCCATAATGAAGCTGCTTGACCGCCCGCCCAAGCACGGTATAATTTTGCAATTCCTCTGGTGAGTAAATTGTTTTCTTCGGTTGTCATTTCCTCTAATAATTTGGCATTTCCAATCACTTTGTATGCTTCACTCCAAGGTCCATTAAAATCTTTTAGTTCCGCATTGTTCCAATTATCAAGTATTTTGTATTGTCTATCAACGCCGGTTGCTTGATTCATCCACATCATTGCGAGTCTCATCCCATCGGCTTTGTGAAAAAATTGATTTGCAAGCATTGTGGCTAACATTACATGTCCTGATGTTGTATTTCTTATTCCGTTGGGATCGTATCTATACCCATCGGTAAATTTTTTACAAGAATTTGCAGAAAATATCAGTATTCCAAATAATAATATTAATCTTATATATTTTTTCATTATTTTAAATTTTTAGAAGTTAATAGTTGTTGTAAAAATAAGAGACTTAGTAGTGGGGTGATTGAAATATTGAAGTCCACGCCCTCTACTGGAACCGCTTAAATTACTTTCGGGATCTATATTCCAACCTTTGTCTTTTGTCCAAAGGTATAAGTTTCTTCCGGTTATTCCGAAATTGATTGATTTTATTTTTGCTTTTTTCAATAATTTAGCTTTCAAATTATAACTTAACGTAACTTCTCTTAATTTTATCCAGGTGGCATCTCTGAAAAATTGAGATCCGATTTTTCCAAATCCACCTCCGTTGTTTGTGTACCAAGATTCATCTAATAATACGGTTCCTCCTCCAAAGTCATATAGATTTCCTCTTACAGTGTATGAACCGTCATCATTTTGAACAGCTCCGTTTATTTGGTAAATTTTTTCACCTGCAAAATTTGTAATTTGAAGTGCTTCGTCATGGCTGACGGTAACTTCATTTGCCGTTTCCAATGTTCTACCGAAATGTGTCAAAGCGCCGTAAGTTCCATCCCAAGATTGTCCACCGAATGAACCATCCGAAAGTATTCTCAATCTGAAATTTTTGTAACTGAAATTCGTATAAATACTGGCTTTGAAATCAGGATTAGGATCTCCATAGAATACCGGTTCCAAACTTGCTTCGGGGAAACCGTTATCATTTAATACAATATTTCCGTTATCATCTCTTTTATAGTCACCTGTTCTTAAAATACCGAAGCCATAACCCGGAGCAACGCGTGATGAGGTAGATATAAATCCGTCTAAATAAACTGATTTTGAACCTACTATTTTGGTAACCAGGTTTTTGTTGTGACTTAATGTTCCTCCCAATGTCCAAGTTAATCCGTTGTCTTTTTGTAGAATTCTATAGCTGGTTTCAATTTCAAATCCTTTATTTGTCATTTCGGCTATATTGTTCCATTTATATTCAAAGCCATAAGAGGGAGGCATTCTTTGATACAGTAATAAGTCGGTGGACAAACTGTTGTAATAAGCCAAGTTAAGAGAAAATCTGTTATTGAACATTCTGATATCCGTTCCCACTTCAAATTCAGAGGTAATTTCCGGTTGAATATATTGATTCCCTTCTATTATAGAAATGGTAAAAGCTCCTCCATAACCTGTAGCCGCCCAATAAGATCCATATCCGTCACCACCGCTAGCTCCATGATAGTAGGTATCTCTTAAGTAAGCGTCGGGTTCTTTTCCTGCTCTGGAATATGCTGCTCGCAAGGTTAATTGATTCAATTTATTATTATCTTTCTTTTTAAAATATTCCAAATTGGTAACATCAAAAGCCAAGGTAACGGAAGGATAAGTTATAAAACCTTCATACGTACTTGAAAACTCTCCACGTCCCGTTAAGGTAGTATAGAACAAATCTTTGTAAGATAAAGTTGCGGTGGTATAACCCGAACTTTTTCTTTTAAAGCCTTCTCCTATCCCTCCGGAATTATCTTTGTCGGTAGCATTGGATGCATTGGGAACATCCGTAGGTAATAAGAAATCTCCGTATGCTCCATAAGTGTAATTTATTTGATCATGTAAAAAATTAATACCGACAAGAGCATTCAAATTCCAATCTTTATTCAGATCTTTGTCAATTTGCCCGATAATATCTCCATTTAATCTTAAATATGTATAAATATATCCACTATAACTACCTAAAGGAGCTTCTCCACTGTTTACGGGGAAATAAGTCGCTGCATTTTCATTAGCATAATCCACACCACCTTTGAGTATAACTTTAAACCAGTCTTTTACTTGATATTCTAAGTTAGAGCCTAACAATACATGGTTGGAATTATAGGGATTTTTTTGTTCGTTTACTGTAAATAAAGGGTTGTTATATCCTATGCCTGCACTTTGTCTACCTTTATAATCCGTTCCGATGTGTTGTCGGTAACCTCTTTGTGAAAACCTATGGATTACTCCATTGAATACATCATATTTGGTGCCTACATATCCACTATTGTCAAAGTCGGCGGGAGTTCTGTATAATCCCAACAATAAACCGGAAAGGTTTGAGCCTTTTTGAATGGCATTTTGTTTGGTATGTATATATTGAAAGTTGGATGTAACTTTGAATTTTTTGGTTGGATTAAAGGTATTTCCGAAAAATATTCCTGTTTTTTTATAGAAACTGTTTTTAAAAATCCCTTTTTGATCCAAATAGTTAATTCCGAATATGTATTTGGCTTTATCGGTAGCTGTTGACAATTGGAATGTATTTCTTATTGTGGTTCCGGTGCCAATAACAGCATTATAGTTTTTATCGTTAAAAGTTTCTTTACTGTGTTTTTCGTGAGCTTTTACTTGATACCATTTTTTTCCATCTTGATCTACAAAATAAAAATAGTCGGGTTGGTTGGGTACATCGGGGTCTCCGGATCTGCTTTCTATTTTATCTCCCCATGATCCGGCAGCAACATATTCATTACCGGGATAGGGATATTCCGAATTTTTTCCTTGTCCGAATTTATCTTGTAGCGGAAATCTGGTCAATGAATTGTCAAAAGCTATTGAGGAAGTTAGACTGAGATTCAATTTACCTTTAACACTTCTACCTCTTTTTGTTGTTATAACAATCACACCATTTGCTCCTTTTGAACCCCAAATTGCAGCAGCGGCACCACCTTTGATTACTTTAATACTTTCAATATTAAAAGGGTCTATATCTGCAATTTTGGAAGGTCGTTCTACTCCGTCCACACCACTTCCGTAAATATCGTCTATAATGGGCATTCCATCCACGACAAATAGTGGTTGGTTACTCAATACGATTGATTTGGGACCTCGTATAGTGATATTCGTAGAAGCGCCCGGATCTCCCGAAGCAAGGTTAATATTTACACCGGAAACTTTTCCTGCAAGTGCGGCAACCGGGTCGGATTCTCCTGTTGTTTGTAAGACCTTTGCTTTTACATTGGAAACCGTAATCCCTTTTTCGGAAGCTTTTTTAACTTCTACTCCAAGCGCATTAATTACGACGGTTTCCAGTTCGTTTTTATCTGATGCCATTTCTACATTGATTGTGTTGCTGCTTCCTACTTTTCTTGTGGTTGTTTTGTAACCCAAATAAGAAAACTCCAATATATCACCTTGTTTTGCTTTAATGACATATTTTCCGTCAAAATCTGTTGCAGCACCTCTTTTTGTACCTTTAACATAGACATTTACACCAGGTATGGGTTCGCCGGTTCCTGCTTCGGTTACCACTCCGGTGACTACCTTTTGCTGCGCAAATGTTATTTGCAGTACTAACGTTAGCAAGAGCGTTAGATAAAAAGTAAGATTATTTTTCATAGTTGTTCTTTTATTTATTTGAATTACAAATATCTTAATAAATAGTTAAATACCAAAATTGTTTTTATTTTTTAAATTACAATTTATATTTTTATTAAAATATACAGATTAAAATTATAAATTTATTATTATAACCCTGGCAAAACTATTAAATCAATTAATTTAAATCAGACAAATTTTTTAATAACAACTATATTGGTTAATTTTCGCAGGATATGGTTTTATAATATTAATATTGATATCAGAACTATCTTTTCTTTTAAAAACAAGTGTTCCATTAATCAACAGAGATTTATATTTTTCGATTGTATACAGTCCGGTTTTTTCCAATTTTTTTGCCATGTTTATAGCTAAGAAAATATTGTTTCTCTTTTGATAGAATTCTTTATCATATTTTTTGACTATGATAGTCTCTCTTGGTAAAAAATTATTAAACTTGATTATGCTATCAAGATAAAATGTATGATAAAATTTAATAGAATCTATTGTAATAAAATATTTTTTATTCTTATCAAATTTATTTACATCAAACTTTATAGTTATTTTTTTATCTTTAATATGAATAGTTTTATTTGAATTACAACCTAAAAATATTTGAATTACCAGTAATAGAATAATTTTTTTTCTCATAATATATAATTAAAGAAGCCACCTTGCGGTGGCTTCAAAATATTATTAATAATTTATATTAATAAACTAAATTGATATTTCTCCAATCATTTGCACCAGAAGCAGTTCCCGTTTGTCCTGCATTACTCTCGCCACCAAAAGTATATGTTGGCATTAGCTGCACTTCAAGTTCGGAAGCCGGTACTGGATATTGTGTTGCAGTTCCGATTTGTAATAGATCGTGTCTTCGCATGAATGCCCAGTTTACGGCCATACCACTGTTAAGATCTAATTCAATTGAATATTCATAAAATAATGCATTTCTTACATTGTCTTTTGCAGCAGTTGTCGTTTGATTTCCAACAGTTCCTCTGGGACTGGCATCCAATACACTTACTGCTTGTGCATAATTACCTAGACGGTAATAACATTCAGCTTTGATGTAATCAATTTCAGCTTTTGGAAATATTTGAACTTCCAATCCATCATCATTTTCATTATTTCCATCCCAGAATCTTATATGCAAGTAACTTGAAAATAAGTGTCTACCTCTGGATTCTCTCAAATAACCAAAATTATCACCAACATAAATATAATAAGCTAATCTTGGATCATTACTATTAGCGGGAGGAAGAACATCGCTGTTCGTTGGATATTCAACAGGGTAGCTAGGATCAAATAAGTGTGCAATTTTAATATCTGTTGGCATGTATCCGGCATATTGACCACCTCCCAATTCGGGAATAGCGTAGGTTCCATAACCATTGATTATATACAATGACCAATCTTGTAAATTATTATAAAATACATCAGTTTTAGAAAGTGGATAGAAGTTACTGTCTAAACCGTTGTTAGCATAATTTAATATAGCATTATAATCTAAATTTTGCGCTTCGGCATCTGTACGGGGTACAGAAATTGAAAATCTAGCCATATATGAGTTTGCCAATTGAATGAATTTTGTTTTATCAATTGTACTCGAACCGTCATAAACATGATATTCAAATGAACTCAATGAGTTTACAACATTAATGGCATTATTAAAGTTATCAATTGAAGCTGCTAATACATCATTATAATCTGAAAATTGTAAATTATCAATATCTGTATCATAATTTACAATAAAAGCTTTGTCATAAATCATTGATAGATATCCTAGGGCAATTGCTTTATCAAAATATGCACCGGCCAATTCTTGTTGTGTTATATCATTTCCATTATTATCTGTAACTTGAACACCAAATTCAATGATATTTTGTAATACTATATTACTGTTATCTATTACCTCATTAAAACTATCCCAAGGACCACCAATTTGATAATCAAGGTCATCATTATTTGTGGTATTTGGTAATTGTAATCTGGGTTCATCTGTAAATGTCCAGAACCCTAGATATGCATTTGTTGCAGTAAATTGATCACTCATTCCACGAAAGAAAACTCCATCCAAATCAACTTGTGCTTGAAACACATTTTTATGATTGGATTGGTTGAACTTCAAAAAGTCAGCTGGATCCGCCAGCACTTCTTTATCAATGGGGTAATTAGGATTATCAATATTAAACGTCTCTTTTTTACAAGAACTAAATACTAAAACCCCTATTAGAATAAAAAATATTTTTTTCATTTTTTTCATTTTTTGTATTAATTAAAATTTAATTTGAACAGAACCTGCAAAAGTCCTAAAATTAGGATAAGCAAATTCATCTAACTTAAAGAAGGGACTTCCTTTAATAGATACTTCAGGATCCCAACCAGAGTATTTCGTCAAAGTAAGTAAATTACGTCCTGATAATGTAAATTTAATACTTTTAATTGGAAGTGTTTTTCCGAAAACTTTATTGTCTAGCGTATAGGATAATGCAATTTCTCTTACTTTTAAGAAACTGGCATCTTCCACAAAATAATCAATTGGAGCTGCTTTGTTATAAATAATAGAACTGGCATCGGAGTAAGTAACCGGTTGTCCTTCGGCAGCAAAATCTTGTTGGTCCTTGTGTCTGTTATGGTAATATAATAATTGTTTAGTATAATTATAAATATCACCACCTTTTTGCACATCAATCAATGCATATAAAGATAAATTTTTGTAATTAAAGGTGTTACTAAATCCTAAAAGGAAATCAGGATTTGTATCTCCAATTAATCCTATTTTTGCATCTCCTGTTTTTTCATCCCATATTCTAATGGCTTGTTCACCTGTTCCTATTCCTCCTACAACACCATCAGTGTTTTTAACTATAACATAACCATCTTCATTTACAGCAAAGTCATCAATTGGTAAATTTAATCCCTCGTTAATTACTACTCCCCCTACAACGGTTAAATCATCTAATGAAGTAGCAAGCATATTTCCATACATTGCACCAAATGGCATACCTTCCTCTACTCTAAATACATTAACAGCAGGAGCAGCATCAAATAAAGAACCACCAAATGCTCTATTGAAAGGAGCGATGTCTAATTTTCCATACTCATTTTTTACACTGGAAAATGTTAAACCGAAGTTCCAAGAAAAGTTATCTTTTTTTATTGGTGTACCGGTAAAGTTAAATTCAATTGAGCTATATTTTGTATTACCTGCATTTTTAACCATTGTATTACCAGGGACAGCAGCAGATAAAGGTACTTCTAAAAGTGCATCTTTTGTCTTGGAGTTCGCATAATTCACACTTAATTTATAATCTTGCAAAAATCCAATATCAAAACCGGCTTCAATTTCACTAATTGTCGGAGATTTGAGGTCGGGGTTTCCAACTTGGTCATAAGTTATTGTTCCATCTGAATTAACTTTAAATATTTGATGGATATCACCAAATCTCGGACGAAGTCCAGCTGTTCCGTAGGAAACCCTAAATTTTAATAAATCTAGCCAATCTGCTTTGAAATCTTCACTGGCAAGGTATGCTAATGATCCTCTATAAAATAATTGATTTCTATTATTTTCTCCAAATAATGAACTTTGGTCAGTTCTTAATAGTGTTCCAATAAAGAATTTTTCTTTCCAACTAAAGTCTGTTGATAGAAAAATATCTTGATTTTTAATAGTATAATAGTATGAACTAATGCTACGTGTATCCGGACGAGTAACTCCCAAACTATGAACGCCTGCTACAGAAAAATTATACCCACTTGCATCTTCTCTTTCATAATTTGTATTTTCGAATAGGTATTTAAGCGAAGTTTTTAAACCAAAATCTCCAAACTTCTTGTTATAATTCATTTGTACACTGGTATTAATCCTTCCATCAACCGAGTTACGAATAAAAATATTACCATTGTTTAAAGTTGGGGAGGGAGTATCCGTTTTATAACCTTTGGGATAAAAACGATCATACTTAAAGTTTGTTTTATCTAAAGAAATAGCGCCTTCAACAGATAAATTTTCCAAGATATGATACTTCGCATTTATTCCGCCGATCAATCTTTGGTTTTTTATATTTTTATCTAGTTTTGAAGCGACATAAAGAGGGTTACTATTTATTCCGTCAAAGAAAGGCATATAATCTCCATCACTATCTTTTTCTGTAAAATCAACATTGGGGTAAGCATTTAATAAATTATAAAAATAATTATCACCTTGTCCCATCTGTTGAACTTCTTCTCCATCTGTGATGATATAATTAGCTGTTATTCCCGCTTCAAGTTTGTCTGTTAATTTACTATTGATGTTTGCTCTAAAACTTTTTCTGTTATAGGGCTTAATTCCTTCCAAAATTCCAGCAACATTTGCATCTTGCATAGAAAGATAGTAGTTTATTTTATCTGAACCTTGAGAGATTGATAAGGTATTCATTATATAAGGCTGTGCTTTAATAAACCTATCAATATTGTCATAATAAACAGGATACGGATTATCGAATAAACCATCCGAATCGTAGTCTCCACCAATATCCCATGTTCCATCATTATTTTGTTTATACGGATGGGTAGTTGCTAAAGGATATTTTTTTGAAATAGATGATACTCCATATTCGGATTTAAAGACAATAGAAGCTTTCTTGTTTTTACCTTTTTTTGTTACTATTTGTATAACTCCATTTCCAGCCTCAGAACCATACAAAGCTGATGCGGCAGCTCCTTTTACAACTTCAATTGATTGAACATCTTCCATATTAACATCATTGAGTCCCCCTTGGGTAATAACTCCATCAATAATGATTAATGGTTCTGAATCTTGAATTATGGAACTTGCTCCACGCAACACAATAGCTGCATTTCGCAAAGGGTTTCCGCTACCCCTTACAACTTGTGCGCCAGGAACTTTTCCTGATAATGCGGAAGCTGCGTCAATAGTTGGAACACTCTTTGTTCCGGAAACCTTTACTTTTTCAACAACAAAACCCAGCTTTTTTGTACTTGTACCGGTTGCCACACCCGTTACTACAACTTCGTCCAGCTTGTTTGAACTTTCTTTTAAAGAAACATTAATAGTGTTCGCACTACCAACTTTTCTTTCTTCAGGCTGGTATCCAACAAATGAAAAAACCAATACGTCACCGGTGTTTGCTTTAATGGTATATTTTCCATCAAAATCCGTAGCAGCACCTTTATTGGTTCCTTTAATAACTACATTGGCGCCCGGAATGGGATCTCCCGAACCTGCCTCAGTAACCACACCGGTGATTACCTTCTCCTGTGCAAATGATATTTGCACGACTAACGCTAGCATGAGCGTTAAGAATACATTAAACTTT
>Ga0256841_1003669_pt1 | contig 11368 bp, 8 predicted proteins | sample 356308metaG_FD_185971 | JGI IMG/M metagenome (GOLD analysis project Ga0256841, IMG submission 185971) | Hydrothermal vent microbial communities from Mid Atlantic Ridge, Atlantic Ocean - 356-308 | ecosystem: Environmental > Aquatic > Marine > Hydrothermal vents | place: Atlantic Ocean: Mid...
GAGGATACCTTCTTCAAAGGCGTTCATTGCCCAGGCGATCGTGGCTCCGCAGGAAATCGTATCCATGCCGTACTGGTTGCAAATCTGATTGGCGGCAGCGATGGCTTCCAGGTTATCCACGCCGCAATAGGAGCCGAAAGTAGCCAGCGTTTCATACTCTGGCCCGCCGTACACTGGATCAACCTGATAAGGGCCGTCTTTGACTTCGACCACACGCTTGCAGCGTACAGCACAGGCGTAGCAGCTATCGTTCCCTTTGAGGATGGTTTCACGCATGCGCTCACCGGTGATCTTGTCATAGCCCTCGAAGATGCCGCTGTCGTAGTTGTAAGTTGGCAGCCCGCCGCGCTTGTTTTGAATGCGCACCATCATCGTGGTGCCGAGTAGCGTCATGCCTGCCATTGTTTCGGGGATGGTCACTGCCCCCCATTTCGCCAGCTTCTGCACGGCGGTCTTATCGGCCAGGGCAGGGCGCTGTTTTCCGCGCACGGCGATGGCCTTCAAATTCTTGCTACCCATGACCGCGCCCATGCCGGTGCGTCCATTGGCGCGGTTGGACATGTTGATCATGGCCGCGAAGCGCACGCCTTTTTCACCTGCTGGTCCGCACTGCAGTACCTCGATGCGTTTGTCGCCAAGCTCTTCTCTTATGGCCGTCTCTACATCGTGGGTGATCCGACCCCAGAGGTGAGAGGCATCCCGCAGTTCAGCTTCGCCGTTGTGTATCCACAGGTAAACGGGCTTTTCCGATCGCCCTCGGATGACAACGGCATCGAAGCCTGTGAATTTGAACTCGGCAGGCCAGAAGCCGCCGCTCTGTGAATCGCCGACGGCCTCGGTGAGCGGTGAGCGGGCTACTGCCGTGATCCGGCTTTGCCCGGCGATGGGAACGCCCGTCAGTACGCTGGAAGCCAATGTCAGTGTATTTTCCGGGGCAAGCGGATCTGTGCCCGGCGGGGTAAACTTAAGCAGGTAATACAGACCCAGGGCACTGCCGCCCATGTAGGTGCGGTAGAAGCGCTCGTCTGGCTCTTCGATTTCCAGTGTCCCGGCTGTGAGGTCAACATGCAGGATTTTGCCGTGGTAGCCGTTGGGCATGGGTTCGCTCCATATAGGGTTGCAGAGAAAACAGGTTTTGTGAAATGTTAAGTAAGCGTTATGATGTTAAATCTAGATTAAACTCTTTTGCGCCATTTTGCAATTGCACTGGCCTTTGTTTGCCATGACTTTCAGCACTGTTCAAGGAGTGATCTTCGATGCAAGTTGACGAGAACCTCTCTATCGCCATCCTCAACTGCTATCCTCGCAGCAGCCGGGAGAATTTCGACCGCTCCGATGTCGGCCATCCCCATGATCTCTATGCCGATTTTCTGCGGCGCTATGTGCCGCAGGCGCAGGTGGATGTGATTTTCATCGCGGATGACGACACGGCACTGCCGCAGGGCGCAAATCTCAAATCCTATGATGGCTATATCTGGACCGGCTCCGACCTGACAATATACCATACGGATGACCCCCGCGTCACACGGCAGGTTGAGCTGGCACGGGCGATCTATGAGGCCGGTGTGCCCGCCTATGGAAGCTGCTGGGGGATTCAGATGGCGGCCTATGCGGCGGGTGGGGAGGTCAAAAAGAATCCAAAGGGACGCGAGTGGAGCATCGCTCGCAACATCCGGCGTACGGAAGCGGGTAAGAAATCGCTGCTGCTTAAGGGGAAGCCGGATGTTTACAATGGCTTTATCATGCATCTGGATGAAGTTACATCGCTGCCTGCCGGGGCAACGCTGCTGGCCACCAACGATCACACGCACGTGCAGGCGCTGGAGGTCAAACATGCCAACGGCACATTCTGGGCCACGCAGTACCATCCTGAATATAATCTCTATGAAATGGCCCGCCTGATTCGGGCCCGCGCTGAGGCGCTGGTACGGGAGGGTTTCTTCGAAACAACCGAGGCCGTACTGGCGTATGCCGACATGCAGTTCCGCCTGTATGAGAATCCCGATTCGGTGGAGCTTCGCGATGCCCTGAATGTCGGAGACGACATCCTCGATCCGCAGATTCGTGAGGTGGAACTGCGCAACTGGATTGACTATCTGGTGCTGCCATCGCTGCGCCGCTGATCGAGACTGTCTGATGAAGCGATCTGTGAGACAGCCCGGAAGGAGCCGTGGAATGCGACGACCTGCTGCTGTACTGTTGAGTCTGATGCTTGTGCTGGCGGCCTGTGGGCCGTCCGCCGCGCCACCCCCGCCGTCCCAGGCAAATGCAGTCACGCCCTTTGTGATTGTCACGCTGCCGCCGGAGGTGATGCCGACGAATACCCCTGCACCTGCGTTCGACGTCGGTCCCTATCGGGGGATGTGGCAGATTGACTTTCGCTTTCAGTTTGACGGTGGCGAAGTGATCCAGCAGACGCGCTTTGTCGGCGGTGTGCCGGTCGAAGTGCTGGATGACGCAACATTCTCCGGTCAGGGATCACTGATCACTTCGGTGCGGCATGAAGGATGTACGGCGGCTGTCGCCGATGATGGTGAAATACGGGTGACGCTGACGGGCGAGATTCGCCCTGGCGAAACCGGGCTGGAAATGGTGTTTGACCTCCGGCCTGATGACCCTGAACGTGTGGAACATTACCGTCTGCAGTGTCCAGACTTCAGCGAGCCGCTGGAATTTGAGCGGCAGACGCTCTGGCCCGCGCTGGAGGCGCTGGACATTCAGCCTTTTGTGCTGCCGCTGACTCCGGGCGCATCTTTCCAGTCCACAGACGACGTGAGCGCTGCAACGGGCGGGACGCTGCAGGGAACGCTGACGGCCGAGATCAGGCTTCGGCGCTAGTGCGCTACTGTTGGTCGGGGATAAAAAACAGGGCGTTCCACTATAGGGCGCCCTGTTTTTTGTGGTGATCGTATGCGCAGTTTCTTACTGCGCGCTTTCGGCTGTGGCCTCCGGTGTTGCGTCTGATGTGCTGCCGGTGCCCTCTTCCGCAGGTGTGGGTTCTTCTGTCGGAGCGCTCTCTGTTTCGGTCTGGGCTTCAGCCGCGGCTTCGGCTTCCACGAAGTATTCAACGGCCGTTTCCCGGTAGCCTTCGAATACGTCCGTATCCAGCAGGATCACATCGGCGTCTTCCAGCAGGCTGGCACTGCTGTCGCGCAGTGTGTACCACACAACCGCCTGAACTTCCGGACGGGCCAGCGCTGCCTGATTGATCTGCAGGAACACCGGGCGCGAGAGCACATAGCTGCCATCCCGGATCGTCTCCAGCGATGGCTCAACACAGCCATCCCCGGCATCAATGGCAACGGCCATCACGTCCGAGTCGATCGTCGTATATTCGGCGAACGTGACGTAAGTCGCCGCGCCTTCGATGTTGGCCGTGGCGGCGGCGCGATAGAGCGCGTCATTGTCTTTTTCCAGTGCATCCCGCCGCGGATTGAGAATCTGGCCGGAGGTCTGGAAAAGGATGAAATCGGTCCAGCTCTGGCCGTCCTGCGGCAGGAAGATCGTCAGGTCAAGGTCCGGGAAATCTTCGCCGAGCTGGTTCCAGTTCGTGACGGTGTCCTCATCCTGCAACTGCCACAGGTTGGCGACCTGCTCGGTGGTCAGGCAGGCAGCAAAGTCGGCCTCTGCGGGAACCAGCATCACGACGGCCAGGTTCCCCAGCGGGACTTCCCATAGAGATACGCCGTTCTCTTCGCAGACACCTGCTTCTTCTTCGGTCGGTGTGCGTGTGACCGACGCCAGATCGACTTCACCGTTGCACAGTTTGCGGTAGGCGGCGGGGTTACCGAAAGCGGTCACGGTGCTTTCGATACCGGTATATGCGCCTGTGAGCTCGTCGGATACGTTGTCAAGAACCTGGAAGGCCGCCGGTGAGGTTTCCGCTGTGACCGACCCGCTCACGTCAAGCGCGATTGTGTACAGCGGTTCGCCTTTGGAGAACTGGCGTCCGGTGACACGGTCGGCAACGTTGGTCTGCACTTGCTCGGCCAGCGAATCGCTCAACGTGACGAAGCCATTGTCAGCGATCGCTTCCCGGCCTGCGTCGCCCAGAATGAAGTTCACCAGCCCGGAGACGGTGTCCTGTTCCAGGCTGTCCGCGTTGACGTAGAGGTAAAGTCCGCGGGCTGCCGGGTATGTATTGTTCTCCAGCGTGCTCTGCTCCGGCATAACGCAGCCGTTGCCACTCAGATCGTCCAGGGCAATGATCAGCACGTTGGCATCACTCGCCATGACGGCACTCAGGGGAGCAAAACCGATTCCGGCCACATCTTCCGCCACGAGGTTGATCAGGTCGTCTATATTTTCCTGCGTATTGAGGTCTGACCGCAGCCCATCACCGGGGAGCAGGGTGTCCAGCAGATTGAACGTGGTGTCGCTGGTGGGTGGCGCGTAAATGACAAAGGGCGTTGCTTCCCATTGGCTCCGCACCTGGCTCCAGTTGGTGACCGTATTTGCTGCACCCGGCCCCATGACAGTGCTCAGGTCGCCGAGAGTCAGGCATTCGGCAAACGAAAACAGTGGGTTGGCAATGACCGCCAGGGCATCATAGCCCAGCAGAACTTCGACCCACTCGACTCCGTTTTCAGCGCAGGCGTCCGCTTCAGCGCGTGTGATCGGGCGTGCGGCTGTGGCGATGTCAATGTCGCCCGCGCACAGCCGGGTGATGCCGCTGCTTGTGCCGGAGATTTCCAGATCAATGTTGGCCCCTGTCTCTTCCGCGTAAGCCTCGCTTAGCGGCTCGACGATGCCAGCAACGATGCGTGAGCCATCAATGCGAATGGTCTCTTCGTTCTGGGCCAGCACCGTCAGGGGGGCGATCATGATCAGCAGGGCCAACAGGCCCAACCGGGCCTGACGCCGGAGAAGGTTCATGGTATCTCTCCTTGTCTGGTTCGTGTGTATTTGCTTGCCAATGACTGTGCAAGGTAATTTTATGCTCTCAACAGGGGCAGATTGTACACGCTCATGGCCAATTGTCCACCTCTATCGGCCCAATACGCTGTAGAACATGTGCTTTTGGCCCTTGGCGGGGGATTGTGCTAGAGTCGGATGTGACCGACTGGGTATTGCGAAATAGGCGGGGATACATATTTTATGCAGTTCAAGTTTCACCTGTACGTGCAAAAGCACCACAACAGGACTTACACCGTGGTGCCTTTGCCGTTCTATGACATGGCCGTTTACGGAATCAACCTGGATGAGCTTAAAGGCCAACTGGCCGAAGCGCTGACCGAGCGGATCAAAGAAATCCCGCCGTCGCGTCTGCATAACCTGGAATTCGATTCTGCGTTGGCGATGCGGAAAGTCCATGTGGAGATGCGTCCGGTGGATCGGCGCACGCGCAAGAAGCGCCGTGAGCAGATCCGGCTTTTGTTCAGTGTACTGGTCAAGAAGGAAGAAGATGGCCAACTGCTTGTGACCGTGCCCAAGCTGGGACATCCTCCACTCACGTTCTACGTTTACAAATGGGATGAACTGCAGGAAACAGCAGCTACGGAGCTGGCCGCGTGGCTGGACGGACTGGCACTTGATCAGTTGTTGGAGTATCAGCACGCCCGCAGCGAAACGCTCGATACGCTGGAGATTGATGTGCCGCTGCGCAAGTCGTCCAGGGAATCTTCGCTGTTTTCTGAGGGCGATCTCGGCTCTGATCAGCAGCGTTTCTGGGCGTTGCGTGAGACCGGTATCAATCTGACGGCTCAGGCAGCCGAAGGGCGTTTTCGCAAGACCTACCGCCGTGATGATGTGGTAGACATGGTGCTGCGTGTGCTCTCAGGCGTGCGGAACAACAGCGTACTGCTGACCGGGGCCAGCGAGGTTGGCAAGACCTCTGTCGTGCATGAGGTGGTACGGCGCATTCAGCGCAAGGAGTGCGACCCCGCCCTGCATGATCGCGAAGTCTGGATGCTGACACCCGACAGGCTGATTGCCGGGGCGCAGTATATCGGCACCTGGGAAGAGCGCCTGAAAGACATTGTGAACGAATGCCGGGAGAAGCAGCATATTCTGTTTGTCGAGGACCTGCCCGGTCTGATCGAGATCGGGCGCTGGTCAAAGAGTGACCAGAACGTGGCGCAGGCGCTTAAGCCGCATATTGAGGCGGGCGAGATTGTGCTGCTTGGCGAGGCCAGCGAGGATCGCCTGCGCATGGGCGAAGGCATGGCACCAGCCTTCATCAACCTGTTCCGCACAATTCGTCTGGAACCGATGAGCGAGGAAGAAAGCCGTTCTGTGCTGGGGCATGTGACTCGTGATCTGGAGCGGGAGATGAGCATCCGCCTGGAGCCTTCTTCGACGGAAGCGGCTGTTGAACTGACCCGGCGATTCCTGCCGTACCGGTCTTTTCCGGGTAAAGCTATTCGTCTGCTGGAAAGCACGGCGGCGGACGCGGCCCGCTCCCGCAGCGGCTTTTTGCGCCCTGTTGTCCGGCGGGAGCACGTGATCGCCACTTTTGCCGCGCAGACCGGCCTGCCAGAGTTTATCGTATCGGATACCGCCCGCCTCGATCCGGAGGAAGTGCAAAGCTACTTCCAGAGCCGCATTCTGGGCCAGGAAGAGGCTGTGCAGCGCATGGTGGACCTTGTGCTGACGGTCAAGGCCGGCCTCAACGATCCGGCGAAGCCTCTGGGGACGTTCATGTTTATCGGCCCGACCGGCGTCGGTAAGACGCAGATGGCCAAGGCGCTGGCAAGTTATCTGTTTGGCGAGGAGAGCCGTCTGATTCGCTTTGACATGAGCGAGTATGTCGGTGCGGACGGCGTCGCCCGTCTGATTGGCGTATTCAATACCGATGGTGAGCTGACCAAGAAGGTGCGGGAGCAGCCGTTTTGCGTGCTGCTGCTGGATGAATTTGAGAAGGCTGATCCGCGCATCTTTGATATCATGCTGCAGGTCTTTGGCGAGGCGCGCCTCACTGACGCCAATGGGCGGACGACATACTTCCATAATGCGATCATCATCATGACCAGTAATCTGGGTTCAGAACAGCGGGCGATGCGTCCCCCTGGCTTTGTGCGGGAGGCGGATGGCAGCGCGGGAGACGAATTCCTGTCTTCGCATTACCGGGAGCGGATCGAACAGTATTTCCGTCCGGAGTTTGTCAACCGCATTGATCAGATCGTGACCTTCCGCAAGCTGACGATGCAGGCGCTGCACCAGATCGCGGCCCGCGAATTGGGTGAAATCCTGCTGCGAGATGGAATTACCCGGCGCAACATCATTGTTGAGATTGACGACTCGGTTATTGACCTGGTATTGGAGCACGGGTATTCGCCGGTTTACGGTGCGCGTCCCTTGAAGCGTGAGATCGAGCGGCTGGTGGTAGCGCCGATGGCGCGTGCCCTGGCTCGTCGCGATCCGCAGGATCAGGCACTGCTGCGCATTCTGGCCGATGATGGCCAGATTGTGCTCAAGACCGTTCCTATTGATGAAGCACAGCGCACGACGACTGTCTCGCTTTCCAGCGCAATGGATGGCCGGGGAGCACGACGGGTCAAGCTGGACGGCCCGGCACTGGTTGAGGGTTTTGCGGAACTGCGCCGTCAGTTGGCCGACTGGGAGAACAGCGAAACTGTCCGGGAAATGCGCAGTGAAAAAGTTCGGCTGCTTAAGGCTACCGGGGAACCGGACTTCTGGGACAACGGTAATCGGGCACGGATCAAGCTCACTCGCTTCTATTTTCTGGATCGGCTGCTGCGCCGCCTGAAGCAGCTCCTGGATCGGGCCGAGTATCTGGAAGATTTCGCTGTTTTGGTGAATCGGGAGCGTGATACGCGCTACCAGGCGGAGCTGGCCGCGGATTACGAAGAACTGCATCGCAACGTCAGCTATCTGAACATCGAACTGCTGACTGCACATCTGCCTCACCGTAATCAGGCAATGATGCTGATCAGTGGACTGGGGACATCGCCCGGCCTGAAGCCGGACAGGCCGCATGATGCCTGGGCACGGCGGCTTAGTGAGGTGTATCTCCGCTGGGCAGAGCGTAAGGGGTACGACCGCGACCTGTATCTGCTCGTACCGGATGAGGAGGCTCCCGGTAGCAGGCGGTTTGTTCATGTGACGGCGGGCAACTTCCGTGACCTGCTGAAAAAATATGCCCACTACGAAGCCGTGGATGAGATAGCGCTGTTTTTCCAGGGGACCAATGTGTTTGGCTTTCTGAAGGGCGAGCGCGGCATTCATAAGCTGGTGGGCAAAGACTCGACACACGAGGAACACGCGCGCGTGCAGGTGTTTGCCATCCCGGACAAAACAGATGTCGAGGAGTGGCTGGCGGATTATCAGCGCATTAAAACGGAAATTGCGGAAGGGAAGCGTCAGCCGCCCCCGGCGGAGAAGCACAGCGTCATCCGCACGTATGCCCTGGAGCGCAGCGATCGCTATATCCGTGATGCGCGCACAGGCGTCCGCCTGGCGAACGTCAAAGAGGTGATGAATAAAGGACTGCTGGATGAGTTCATCCTGGCCTATCTGCAGTCAGAGGAAGCGTCTGTGGCCTGGGATGACCGTTTCCCACAGACGTTCCCGTTCTAGTATGGGTGTTCTGAGGAGTGGCGGATCATGAGTCGGCAGGAACTATCCCGTATGGAAGTCTGGGGGACGCGGCTGTCAGGCTGGCCGCGGCTTGTCCGGGTGATTCTTTGCGCCGTAATTGCTTTATTGTTGGCTGTATTTGCTTCACAGCTCACGGTGCTGCTGCTGGGGCCGGCGGCGCTGTATGATCTGGATACGGCTACCCTGGCTTTTGTGATCTCAGTTGTGGTTGGCGTAATCACTTATGCCGTTGGCTGGTGGATGCTGGTCGGTTTTGGCGATAACCCGGAGCCGTCTTCTGCGAGCAGGGCGGCAGGTTTTGTTGTGTTTGGGGTTTTGATCGCGGTTGTGCTGGTGATCTGGTTCCTGATCAGCGCAGTCATCACTGCGCTGCCGCCGGAAGTCCCGATCTAGTCTGGAGGCTGTGGATGAAATTGTTACCGCTCATACTGGCAGGTGGTCTGCTGCTGCTGGCGGCCTGTGGGCCGCAGTCCGCGCCCCCAGAGGCCACACCTGCTGCCACGGAAACAGCAGAAGCTCTGGATGCTTCACCGACGCCAACCGTTGAACTGCCAACGCGGCAGCCGCTGCCTCCGACGTGGACGCCTTTTATCCGGCCCACGTTCACCCTGCCACCAGCCATGATGCCAACAGCGGATGTATCCCCCACGCCTTATCCGGATGAGTGCGCCACGTTCCGCCCGGATTATGATCGTCTGGAAGATACATTCCCGCTGGGAGCTTCTCCCGTGCTGTATTGGGTGCAGCTTGCCGGGCCGGCGGGCTACCGGATCCGCATCCTGGATATTTCTGGGCGTGAGCTGTTTGTGGATCAGATTCCGCCGGATGTGGATTGGTATGTCGTGCCTGCCGATGTCTTCAATGTGTCTCAGGAGGCGCTGGCTTTCGGTGAGGTGCCTGTTTTTGGCTGGGAGGTGCTGCCGCTGGACTCTGCAGGGCAACCGTACTGCCAGACAATCGCCGGTGAGCTGATTCCAATCACAATCTCGACGGAAGCCCCTCAGGAAGGGACGGGTTAAGGTTCAGTCCTCGCCCCGCAGGATATAGGTTTCAAAGGCCTCGCTTGTCCAGGGCAGGGCGGGCTTGAAGAAGTGCTCGAAGATGGCGCGGGCATAGACGCGGATTTCCATCTGGGCATCGTCCGCCATGCGCAGGTGCAGGAAGTGCATCAGATTCCAGGCGTCCACCTTGACGATCCAGGTGTAATAGACGGCAAAGCCGGAGAGGAATAAGCGTGCCATTTCTCTGGCAATGCCTTGTTGTATGGCTTTTTCGTAAAGTTGGTAACCTCGCTTGTAGTGCTCAACAAGTTCCCTTGTCAGGGCCTCTCCATCCGGCCCTTCCAGTGTCCCTTCACTGGCCTGTTTATTGTCTTTTGCCTGCAAGCGCCAGACATCCGGGATGTAGAAATCATCTTCTTGAAAAGGCGTGTAGCGACCGGATTGGGCGTTGACGCTCTGATAGTGAAACGTGCGGTGGCGCACCCACTGCCACCAGGTCACCAGCGGCGCACGCACGCGGAATTTGAACTCGACCATCTCGAAAGGTGTCGTGTGGCGGTTGCGAAGAAGGTAAAAGAGCAGCTTCTTATCGCGCTCTGTGCCTTTGCTTTCCCCCAGGAATGAAACGCGGGCTGCATTGACAATTGCCAGGTCGTCCCCCATCAGGTCTTGCAGTTCAACCCAGCCTTTGTCCAGCACATCGACTCTGTGGCCGATTAGAATTTTCTCGTTCATGTTTTGGCGCTCTCCTGGGTGCGCATTATAGTGCTGTGGCACAGTGCGGCAACTTCATCGTAGGGCGCGGAGCAGGGCGAATACGATATGAGCGGCGATGATCACTATCAGCGGCGTTGCCAGAAACGCGGCTATACTCAGACCAACCCGCCGCAGGCGGCGGCTGCGCAGCCTTTTTTCGACATCGGTTTCTGTGAGTCGGGGGAATGGCGCTTCTGGTAGTTGGGCCTGTGTGATACGCTGGCGTATATCCGCGAGTGCTGTTGGGAGATCGGTCAGTGGGGCTGTGGCCGTAGCGCGTAAGCGGGGCGGTCTGGGATCGGTTTCACCTTCGAACGGCGGGCGGGGGATGTAGTAGACGATGCCCAGCCGCGGCCCACGTGTCCAGTGAATCACGCCCCCGATCTGGGTGTAGGGGATTTGTTCCGGGCGGAGGCCCAGTGGATGGCGAATGATGAGCGTATCGATCGTCAGCAGCAGACCGGTGCGCCGCCGTCGGCATTCGTAAGCGAGCCATACGAGAGACGGTAGAGCAAACAGGGCGGCAAGCAGCCGCAGGTCTGCCGCTGGAAGCAGGACGGTCAGAGGCAGGGTAACAGCCAGAATGAGCAGCGCCGGACGCGGCGACCCACTGCTCTGGTAGCGATAAAGTGTGGTTGTCGGCTGTTCAGGGCGTGTCATTTTCCAGCCATCCGGCACGGCGCATGCTTTCCATTGCCTGTTCGGGGTCGTGATCTTCTTTTGGTACAGCCAGATGATAAGGGTGGGGAGTCGGGGCGGTGTTCAAATGCAGCAGGCCCTCCCCGATCAGGATGCCGGTCATGGCAATCACACGGCTGGCAGTTTCTGATAGGGGGCGTCCGCTGTGCCCGGCGATGTCCCCGGCAATGGTGAGCAGTGACGTGCTGCCTGCCGTCAATGCGCAGCCATATCTCGCTGCCCGGCGCGTCCAGCATCACAAGCCGATCCTGGTAGCGATCATACGCCACAACGCCCCGCGGCAGGACGTTGTACATGGCATCGCGGTGGGGGTAACGTTCCAGCATAGAGGGCATCAGAACGGCGCATCCTGT
>Ga0256841_1003671_pt1 | contig 11366 bp, 15 predicted proteins | sample 356308metaG_FD_185971 | JGI IMG/M metagenome (GOLD analysis project Ga0256841, IMG submission 185971) | Hydrothermal vent microbial communities from Mid Atlantic Ridge, Atlantic Ocean - 356-308 | ecosystem: Environmental > Aquatic > Marine > Hydrothermal vents | place: Atlantic Ocean: Mid...
GCCTCGCCCTTGCGGACGTGGAGGTGCGGGGGGTGACCCACGATTCGCGGCGGGTGGAACCCGGCTTCGTCTACGTGGCGCTGCCGGGCCGGCGCTTCGACGGCCACGACTTCGTGGACGCCGCCGTGGCCCAGGGCGCCGTGGCCGTGGTGGGCGCACGGGCGCTTAGCCCCAAAGTGCCCTACCTGCGCCTGCCCGAGGCCGAGCTACGGCCGGCGCTGGCGCGGCTCGCGGCGGGGTTCTACGGCCGGCCCTCCGAAAAGCTCTGGGTCGCCGGGGTCACGGGCACCGACGGGAAGACGACGACGGCCTTCCTGCTGCGGCACCTGCTGGCCGCCAGCGGACGGCGCACGGGCCTGATCGGCACCGTGGGGTACGACGCCGGTGCCGGCCTCGCCTTTCCCGAAGACCACTTCACCACCCCCGAAGCTCCCGAGGTGCAGGCGCTGCTCGCGGCCATGGTGGGCGGGGGCTTGAGCCACGCGGTGCTCGAATCCAGCTCCCACGCCCTGGCGCAGCACCGCCTCGACGAGATCGACTTCGACCTGGCCGTCTGGACCCACCTCAGCCCCGAACACCTCGACTTCCACGGCGACATGGAGGGCTACTTCCACGCCAAGGCCCTGCTGGTCGAGCGGGCGCGGCTCGCGGTGCTCAACACCGCCTGCCCCTACGCCCTGCGGCTGGTGCACCGGCCCCACGTGAGCTACGGCCCCGGGGGCGGCTTCGAGCTGCTCGAGCTGCACGAGGAGGCCGCCGGGCTCGCCTTCGCGTTTTCGAGCCCCGAGGGCCGCTTCGAAACCCGGCTGCCGATGCTGGGCCGCTACAACGCCGAAAACGCCCTCGCGGCCCTGGCCGCCGCCTACACCACGGGCGTGAGCCCGGAGCGCGCCGCGGCGGAGCTGCCGCGGTTCGCGGGGGTTCCGGGGCGGATGCAGATCGTGCAGACCCGGCCCTTCCGGGTGGTGGTGGACTTCGCCCATACCCCGAAGGGCCTGGCGGCGACGCTGGAAGCGCTCCGGCCCACCACCCGGGGCCGCCTGATCGTCGTCGTCGGCTCCGCCGGCGAGCGCGACCCGGGCAAGCGCGCTCCGCTGGGCCGCACCGCGATGGAGCGCGCCGACCTCGCCGTCTTCACCGAAGAGGACAGCCGCAGCGAGCCGGTGGAGGAAATCCTGGCCGAGATGGCCCGGGGAGCCGCAGCAGCCGGCGGACGCGAGGGCGAACGTTACTGGCTCGAGCCCGACCGCGCACGCGCCATCGCCCTGGCCTTCACGCTCGCCGCGGACGGCGACACCGTGGTGCTCGCCGGCAAGGGGCACGAACGCACCCTGGAGCGCGCCCGCGAGGTGCTCCCCTGGGACGAAGCGGCCCTGGCGCGGAAGCTGCTGGGGCTGGAATAGCGGGAGCAGGGGGCGGGAAGATCGTCCCCGCGCTCGACGTGCCGCCAAGAGCCAACGGCAGCGCGGAGGAGGGTTTCAAACCCTCCTCCACCGTTACCAGACGTTAGGGTGGGGTCGGCGCGTCTTCGCCGCCTTCGACCGTCGTTTCAAGGCTGCGGGCGGGCGCAGCGGCCTGTCCTACGACGCACCGTGCACTACGAACCAGACTCCGGCCGAGATCGACTGGCCCGTCCGCGCTAAACTAAGGCATGGAGCGCTTCCCGACCAGCCTGCTCGAACGCATCGAGGCCGCCATCTACCTGGCCGCGGGCTACATTCTGTCGCTGGCCGCGGCCGTGCTGCTCGGCTACGCGGTATGGGAAGCGCTGCAACTGTTCTCGACCCGCGACCTCACCGAGGCCATCGTAAAGCTGCTCGACCGGGTGCTGCTGGCGCTGATGATCGCCGAGATCATCTACACGGTGGCGCGCTTCTCGCGCGAGGGCCACCTCGAGGCCGAGCCCTTCCTGGTGGTGGGGGTGATCGCCGCGGTGCGGCGGATGCTGGTGATCACCGCCGAGAGCGCCACCGAGATGGGCCTCGAAAGCGCCCACTTCCTCGCCGTGCTGGCCGAGCTGGGGCTGCTCTCGGTGGCCATCGTCTTCTTTGCGCTGGCCATTTTCCTAATCCGCCGGCGGTAGACTGGGGTCGTGCCGCGGCTGCGCCCCAACCTGATCCCCCCCCTCGAGCACGGGGAACGGATCATCTACTGGATGGTCGCGGTTTCGCTGATGATCGGGGCGCTCGTCTACCTGGGCTACACGCTGGTCTACGTGGCCAAGCTCTACCTCGAAACCCGCTACACCGACGGCACCCTCGCGCTGCTCAACGGATCGCTGCTCACGTTGATGCTCGCCCAGGTCGTCTACACCACGCTCACCTTCCTCGAAACCGGGGTGCTGCAGATCGAACCGGTGCTGATCGTGGGCATCATCGCCTCGGTGCGGCGCATCCTGGTCATCACCGCGACGCTCAGCGCCACCTCCCCCGCCCCGGCACCGGTCGCCTTCCAGGAGACCATGGTGGAGCTGGGGGTGCTGGGGGCGATCACCCTCGTGCTCGCGGTCGCCATCTTCCTGATCCGCGGACGCCGCTTGAAGGAGCAACCATGCAAAGAGACCGTCTCGTAACCTGGCTCGACGACTTCTTGAAGATCCGCGACTACCCCGACCTCTCCCTCAACGGCCTCCAGGTGGAGGGGCGGGAGGAGGTCGAGCGCATCGGTGTGGCCGTGGACGCCGCCCAGGCCACCTTCGACGACGCGGTGGCCGCGGAGGTGGACCTGCTGATCGTGCATCACGGCCTTTTCTGGGGCCAGCCGCTGGCGATCCGGGGGCACGTGAAGAAACGCATCCAGACGCTGCTCGACGCCGGCATCGGCCTCTACGCCGCACACCTGCCCCTCGACGCCCACCCCGAGGTGGGCAACAACGCCGTCCTGGCCCGCGAGCTGGGCATGGTCGACCTGGAACCCTTCGGCAGCGTCAAGGGCGTGAAAATCGGGTTCAAGGGCCGTTTCCCCGCCGGCACCACCCTGCACGACGTGGCCGACCGCCTGGGCCAGCTCACCGGCATGCAGAGCCTGGTGCACCAGGGCGGCGGCGACCTGGTCGGTAGCGGGGGCATCGTGTCGGGCGCGGCCGCCTGGACGCTGGTCGAGGCCGATGAGGAAGGGCTCGACGTCTTCATCACCGGCGAACCCAAGCACGAGGTCTTCCACGAGGCTTTCGAACGGCGGATCAACGTGGTCTACGCCGGCCACTACGACACCGAGACCTTCGGGGTAAAGGCGCTGGCCGCCCGCATCGAGGCCGAGTTCGGCCTGCCGTGGGCCTTCTTCGACCGCCCCACGGGGCTGTGATCATGGACGAACCGCTGCGTTTCATCAGCTTCGAAGGCCCCGAGGGCTCGGGCAAGAGCACCCAGGCCGCGCGGCTGGCTGCTTGGCTGCGGCAGCAGGGGGCGCAGGCGACCCTCACCCACGAACCGGGCGGCACCGAGCTGGGACGGGAAGTGCGGCGCTGGTTGCTGCACCAGGGCGCGACCATGAGCGCCGAAGCCGAGTTCCTGCTCTACTCCGCCGACCGCGCGGAGCACGTGCGCACCGTGATCGAGCCCGCCCTCGCCGCGGGCGCCTTCGTGATCAGCGACCGTTTCGTGGACTCGTCCTACGCCTACCAGGGCTACGGCCGCGGCCTCGACCTCGCCTGGCTGCGGGCGGTAAGCGCGGGCATCCTGCGCGGCGTCCGCCCCGGCCTCACCTTCCTGCTCGACCTGCCGCCCGAACGGGGGCTGGCGCGCCTTGCCGAGCGCGACCGGCTCGAGGGGGAGTCGCTCGCCTTTCACCGCCGGGTGCGCGCGGGGTACCGCGCCCTGGCCCGCGGCGAACCCGAACGCTTCGTGATCCTCGACGCCGAGCTGCCCCAAGAAGAACTCGAAGCGCGCATCGTTCAGGAGGTGAGGAACCGGTGGCCAGGTTTAAATGGCTTTTGATCGGTGTGGTCGTGGCCTTGGGTGCCTACGGCTACTTCGCCGCCACCCAGCTCAAGCTCGAGTCCGCTCCCCCGCCGTTGCAGCTACGCCAGCGGGTGCTTTACGTCACCACGCCGAAGCAGACCTACGAACTGGTGGTGGAGGTGGCCGAGACCCCCGAAGAGCAGATGCGCGGCCTGATGTACCGGACCGAGCTTGCCCAGGACCACGGGATGCTCTTTCTCTTCCCCCGAGCCACCGACGTGGGTTTCTGGATGAAGAACACCAAGATTCCGCTCTCGATCGCCTTTTTCGACAAGAACGGCCGCATCGTGCGCATCCTCGACATGGACCCCTGCACCCTGCCCCCCGAGGAGTCGGACCGCTGCCCGGTCTACGCCCCCGGTCTGGCCTACGTGGGCGCGCTCGAGGTGAACCAGGGCTGGTTCCGCGAACGCGGGGTGCGGGAGGGCGACTCCATCAGCTTCGGGCCTTGGAAATAGGGAGCGGGGGCGGCCGGGCCGCCCCCGTTTTCACCGCGACGCTCGGTCAGTCTGCAGCCGCGCTATTTGTGGTTTTTTCGGAACCGCCTTCGGACTTCTTGCCAGCCTGCGCGCCGGAGCTGCGTGAATCCTTCGCGTACCAGCCCGAACCCTTGAAGATCACGCCCACCGGCTGGATCACGCGCTTCACCGGCTCGCCCGTGTCGGGGTGGTGGGTGAGCGGATCGTCGTGGATGCTCTGTTCCACCTCGAAGTACTCGCCGCTTTCCAGTCCTTTGTAGACGTAGGTCGGCATCTTCCCTCCTGCGGGTATTTTGACACTTGGAGGGTTTGAGTGTCAAGTAAACCATCCGTCGGATTGCGCCTCGAACCCAACCTCTTGCGTAAACTGAACGGGTGAAGCAAACCCTTCGGCGCCGCTACCTTGAACTGCGCCGCAGCTTGGACACAGCCCGCCTTAGCGAAGAAACGGCCAACGCACTGGCCACGTTCCTGCGCGACCGGGAAGCACGTCGGATCCTGATCTACCTCCCCTTTCGCCACGAACTCTCGCCTCTCGGCCTGCGCAGCCGCCTGCCGGAAGCCCGCTTCTTCCTGCCGCGTGTCACCCCCTCCGGCCTGACGGTCCACCCCTTCGACGCCCCCCGTGAACGGCACCGCCACGGTTTCGAACAGCCTGCAGCGCAAGCTCCTCGGGTGGACCCGGCGTCGCTCGATGCGGTGGTGGTGCCCGGGATCGCCTTCGACCGCGCGGGCTACCGCCTTGGCTACGGCGGCGGCTACTACGACCGTTTTCTGCCCCGGCTTCCACGGCGCATCCTGCGCATCGGATTGGCGCCCTCGACCTTGATCGTGGAAGCCCTGCCGCATGACCCTTGGGACGCGCGCGTGGACCATCTGGCGAGCGAGCACGGCGTACGAGCCGCAGAAGGCCGTGAAAGTGGTTAAAATGGCTCCGTGATTCGCGCGGTGGTCTTCGACCGCGACGGGGTGCTGATGCGCCCCGCCCAAGGGGCGATGGGCCGACTGGCCGCCTGGCTGGCCCGCTGCACTTCCGGACCGCTTGACGCGGCCAGGCTGCAAGCGGTCCTCGAACCCATCTGGGAGCGCTATGCGCTGGAGATCCGCCGCCTCAAGGTGAGTGCCGAGGAGGAACCGCGCTTTTGGCTCAACCTGGCCCGCGACCTCTTGAACAAGCTCAAGAGCCGTTGTTCACCGGCCGAGGTGGTGGCCGAATGGCCCTACTACCGCTTCATCGAGCCCGTGGTGGGAGCCCGGGCGCTGCTCGAGTGGCTGCAGGTGCAGGGGTACACCGTGGCGGTGCTCTCGAACACCACCCCGAGCCTGCGCCAGAGCCTGGCCTACCACGGCCTTGCCGAGTTCGTGGATCGCTTCTTCGCGAGCAACAGCCTGGGGCTGCTCAAACCCGACGGGCGGATCTTTCGCCGGGTGGGCGAAGAGCTGGGAGTACCACCCGAGGCGATCGCCTACTTCGACGACTACCCCGACAACGTCCGCGTCGCCCGCGGCCTGGGCTGGCGCGCCTACCTGGTGCGCCTGGGCGAACCGGGCCCCGAGGTCGTGCACGACCTCGACCTGATCTACGAGATCCTCGAGCCCTAGAGGCGGGCGTGCGCCAGCCGCAACACTCCGCCCTTGGCCCGACCCCAGCCGAGCCCGTACCCTTGCACCGTGACCCAGTACCAACCGCCGGCCCCGGCGTGCTCGATCGGCTCGCCCTGAGCGAAGCGCAGGGCGCGGGGGTCGTCCGTGGAAAGGGCGAGCTCCGGGCCGGCGCTCTCCGGTGGAAGGGCGTGGGCCAGGTGCGCGGCGGGCACGAACCGCCCCTTGCGGGCCTGGCCGAGGTAGAGGCCGGCGGCGGGGCTGGCGAGCCGCCCCAGATCGGGAAGCCCCTCGGGCAGGAGGTAGAGGTGCCCGCTGCGCTCCCAAACCTCGCCTTCGGGAGGGGTGCGCAGGTGCTCCGCGGCCCAGCGACGCCACTCGGCGAGGGCGCGGTGGTCGGGGCGGGGGGGGCGGAAGCGGTGCGGGGAATCCGGCTCACCGCCCGGACGCACGAGCTTCGCCAAAAAGTGCCCTTCGCCGCGCAGGCGGTGGGGCCAGAGCCGCGCGGCGCGCTCGAGTCGGGGATCGCGCCCGCCCCAGGCGGGCACGCCCGGGGCCCAGCCGGGGTGGAACCGCACGTCCGCCGCGTCGAAGTCGGGGTGCTCGGCCAGGAAGCGCCCCACCACCTCCTCGTTTTCCTCGGGGGAAAAGGTGCAGGTGGCGTAGACCAGCACCCCGCCCGGCCGCACCAGCGCCGCAGCGGCCTGGAGGAGGCGCAGCTGCACCGCTGCGGCCCGTGCAGGCGCGGCGGGACCCCAGCGGGCCGCGGACGCCGGCTCCTTGCGAAACATCCCCTCGCCGCTGCAGGGGGCGTCGAGCAGCACCCGATCGAAGTACGCCCCCCAGCGCTCGGCCAGGCGCGCCACCGGCGCCTGCACCACCGCCTGGGTGCTGCCCCAGCGCTCCAGGTTGTCGAGCAACCCGCGGATCCGGCCCGAATCGACCTCGTTGGCGACAAGCAGCCCGCGCCCGGCCATCTTGGCGGCAAGGTGGGTGGTCTTGCCCCCCGGCGCCGCGGCCAGGTCGAGCACGCGCTCGCCGGGCCGGGGGTCCAGCACCTCGCCTACCGCCTGCGCGCTGGGCTCTTGGATGTAGTAGAGGCCGGCGTAGAAGTACGGGTGCGGCCCGGGACGCGCGTCGGGCGGGTAGTAAAATCCCGCCGGACTCCAGGGGATCGGCTCGAGCGCCCAGGGCGCCCGGCTGCGCAAATCCTCCGGAGCGACCTTCAGGGTGTTGACCCTCAGGCCGTAGCTGCGCCGCGCCTCGGTGAGCGCCCGCAGAAAGGCCGGGTATTCGCTACCGAGCAGCCCGGCCATCTTGTTCAGGAAGGCTCCCGGCAGCTCCGCCATCGCCCCGAAAGTATACTGCAGGCGTGATCGTCGCCATCGGCAGCGACCTCGTCTCGGTGGAGCGCGTCCGGGGCGTCTACCGCCGCCACCCGGAGCGCTTCCTCGAGCGCCACTTCACCCCCGCAGAGCGCGCCTACGCGCTTGCCGCCGCCGACCCCGCACCCCGCCTGGCGGCCCGCTGGGCGGCCAAGGAGGCCTTCGCCAAGGTCTGGCCCTCACCGCTCGGCTGGCGCGACGTCGCGGTAGGCCACGAGGGGCCGCGGCCGGTGCTGCGCTTCAGCCCCGAGCTCGAACGCGCCCTCGCCGAACGAGGCCTGAGCGCGCTCGTCACCCTGAGCCACGAACGCGACTACGCCCTGGCCTTCGTCGCGCTCGTCACACAACCTTCACCCGCAAGCAGATAGAATGGCGCTGAGATGATGCCCACCCGAGCGGTTGAGCTGCACCCCGTGGGCCCGGAGGACGCCCCGCGCATCCACGCTGTCTACCGGGCGAGCCCCCGTCACTTCGAGCGCATCGGCTTTGAACTCCCCGCCCTGCCCGACGTCGAGCGCGAGGTCGAGGCCATCCTCGCCGACCCCGCCCGGCGCGCGTACCTGGTGCAGCATGCGGGCGGTACCGTCGGCTACCTCGACTTCAAACGCCGCTACCCCGACGAGGGCGAGGCCACGGTCACGCTGATCCTGATCGCCGAACCCCACCAGGGCCGCGGTTTCGGCCGCGCCGCAGTGGAGGATCTGGAGGCGATGCTCGCCCACGAGGCCCGGCGCCTCTACGCCGCGGTCTACGGCCACAACCCGGGCGCGGTCGCCTTCTGGAAGAAGCTGGGCTACCGCTACCTCAAAGACGGCGGGCCCACGCTGAGCTGGTACTACAAGCGCCTCAGCTAGGGCGCGGGGCCATGACCACCAGCAGCACCGCGGGCTGCTCGCCGGCGTTCCAGACCCCGTGCTCCTTTCCCGCGGACGCGAGCGTCGCCTGACCGGTGGTGAGGGTCGCCTGCTCCTCGCCCACCTGCACCCGCACCTCGCCGGCGAGCACCAGGTAGACCTTGTCGGAACCCTCGTGGGCGTGCACCTTTTGCATCTGGCCGGGCAGCAGGGCGTAAAGGTCGTAGAACAGGTGCGGCGAGTCGAAAACGGGGATCTTCTTCATCTTTTCTTGGCCAAACTCCACCAGTTCTTCCAGGACGCGGATCTCCATGAACGCAGCCTACACCGGCCGTGGCTGCGATAATGGGGGCATGGACCTGGGACTCAAGGACAAGACCGCGATCGTCACCGGCGCTTCGCAAGGGATCGGGCGGGCCGTGGCCGAGGCGCTGGCCGCCGAAGGGGCGCGGGTGGTCCTATCCGCCCGCAACGAAGACAAGCTCGCGCGCGCCGCTGCGGAGATCTGCGCGGCATCGGGCGACGCCGTCTACTTTGCCGGGAACCTGAACGACCCCGAAACCGCCGAAGCGCTGGTCGCCTTTGCCGAGCGCGAGTTGGGACCGGTCGACGTGCTCGTGGGCAACACCGGGGGGCCGCCCAGCGGCCAGGCGGCCGAGCTGCCCGAAGCGGCCTGGCGCGAGGCCGCCGAGCTGCTCCTCTATCCACAGATCCGCCTGGCCCGGCGCGTGCTGGCGGGGATGCGCGACCGCGGCTGGGGCCGGATCCTCTTCGTCACCTCGATCTCGGTCAAGGAGCCGATCGAAAACCTGGCGCTCTCCAACGCTCTGCGCGCCGCGGTGACCGGCTTCGCCAAGACGCTTGCGCGGGAGGTCGCCCGGGACGGGGTTACGGTCAACACCCTGGGCCCCGGCTACACCGCGACCGAGCGGGTCAAGCACCTCTTCGAGGACAACGCAGCGCACCAGAACACCACGCCCGAGGCGTTGGAGCGGCGGCTGCTGACCCAGATCCCCGCCGGACGCATGGCCCGGCCCGAAGAGATCGCCGCGGCGGCCGCCTTTTTGGTGAGCGAACCGGCCGCGTACCTGACGGGGCAGGCGGTGATGGTCGACGGCGGCTACACCCACGGCCTGCTCTAGTAAAGTGTTTCCCCGAGGAGGGGAGCGATGGGTGTGAAAAAAACAGTGGTGCTGCAACAGCTGTGCGGCAAACGCTTCGCTGCCGCCAACGAAAACGGCCAGACCGTCGTTGTGGACGGTGGCAGCCCCGAAATCAGCCTGCGCCCCATGGAACTTATGCTGGCGGCTTTAGCGGGGTGCACGGCCTACGACGTGGTCGACATCATGAACAAGAAACGCACCCCGCTGGCCTTCTACCGGGTCGAGGTGACGGGCGAGCGGGCGGAGAAGCACCCCAAGCGGTACACCCACATCCACGCCGTGCACATCGGAGGCGGCGAGGGGGTCACGCTCAAGCAGTTCGAACAGGCGGTGCGGCTGAGCCACGAGAAGTTTTGTGGGGCTTCGGCGAGCCTCAACGCCGACATTACCTGGGAGGTGCGCCTCGAAGAAGCAGCTGACGAAAGCGCTTGAAAGGCGGCTGCAGGAGTTGCTCACCGAAGGGCGGGAGCGGGACGCCGCGCTGCTGCTGCGCGAGGCCGCCGCGGGCGAACCGCCCGGCACCGCCCGGCGGGCGGTGCTCGAGCGCTGGTCGGGGCTGCTGCTGGTGCGCAGCGGCCGCGAGGTCGAGGGTACGCACGCGATCGAGCGCGCGGACGCGCAGCTAGACCTGCTCGGCGCCGGACAGCCCTCGCTCGAAGGCCTCTTCGAGGAGCTCGGGCTCGAGCTCGACGACCTCGCCGAACCGTAGGTAGACCAGCCGCGTGCGCGGCTCCACCCCCCAGGCCTCGCGAACGGCCCGGCGGTAGAGGGCGAGCTGGAAACGGTAGCGCTCGGGATGCCGTTTGCGGTCGGTCTTGTAGTCCTCCAGGATCCAGGTGCCGCCGACGCGGTAGAGGCGGTCGATCACGCCCTCCCAGACGGTATCGAGCTCGGGCGAGCGGGTCGGCAGCAGCAACGGGAACTCGGCGTAGTCTTCTTCCCGGTCCGCGAGCGCCGGCAAGGTGTCGCCCAGAAGCCCCAAATACCCCCTGAGCAGCTGGGCGACCTCGCGTTGCACCCGGGAACGTTCGGGCTCGGTCAGCCGCTGCGCCGCCTCCTGGCTCCAGAGGTCTTCGAGCCGCTCGAGCCCCCAGTTTTGCCCGATCGCGTAGTGCACCAGAATGCCCACGGTGCGCGCCACCAGACCCGGGTCGATCCCCGAATCGTCCAGCTCCACGGCCACGTCGCCTCCGTCGTCGAGCTCGCCTTGGGCCGGCCTTTCGGCCTTGAGGGCGCTGGGTGAAAAGACCGGTGGGTGCACCAGTGCGTTCACCGGGGCGCGCAGGCGTTCGTCCACATCGGCCGGCGGCCGCCCGGTGCGGGGCGCGGCCGCCGGCGCGGGCAGCCGATCGACGTCCAGGTGCACCGCCTCGAGCCCGTTCCAGGCCGGCAGGTTCATCTCTTCGACGAGGAGCTTACCCAGCGTGTTGCGCCAGAACTTGGGCACGAGGCCCTCGCCGCAGGACTTGAGCCGCACGCTCAGGCTGATCAGCAGCCGTGAGCGGGGGCGGCTGAGGGCGACGTAGAGCAGCCGGTAGGCCTCGCGGAGCTCGCGCTCCTTCCATTCCGCCGCGTAACCGTCGTAGTCGGGGTCGCCCTCCGCGGCGAACTCCCCCGATCCGGGGCGGACGTAGAAGGGCTCGGAACCGTCGGGCTGGCCGCGGTTGAGGTCGTAAACGGCCACCACCGGCCACTCGAGCCCTTTACTGCCGTGCAGGGTGTGAACGCGCACCGCGTCGAAGCCGCCCTCGGGGACACCGGCCTCGTCGCTGCCGCGCAACTCTTCGAGGTCGCGCAGCAGGAACTCGAGCCGCCCGTAGCGCCGGCTCGCCAGCTTGAAGAGGAGCTGGTCCACGTTGGCCCGGGCCGCAGGCTCCAGGCGCTCGAGGTAGCTTTGCCCGTCCAGGAACGGGGTGCGCACCAT
>Ga0256841_1003672_pt1 | contig 11361 bp, 8 predicted proteins | sample 356308metaG_FD_185971 | JGI IMG/M metagenome (GOLD analysis project Ga0256841, IMG submission 185971) | Hydrothermal vent microbial communities from Mid Atlantic Ridge, Atlantic Ocean - 356-308 | ecosystem: Environmental > Aquatic > Marine > Hydrothermal vents | place: Atlantic Ocean: Mid...
TGTAGAGAGTAAAAATATCCTAAAATAGCAACTATCAGCATATGTCCTAATACAGAAGTTTCCGGAACTCTAGGTGTTTGTGCCCATCTTTTTTGAAATCTTAGTCTCCCGCTTAAATCTATGATTTTTGAAATCTTTTTATTTAAAGCTATTTTTCTAACACTGACTAACTCATAGTAATCTTCTATCTCCTCGTCAACCGCCTCTTTTACATCATCTATTCCACTTAAAAACTGGCTAGTTTGATATACGATAGAAAATTCCCATTTCGTAGAGAGATATGAAGCCGCTTTTAGTATAAATCTCTCTTTTTTATACATATTAGGATTTTTTAAATACTCATCAAATCTTTCTAGAAATTTGCCATTTTCTATGTCTGAAATTGAATCAAATAATTTTGATAAAACCCATTCATTTATCTCTTTTTCTTTTTGCTGAAGTGCTTTTCTAAAAACATCCGGTCTTATATCGGTAACTACTACTCTTCTTAAAAATTCAAAAATTCCTGCTTCTATTAGATGCACCATATTTATGTCTTTTTCTATATTTGCCATAAAATATGCAATTATAAACTTATGTGCTTGCTTATCTAACTCGACCAATTCCACCATTCTTGGATAATCATTCCATCGTTGTATCGATGCTGCTGCAAAGAGCTGTTCTATGAGTTTAGGGCTTAACATTTTTATTTCTCCTTTAACTCAAACAAAGTTCGAGTTAAATTCCTATCACTAAAGCTTTGCCTTTGGCAAGATCTTTGTAAAGAAATTATCTTTTAAATTTTTATTTTATCCGAATCTATCTCAATGGTTGTGTGAACATTTCCTCTTGGATTAAAATCAGCGAAAACCTTTAGCCACTTTGGTTTTAACTTTTCAAAAAGTGTATCGTATATCTCATTCGCACTATCTTCATGCGAAATATTTCGATTCATAAAGCTATTTATATAGAGTTTTATAGCCTTTAACTCTACTACAAATTTATTTGGGATATACTCTATATATATAGTTGCAAAATCAGGGTATCCACTTCTTGGACACAGACACATAAACTCAGGCAATGTTAATTTTATAATATAATTTTTTGTATGTTTATTTGGCCAAATCTCTAAATCTTTATCTATGTCAAATTCTTTTATCTCTTTTTCACCGTATTTCATATTTTCTCCATAAGCTGATTGATATTTTTGGGTTTAGATACATAAAAACCTTGTATGTAAGTAGGATTTATCTCTTTCATCTCATCATATAATTTTTCTTTATCAATAAATTTTATCATACTTTTTACATTCAAACTATCACACAAATCTATCAAATTTTTTAATGTTTTTCTATATTTTTCATTTTTATAATATTTGGTATATTGAATATCAAATTTTACTATGTCTATCGGTAAATTTTTAAGATATTCGATTGAACAGTTATCTCCGCCAAAATTATCAAGAGCTATTTTGAAACCGGCTTTTTTATACTGCAAAAGAATTTCATTGAATCTTTTGATATCTTCATAAGCATTTTTTTCATTTATCTCTAAAATAATATTTTCCATTTTTATATTTCTTTGATAAAAAATTTCTCGAAGATATAGTCTAAAATCATTATCTCTTAAAGATACTGCTGAAACATTTATACTAAAATATCTATCATCTCCTTTAAAATTTTCCATCTCTTCTAAAAAATAATCAAAAAGTTTTTTATCAAAAAGTTTTTCAAAACCACCAAAATTTATAGCTTTTTGGGCTTGTCTTTTTGATAAAAGTCCATAATTTTTGGAGTAAATTTTAACTAAAACTTCAAAAATTTCTATTTCTGAAGTTTTTAAATTCAAACTTGGTTGATATTTTAATAGAAATTTTTTATTTTTTATTGCATCAAATATGATTTTCTCAAATTCATTTGGTTTTATATTTAAAATATCTGTTCCGCTATCATTTTCTATATTTAATAAATCAAAAAGTTTTTTAATAATATTTTCTACTTTTTTATCATAACTAGATTCAATAAGTGAAAAATCAACTTTTATTTCTATATCATTTATGCCTATATTTTTTAACTCTTTTGAAAACATTGTTAAAAAATGTTTTAACTCTTTCTTTTTATGATTTATAATCAATAAAAAACTTGCCCCTGAATATCTTCCTATTGGTATATTTTTAAAATTATAATTTTCAAAAAAATCATTAATTTTATTTGAAAATTCTCTCAATAAAATATCAGCATTATTTACGCCATATCTTTCATTTATATCAAATATATTTTCTATATTTAATAGTATGATTACGGAATTATTTTTTTTTGAAATCTCTTTTTGAATTAAATCCAATATCTCTTTTCTGTTAAATGTTCTGGTTGTTTTATCTAGAAGAGATGTTTTAAATCCATTATATATAAGATAAAAAATATAGTAAATATATACTGGAATTAAAACAGTTAATAAAATTATGGAGTATAGATTGCTATTTTCTAAATTAAATGTTAATGAAATATAAAGAATTAAAATAAGAAAAGGAAATGATATTTTTAAAGCAATTAAAAATCTATTTCCTCTCTCTTTTGATTCAGAATAAAGCATTATTATACATCCAAATGTTTTACATCTTTTGCATGTGCTTGGATATAGTTTCTTCTAGGTTCGACTTCATCTCCCATAAAGAGAGAAAAAGTTTCACTTGCAACTTCAAAGTTATCTACATTTACTTTTAAAAGTCTTCTATTTTCCGGATTCATAGTAGTTTCCCAAAGTTGTTCAGGATTCATCTCACCTAAACCTTTGTATCTCTGTATATAAGCACCTTTTTTGGCATATTTTTCTATTTGATTTAAAAGTTCAACTGGATCTCTATCACCAAAATCCAAATCTCTCTCTAAAATTTTACCTCTTATATATAGTGCCTCTTCATATAATGGATTTGTAAAAAAATCATCATTTAAGCGCAACTCTTCAAGTCCATCATTTGTTTGGATGTATAGATGAATATTATCATCATCTACACTTTTATTTAAAATATTATAACCAATATCTTTTATATATTTTTCTATCTCTTTAAACATCATTTGGTTATCAAGTGAAATAATATCTGGATTTTCTATTAAAAATCTTATTATTTTAATCACAGAATATCTTTTTTCCAACTCTTTTAAAATACTTCTATATGCTGCAACAATTTTAAAGAAATCAACCAAATCATTTTTACCTATTCCCTCAAAATCCATACTATCAATACCATTTTCTATCAAAAGAGTATTTAATTCACTATCATCTTTCAAATAAATCTCTTTTTTACCTTTTTTGTATCTATAAAGAGGTGGTTGAGCCAAATATACATAACCTTTTTCCATAACTGGTCTTAAAAATCTAAATAAAAATGTCAAAAGAAGAGTTTGAATATGGCTCCCATCGACATCAGCATCCGTCATAATTATAAGTTTATGATATCTTAGTTTATCTTCATTTAACTCTTCACCAATTCCACATCCAAGAGCTGTTATCATATTTTTTATCTCTTCAGATTTTAATATTTTATCAATTCTACTCTTTTCTACATTTAAAATCTTACCTTTAAGTGGAAGTATAGCTTGAAAAACTCTATCTCTTCCTTGTTTAGCACTTCCACCCGCACTATCACCTTCCACTAGATAAAGCTCACTTATAGAAGCATCTTTACTTTGACAATCCGCAAGTTTTCCTGGAAGCGTTCCTATACTCATGGAGTCTTTTCTTCTTGTTAAATCTCGGGCTTTTTTAGCAGCTTCTCTTCCTCTGGCTGCTCCTATCGCCTTGTTCATTATCGCTTTTGCTTCTATTGGGTTTTCTTCAAAATATTTTACTAATTTTTCAAAAGTTAATCTTTGAACTATAGGTTTTACATATGTATTACCAAGTTTTCCTTTTGTCTGACCTTCAAATTGCGGTTCCGGAACTTTTACGCTGACTACTGAAATCAAACCTTCTCTTACATCATCACCTGTAACTTTTATATCTTTTTCTCTTGCTGCTGCATTTGTATTTATATAATTTACTATTGCCCTTGTAAGTCCAGCTCTAAAACCACTCTCGTGTGTTCCCCCTTCTGGAGTTTTTATATTATTTACAAAAGAGAGGAGAGTTTCGCTGTAAGTGGAGTTATACATAAGAGCAATATCTACTTCTACACCATTTATTGTATCATTAAAACCCCAAGGAGATGAAACTTGATCTTTTTTATTTAAATCTGTTACAAATTGTTTTAATCCACCTTCAAAATGAAATGTTTCACTTCTTCCATCTCTGTTATCTTTAAATACTATTGTTACTTTTGGATTTAGATATGCAACTTCACGAAATCTTTTAGCTAAAATATCATAAACAAAATCTGTAGTTTCAAATATAGAAGCATCTGGCCAAAACTCTATAGTTGTACCTTTTTTTCTACTATTTTTAACTGTTTCCAAATCAGTTTGAGGAATTCCACATGAAAATTCTTGTCTAAACTCTTTTCCTTCTCTATTTATCGTCGCAACAAGTTTTGAAGAGAGTGCATTTACAACTGAAACTCCGACTCCATGAAGACCACCACTAACTTTATATGTATCTTTATCAAACTTTCCACCAGCATGTAAAACTGTCAAAACTACAGTAGCAGCTGAAATTTTTTCAGTAGGATGCATGCCAACAGGAATTCCTCTACCATTATCAGAGATAATAGCAGAATTATCATTTGTCAATTCAACTGTGATTTTATCACAGTATCCTGCCATTGCTTCATCTATAGAGTTATCTACTACTTCATATATGAGATGATGAAGACCATTTATATTTGTATCTCCTATATACATCCCTGGTCTTTTTCTAACTGCTTCAAGACCTTTTAATACTTTTATATTCGATGCACCGTATTCGCTCATTAAATTCTCCCTATATCATTATTGGCATAACTATTGTTATAAAATTTTCATCTTCTAAGGTAAATGGTAGTGAACTATCATTAAATCCCAATGTAAAATCACTGTTTTCTATATTTGATAAAAAATCTATCAAATATCTACTATTTGTCGCAAGATAAATATCATTATCTAATCCTGTTGTATATTCTATCTCAGTTTTTGCTTCTATATTTTCATCATTTAAACTTTCAAATACTATTTTATTACTTTTAAATGTAATTTTCATCTCATTTGATATAATTGAAATTTGTTTTACAGCTTCTACAATTTTACTTCTATTTAAAAGCAATCTATAATTTTTATCTTTTGGAATAATTCTTTCATAATCAGGAAATTTTCCATTTATTAGTTTTGTAAAAAATTGAAAATTTGATGATTTTGCTATTAGAGTATTTTCATCATAATATATTTCTATCTCATCAAAAAAGAGTTTTTGTATTTCACCTATAGCTTTTTTTGGTATTATTAAAGAAAAAGTATTTCCTGTACTATTTTCAAGTTTAACAATAGCAAGTCTCCTAGTATCAGTTGAAACTAAATTAATAAAATCATTTTTTATATCAATTAATGCACCATTTAATTCAAATTTTGGATTATTGCTATCAATAGCAGGAGCAATTTTTTTGATAGATCTAACAAATAAAGAACTATTTATATTAAATTTTGATTTATCATCAATTTTAGGAAATGATGGAAATTCATTTGGATTAAACATAGGAAGTTTAAATTTTGAACTATTTTGTTTAATGTATAAATTATCATTTATAGTTTCAAGTATAACTTCATCATCTTTTAAAATTTTTATAATATCTAATAACTTTTTACCATTTGCAGTAGCAGTTCCATGGTCTATTATTTTAACATTTTTACTATTATAGCTGAGACCTATTTCAAAATCTGTTGCTTTTAAGATTAACTCATCTTCTATTGTATTTATTAATATATGGGATGTAATTTGGCTTAAATCTTTTTTCTCTAAATATGGTTGTGTGTTTATAAGTATCGTTTCCAATACACCTTTATTTATTGAAACTTTCATCAAATCTCCTTTTTATTTTTAAAATAAAGTAGTAGAAGTAGTAGCTTAGGATGAATAAGTGAAAATTCACTTTAAACCTTGAAAAATAGGTAAAAAACCATATGAATAAATATTATCTGTTTTTCACATGTTTTCACATATTTTTACTTAACTTCTTATTTAACCTTCCACATCTTTTGTTAAAATTTTATTTTTAAGTTCATCTACTCTTAATTTAAATGTTTCATTAGTTTCTATTAATTCATTTATTTTTTTCATATTATGTGAAACTGCCGAATAATCTTTCATACTAAAAAATGATGCAAGTGAAACCATAGAACTTTGTGTAAGTGTTCTTGCTAGGTAAATTCCTACTCTTCTTGCTTCAACTATATTTTTATTTCTTTTTTTAGATTTTATTTCACTTGGTTTTATATTTAATTCTCTTGAAATTACTTTTATAATATCTTCTAGTGTAATATTTTTCTTTTTTTCTTTAATTTGTGCTTTTATAACATTTTTTGCAAAGTCTATGGTAATCTCTTGCCTCATCAAAGTAGCATAAGCATTAAGATTGATAATAGCACCTTCTATCTCTCTTATATTATCACCCATATTTGCTGCTATATAATTTATAACACTATTATTTAGATTAATTCCATCTAATTCACACTTCTTTTTAATAATAGCTATTTTTGTTTCAAGCTCTGGTATGCCAATATCTGCTATCGTTCCCCATTCAAATCTACTTTTTAATCTCTCTTCCAAACCATTTATCAACTTAGGTGGTTTATCAGAAGTTAAAACTATCTGTTTTCCAGCAGCATGGAGTTCATTGAAAGTATGAAAAAACTCCTCTTGAGTTTGTATTTTATTTGACAAAAATTGTGTATCATCTATGAGTAAAATATCACAATTACGATATTTTTCTCTAAATCTGTCCATTGTTTGATTTTTTAAATTATAAGTAAAATCATTCATAAACTGTTCAATTGTAGCATAAATAACATTTTTCCCTAGAGTTTGAGAATAGTTTCCAATAGCATGTATCAGATGTGTTTTTCCAAGTCCTGTTGGACCATAGATAAATACGGGATTATAAATGACTCCAGGCTTTTTTGCAACTGATTTTGCAATTGAATATGCAAATTGATTTGAACTTCCTACAACAAAACTATCAAAAGTATATGAAGGATTTAATATAGTATTTATCGTTGGTTTATTTTTTTCATAAATATCTACTTTTGTTTTTGTTTTTGAATTAGTTGATAATTTATCTTTTAAAGTTATTTTTATGTCAGGTTTAATTCCGGTTTTAATTTCAAAAAGATGGGCCAATTTTTCACTATATTTTGTTTTGATCCAATTTTGTATTAAAATATTTGGAGCTGTAAAAACTTTTTGATCAGAGTGTGAATTTTTTTCATCAAATTTTAATTGTTTTATATATCGATTATACTCTTGTTCAGATATTTCATGCTTTAAAAGATCCAATACATTATCTGCTAACAAAAATACCCCTTAACATTATATTGACTTATTTTATCTAAAATAATATTAGTTATATGTTAATTCAAAAGAAGAAATGTTAAAATGCAAATTTTAGATATCTTTTAACCTATATTGTGAGGCTCGTGAGCTAAGGGAGGATTTGCCTCTAAGAGATAGGCTAAAAGATATCTAAATATAATGTGAAATATCTTTTCACTATATGAATAAGTATGTGAAAAAAGGCAATAAAATGACTATATTAGGGATTGATCCAGGTACTAAAAATTGTGGTTATGCGATAATAACAAAAGATAAAAGCGGTATAAAATTGATTGAAGCAGGACTTATAAAAATCAAAGAGAAAATTCTTCAGCATCAGATAGTTGAACTTGTTGAAGGGTTAGATATCATCTTTAAAAATCATAAAATTGATGAAGTAGTTATAGAAGATATATTTTTTGCATATAATCCAAAAACAGTGCTTAAACTAGCGCAGTTTAGGGGTGCACTGAGTTTGAAGATACTTCAGATTGTAGGAAATTTTCATGAATTTACACCACTCCAAGTTAAAAAAGCAGTTACAGGAAATGGCAAAGCAAAAAAGGAACAAGTTGCCTTTATGGTTAAGCGTATTTTAGGTATAAAACAAGAAATTAAACCTCTTGATATAACAGACGCTATAGCTATAGCATTAACTTATGCAAATGGAGTTAAAGTTTCTCACATGTAAAAAGATACTGATGCTCTTTTGGTAGGCTATCATAGAGTTTATAAGCTAATTCTTGTATCTCCCAAAGGGCAGATTTACTGCTTCTTAGAGTCAAAAAGTTTTGTAAACTTCTTGCATTTATCGTCCAAGTGAGCTCTGTTTTGTAACTTTCAGGTAGGCAATATTTTGCTTTGTCGTTGCTGATGCCCTCTTTTAAAATGAGTCTTAGATTTTCAAGTGCTTTAATGCTCATCTCATTTACCTTTTCGTTATCAGTCATGACAAGGTATCTATTAGCTCGTTCAAAGTCTCTACATGTAAAGCTATCTTCGCTTTTTAACTCTTTTAGAGTATATCTGGTACTTTTTACCGATAAAGAGGCGATTCTATGGCGTGCAAGCTCTTGTAAAAGGGCTCTGCTGATGCCTTGGATATAAAATGTATATACGAGATGTTCTAGTGTTGAAGCGTGTTTAAATTTATTTCCAACTCTGTCTATGAGTTCTCTATCTTTTTCGCCACCATTGTCACTTTTATCAAAACTTTGCCAACAAGTTCTTATGGCACTTGCACAGACTGCTAAAGATGTATGTTGTAGGAGAGTGATTTTCATATAATAGCCTCAAAATTTATTGAGGCTATTATATCTAAATTATTGTTTTAGTTGAAGAAGAGTATTTAGAATTTGATCACTTGTTGTAATTGTTTTAGAGTTTGCTTGAAAACCTCTTTGAATTATTATTAACTGTGTAAGAGAGCGAGATAAATCGACATTACTCATCTCTAGGGCACTAGCTTGTATAAAACCTCTTCCTCCAACTGCTGCTTGACCGATGATAGGATCACCGGAGTTTGAAGTTTGTATAAATGCATTTCCACCATCACTTTCAAGAGCATTGTTGTTTGTAAATTTTGCCATTGAAACTTGTGCAAGTCCAAAACTTCTACCATTTGTAAAAGTTCCGATTAAAGTTCCTGTTTCATCCACTCTTATACCGGATAAATCTCCACCAGGAAAACCATCTTGGCTAATTCCTGATGTATTTGAGGTAGAGTCAAAACTAGTCATTCCGTCAAATGCACCAGCTGTTCCAAATTGTAAATTAATATTTTGGTTCGGAGATGAACCGTTATTTGCTGTATATGTGATGTTTGATGGTGTAAAAGATGACAATGATCCATCGCTATTAAAGCTTATTTGCCCAGTTACTATATTTTTAGGAGCAAGACCACCATTTATGTCTCCTGGTTCCGGGACTGAAAGTACTATACCCCATTGTGTACCACCATCGGCTGTAAAACCTGTTTTTTTAAACTCAAATCTTACTGTGTGTTTTGTTCCTAAAGAATCATAAATATCTATACTTGAAGCATGACTAGCAGAATATATACCTTGTGAAATTCTAAGTGTACTGCCAGAAGGTAAGTTTCCTTGTAAAGCTGACATTGATGTGGTAAATTTTGCATTTTTGCCGATATTGTTTGCTAAATTTGTATATGATGTTATTTTTAGTGCCATATTTTGATCATTTGTACCGCTCGATGGATTTTTGATTTGAAATTGGCCTAAATCATTTACCTCTACTAAAACACCATCATTTGAATCTGCGCTACTAGCTTCTCCTGCATCATTACTGCTATCATAGTTTGTATTATTTCTAGCATCATTTTGTATGGCATTTCTTAAATCTTCGGTTGTTGTAAAAGTTCTAGATGTTAAAGGTTGGTTTGCAGCAGGTACCCCTTGCAAAGGTGCTGCTCCACTTGTTGCATATTGATAATAAAATGCTGTATATACTTCTTTTGCATTTAAACCTGTATTATCAGTTCCTCCAATATCTAAATTTATATTTTTAGTTGCATCTGTTGTACCTGAGCTATTATTGTTTCTCAAAGTAATTTCTGTTCCATTTACCGTTGCTTCTACTCCGGTCAATGAGCTTTTTTTATTTATTATTGTGGCTATTTGTTGAGCATTTTCAGCAGCTGTTGAACCAGCAGATGTTGTACCGGATATTGCTGTTCCATTTAGAGTTAAATCAACAGTCAATGAACCAGCAGTATTAATCGTTTGTTTGTTTACGGCATCTGCATAACTAGTCCATAAGCCTTGACCATCTTGGATGTTAAAAGCTTCTCCTGCTGCATTAAAAAGCACACCAAAATCTATAGATCTCTCATATAGCGATTTGTCAGCATTAAATATATCACTACCTAAGTCATTTTCACTATGTGATTCACCTGCATCTGCTACACCATTTCCATTTAAATCCACGGCATTATTTAAACTATCCAATGTATATATAGGTGTTTTATTTACAATACTGTCACCAGAATTTAAATTCGCTTTTAAAGTGATATAGCTAGTGTCATTTGCAGGAGTTGTCAAACCGGGAGGTATAGTAATATTTTGTATTGGCGTTGTAGAATCAATAACACCTGTTTGTTCATTTCTGACCCATCCTTGAGTTATGTATCCATTACTATCTGTAAAATTTCCTCTTGCATCAAAAACAAAATCACCATTTCTAGTATATTTATATGTCTTTCCACCATCTGGTGATACTACAAAAAATCCATCACCTTGTATGGCAAGGTCAGTATTCTTATCTGTTGTTTGAACTGAACCTTGTTTGAAAATTTTAGTGATAGAACTAACTTGAGTTCCTAATCCAACTTGCATAGGGTTTTTACCGCCTAATTCCCCTTGTGGAGATGTCGCTATCTTTGATGTTTGACTAAGCATATCGGAAAAATTTGCTCTAGAGTATTTAAAACCGGCAGTATTTACATTTGCTATGTTATTACCTTCTACATCTAGTGCTATTTGGTGTGATTGAAGACCAGAAACTCCAGCCCAAAGTGATCTTAACATTTTATATCCTTTTATTTAACTTTTTTCTTTGATTTGAGCTAAACTTAAACCAAATTTACTGTATTGATATTGTGACCACTGCCACAAATAGTAATATCTTTATTATTCAAGCAAAATCTATTCCTATTTTTTCATATTGATTGCATTTTGTATCATTTGATCACTTGTGGTAATACTCTTTGCATTAGCTCCATATGTTCTTTGAGCTAAAATTAATTCGCTCATAGCTACAGTTAAATCAACATTGCTACTTTCAAGTTTTTGAGAATAAAGTTTTGCTCCAAGCATTGGATTTTCATTTTTATCTGTATAGAAGATAGGCTTTCCACTATCTACAGACGCTCTT
>Ga0256841_1003673_pt1 | contig 11358 bp, 9 predicted proteins | sample 356308metaG_FD_185971 | JGI IMG/M metagenome (GOLD analysis project Ga0256841, IMG submission 185971) | Hydrothermal vent microbial communities from Mid Atlantic Ridge, Atlantic Ocean - 356-308 | ecosystem: Environmental > Aquatic > Marine > Hydrothermal vents | place: Atlantic Ocean: Mid...
TATTTTTTATTCTTTCTTCAATAACTTTTTCTTCGTTAAACGCAGAAATTAAAATTGATACGGATGGTAAATTGAACTCGGTTTTCGAATTTTTAATAACCTTATTTTTACAAATTAGAGATGAAATAAAAATTACAACGGGATAAATTAAATAAGAATGCACCGCAAGAAAAATTAGTCCCCAAAAAATTATTTGTAAAATAATTAGCAACATTAAATGAATGATAAGTTGAAATTTTCCTTTAGGAAAGGTAAGTCTAAAATAATTATTTCACAAATGCTCAAACCGGAAATACGATTTGAGCATTAAAATAATAAGATAACTAAGAATTATTTTCAATTTTTTTAATTAATTTGGCCGGAACGCCGGCTACAACGGAATTTGGCGGAACGTCTTTTGTTACAACGGCGCCCGCACCAACAATAGAGTTTTCACCAATTGTAATACCGGCTAAAATTGTTGCAGAAGAACCGATAGATGCACCTTTTTTTACAAAGGTTTCTATCAATTCCCAATCTTCTTCGGATTGCATCGAACCGTCGGGATTAGTAGCCCGGGGATATAAATCGTTAATAAAAGTAACATTATGACCAACAAACACGTTATCTTCAATATGAACCCCTTCGCAAATAAAAGTATGAGAAGAAATTTTACAATTTTTACCAATAAAAGCGCCTTTTTGGATTTCGACAAAAGTACCAACTTTAGTACCGTCATCAATTGAACAACCGTATAAATTTACGAAATCGAAAATTTTAACATCTTTGCCCAATTTTACATTATTAATATTTTTCTTATCCATATTTTTACCAAATTTTAATTATCAATAGGAATAAATTTACCTTTATTTTTTATTGAGACGTCGCTAGCTTCTAAAATTTTAACAACATCCAAGCCGTCTCTACCGTTTGTTAACGGTTCTCTATCTTCTGCAATTGAATTAATAAATTCTTTAGCTCCCAAATTCAAAGCCTCGGTATTTACTACTTTCGGAGAATACATATCGCCTATTCTATATTGAATAAGAGCTTCGTGAATTTTTTCTTCATTTTGCATTTCAACGCCGCTATCGTAAACTTTAATTTTTTCAAAGTTTTCCATATCGTTGTAAACAAGCATTTTTTTGCTTCCGCCCAAAATCATTCTACGTATTTTAACCGGTGAAGTCCAATTTACATGGAAATGCGCAAAGCAATTATTATCGAAATAAACCGATAAATGCGCAATATTTTCATAATCATAATAATTTGCAATTCCATTGGCGGCAACCCCAATTACTTTTTTGTTTTCCAAAAGATAATTCATTATCGACAAATCGTGCGGAGCCAAATCCCAAATAACATTAACGTCGTGTTGAAACAACCCCAAATTAATTCTAACGGAGTCAAAATAATTAATTTCACCAATTTCGCCGTTACGGATCAAATCCTTAATTTTTCTAACGGCTCCTGTATAAATAAAGGTATGGTCGACGAAAATTTTAAGATTTTTGGAATCGGCAATATCAATCAACTCTTTAGCTTGATCAGATTTTGCCGTAAACGGTTTTTCCACCCAAATGTGCTTACCGTTTTCCAGAGCTTTTTTAGCAAAATTAAAATGTGTATCTACCGGTGTTGCAATTACAACGGCATCTATATCTGTTTTTAACATTTCGTCATAGTTATTCATTGTTAAAACACTCGGAAATCTTTTCTTAATTAAATCAAGTCTTGCCTCATTCAAATCGCATCCTATTACCGTAGAAACTTCCGGTTGAATCAAAAAATTCCGTACTAAATTCGGACCCCAGTAACCAAGTCCTAAAACACCCACTTTCATATTAACCTCTAATTTAAGTTATTTATTATTTAGCAAAAAATTCATGTATCTTTTCCGAAACAAAGTTTATTTGTTCGCCGGATAATTCCGGATACATTGGTAAAGACAAGCCTTGTTCGGCTAATTCTTCGGTATTTGGAAAATCGCCTTTTGAGTATCCCAAATTTTTAAAACAAGGCTGCAAATGTAAAGGAATTGGATAATGAAGACCCGAAGCTATTCCGTTTTCGCCTAAATATTTTTGTAATGCGTTTCTTTCTTCGCTTTTGTTTTCAGGATTTTTACCTTTAACTTGAATTACAAATAAATGATAAACATGTTTTGCATAATCCATTTCAACGGGTAATTTTATTTCATCAATATCGGAAAGAAGTTCCCTGTACTTTCCGGCAACGCTTCTGCGGGCATTTGTCCATTCATCCAAATACTTCAGTTTAACGCCCAAAACAGCGCCCTGGATTCCGGACATTCTATAATTATGACCGAAAATTTCATGGTTATATTTTTCAACGGCGCCATGATCTCTAATCATTTTGAAGGTTTTAGCCAATTCTTCGTTATTTGTAGTAACCGCGCCTCCTTCGCCGTAGGCTCCTAAATTTTTTCCGGGATAAAAACTAAAAGATGCCGCATCGGCTAATCCACCTATTCTTTTACCCTTATATTCTGCAAAATGAGCTTGTGCTGCATCTTCCACCAAATGTATATTATACTTTTCCGCAATTTCTTTCAAAGGATCCATATCGGCAGGTTGACCGTAAAGATGAACCGCGACAATGGCTTTTGTTTTATCTGTAATTGCTTCTTCTACTTTTTTAGGATCGATATTGTAACTCTCCGGGTCACAATCTACAAAAACCGGTTTTGCGCCGTTTAGGGTTGCACCCCAAGCTGTTGCAATAAAAGTGTTGGCAGGAATAATTACTTCGTCGCCGGGACCTATACCAAGTCCCCATAAAACAACATGGTTACCATCTGTTCCGGCACTTACACCATGGCAATATTTAACACCATGAGCATCGGCAAATGCCTTTTCAAAATCGAAAACCGATTTACCCAAAACAAATGCGGTATTTTCAATTACATTTTGTATTGCAGGCATTACTTCTTCTTTAATCGATTGATATTGTGCTTTAAGATCAAGAAACGGTACTTTCATCTAAACCCTCCGGTTATATAATTTTTATAATTTAAATACTAAAAAATGAAAGAAAATATCTATTTGCAAGAAATATTTTATTTTTTCGTTACTAATGAATAGTATCGAATTATAATGTTTTTGATTTAGAGCACTTTTACCAACTTTTTATATTCATTTTCAAATCTTAATGCAATTTTATCCCATGTGTAATTTTTTCTTATCAAATTTTTTCCTTCATTTCTCATTTCATCAAGGTTGAATTTATTGTTAAAAAATTCGGTTATTTTTTCATTGAATTCTTCTGCCGAATTTGCAATCAAAGCATTTTTGCCATCTTCCAGTTCTATTCCTTCACTACCGATTGACGTAGTAAGAATAATTTGACCTGCGGCAAGCATTTCCAAAATTTTAATTCGAATTCCACCGCCAATCTTAAGCGGTACAATTGCTAATGATTTATCCGATATTTCTTCCCATAGATCATCAATAAATCCTACTATATTAATGTTTTGTTTTATTTCATCGGTAATTTTAAGTTTGCTTGTGTCTCCGCCTCCATAAATGAATAATTTACTTTCAGGAAATTTTTCAACAACACGCGGGTAAACTTTTTCCAAGAACCATTGCAAACCGTAAAAATTAGGATACCAATCCATACTACCAATGTGAATTAATGAAAATGGAATTTCTTTACCACGTTTTACATTTAACAGATTTGCATTTACGCCGGACGGAATTGTAGTACTGTTAATTGAAGGATTTAATTTTTTTAATTTTGCTTCATCTGCGGTACTAATCATAATAACTTTATCAAATTTTGAACAGATGTATGGTTCAAATTTCAAAAATTTTTTATACTGTATTTTTGCAAAATATTTTAAAAACAAATTTTTTTGACGTTCATAAAATCTTTTCATTATTAAAGTTTCTAAATTCTGTTGCCTTAGTACAATTTTGGCATTGCTTAATTTTCTAATTTCGTCAACAATCCATCCCATATGCAAATGTTCAACTTGTACAATATCAACTTCATTTTTACTGAAATAATTTCTTATAAATTTCAAAAGTTCTTTTCTATTATATTTTGAAGCATTATATGGAACCCTCGAAAATAAATTTATAATCGCTCCCCAGAGGGAATTATCCGTCTTAACTTTTAATAAATATGGAGTACAATAGTTGGATAACATCTTATAAGATTCTTCGTAATTACTGTGTTTCAAGTAACATACAAAATCTATTTTGTGCCCTCTCTTAGACAAGTTTACAGTATTACCCCAAATACTTAGCTTTCCCCCATCCGTTGGTGGGACTGGCACTTGAGGCGATATTTGAAGAATTTTCATACACTTACTTGGTAAAATTTTTATAAGAATTCAGGAGTTGGGCAAAATAATATTTTGACTTAATTAGCATCATCTTATCATTACGTATAATACCTGTAAAAAAATAAATCGGGATTCTAATTAAAACTCCAAAATAAAATACCAAAGATACAAGAATAAATTCAAAGGAATTGAAATGTTTTTTATAAAATTGGATTTTAGCCTTAGCTTGCTGAATGAATTTGAAAGCTAGATTTTTACTGGTTGTTTCTCCACCTAAATGTGTTATCGAAGTACCCGGATAAAAATAAATTTTCCCACCGTTTTTTTTGAAGCGGTAGCACAAATCCGTCTCTTCCGAGTAGAAAAAAAAGCGTTCGTCAAATCCGTTTAATTCCTTTACCGCCTGGGCATCACATAACATAAACGCGCCTTTTATTACATCAACCTCCACGGGTCCGGAAACATCAATATAATTTAAGTAGTATTTATTAAATTTTGAGGATTTTTTAAACATTTTATACAGGAAAAAACTTTCAGTAAACGTATTCCAGACCGAAGGAAAATCTACAACCGATTCTTGTATGGAGCCATCGGAATTTAACAGACGGCACCCCACAAACACCGGCGGCTCAAGTGACTCTGCAAAATCGAAAACTTTTTTTATACTGTTTTCCTTAAAAACAGTATCATTGTTAAGAAACAACACATATTTGCCATTCGCTATTTTCAGTCCCCGGTTATTTGCTGCAGCGAAACCGAGATTTTTATTGTTCCGTAAAAATTTAATTTCGGGAAAATCATTTAATACATCGTCAACCGGTTCCGAAGAATTATTATCAACGAGAATTATTTCGAACTTAACATCTTTCGTGTACTTGTACAAGCTAGATAAACAACTTCGAAGAAGCTCTTTTCCGTTGTAATTAATTATTATGATGGAGACATCGTAAACTGCTGATCGAGATTTTATCATTTCACCTATATTGTCTTAATAAATTCACCAAAACCCGGGTTCTCAAACTCATTACTTTAGTAAGCAATTTAATAATACATTATTTTTATTATGAAAGACACGTAAATATTTTATTGGTAAATTTAATCTAATCAATTTTTTTAGCTTTGTTAAAGCTCTAGCAATTCTAGAGTATTCTACTATTATAATTAAATCTCAAAAGTTGAAACAAAATATTTATTAACTTAGTGCCTGTATTATTTTTAATCTACTAACTAAAATAACATATTGTATCAAAAATATGACAAGCAAGGTAATTATCAATCATTTGAAAAAAGATTAACTCAGCGTTATTTTTTGTAAACCGTTCAAAAAACTACAATTCCAGCCAATAATCTTGAACTCTTTCTGTGCATTCTATTTACTTGCTACAGAGTCTTTTAAAATTAACCAATCAATGAAAATATTTTTCTAGATAAATCGTCAATTTTTCACGATTAAACAACTTAAGAACAATTTCCACTTCATCAAGATTAACCATTCTAAAAACAATTATAGAAAATATTATAAACACAGGAAAAACTATAAAGTAAACGAACCAAGGAAGATATGAAAGAGTAAATCCCCCAACAAAAAGAAAAATTACCCAACCTACTATTTTATACCCTTTTAAAAAAAAATGAAAATTTAGTTTATAAAGTTTATAAAGTATAAATCCAAAGCCGAAAATACCTGCAATTAATTTTGCTGCCGCAGCCCCGTTAAAAGAATACGTTGGAATTAATAGAATATCAAATATAAAATTAGTTGCAAAAAGTAAAATGGCATAATATAAATTCCAGATTTGCTTTTTATGCGCCGTGAACACGGACAAAGAGAAGTAATTTACAAACATGAATGCCCTTGAAATCATCATCAAATTAAATGGTACAGCAGATTTAGTATATTTATTACCCAATGACATGGTAATAATATCGTTCGATTTAATTATTAAAAAAAAACCAATAATTATTGCCGACAAAAATAGAAACTTATTGACTATCTCAATCAACTTTTTTAAATATATTTGATTATCGATATTTTTCATTAATAAAGGGAAAGCAGTTGAACTTAAAGCAATTGGAATAATATTCAACGGCATAATAAAACGGAGCGCAGCAGAAAATATAGCAACCTCATTTTCACCACTAAAATATTTCAATAACACTATATCTACTTGTTGAAATAAAACTATAATTAAAACAAATCCAGCCAAAGGGAGTGATTCATGCAAAAGCCATTTTGCTTTATTTAAATGAAAAGTTATTTTATAATTATATTTTTTAAATAGTAGAAAAAGCATTAATATAAAGCCGGGTAAGTTAACAAAAACATAGGCTGTTACCAGATACATTAAATCCGCATTAAAAACCGGCATAAGAACAACTAATATTAAAAAAACAATATTATCCAGAATATTAATAAGCATCGGGATGTGCATCTTGAGCTCTGATTTAAAGGGTATTGTTAATAGTTCTCTAAAATTGGCAGCCCGTGAAGATATTATAATACTTAAAAATAATATATTGAGATATATAATTTCCTTAAGGTTGTAATTTAGAATATAAAATCCAAGATTAACAATTAAAACGGCACCAACAAAAAGTAGGGTACGAAGTGTAAAAGCCGTATTTAGCAACTTATTATTTTTCTTAACGGAATATTCCCTAAATACAATGGGTACAAAACCAAAATCTATAAATTTTGATACGATGCTAACAAAAGCGACTAAAAAAGAAAACTTTCCAAAATCCGAAACCGTCAAATATCTCGCGATCAAAACAAACGAGAAAAAATTGAAAATATACCCTAATCCCTGCCCGAATGTAATAGCAAGTGTATTACGGGTGATATCTTTAAATTTAATTTTCATTTTAATTATTATTAAAGAGGATATTATTTTCGATAGTCTGCTTGGCAATAATAACTAACGTGGGCAAGGCAATTATGAGGCTAAAATAATACACACCTAACCGGCTTACCATTACAAGAAACGAAATAATGATAATAACCAATAAATATATGGCAAAAGTTAAATAAATGATATTTTTCTTCTCACGTGCAGAATTTATTAGTATAGTTATACTCATACCTAATAAGTAAGGAACGAGTAAAATTCCTGCAATACCAAAATCGGAATGCAACTCTCTCAAATAAGTACCTGTGTTTGTCCAGACCGGGATATAATATCCCCTTTGATATTGTTTAAAACGTTTAACAACCCCAAGTTTTGAAAGAATATTATAAACGGGAAGAAAAGTATTTTTCCCGATAACCTCACTCTCCTCTTCATTCAACTTTAAGTATTTGTTGAAAACCCCGACGTGTGAGCTCATGTATAAATAAATTGAGGGAGATATCACTAAATTTGAACGGAGAGAATTGAGAGCTCTGGATGAACCGGAAAATGATTCTACAGTGCCCCTGAAAGCCCTTATGAAAATAGCACTTCCCAGTAATAGACTTACGATAACAACAATTGTTATGAAATTTCTTTTTATCGATTTATTCTTTGTTTTTATAGAAAAAAGATTCTTTGTTAAAAAATAACTTGTGACGAAAATTATAAAACCCAATAATACGCCGGCACGTGAAAAATTTGCCAATTGCTTTATAATAACACCTAAAAAAGGCAGAATAATGAATAATTTAAAAGATCTTTTCACTGCAGTATACATCCCGGCCAATAACAATGCTACAAAAGAGAATGAATGAATGTAAGGTATTATCCCCGGAATTCCATGTTCAACTCTCATTCTGTATATTTCACTTCCATGCAATAAAATATTAGGAATGGTTCCGTACATTTTTAATAAAATCATCCAGTGTTGAATACCCGAGAAAAGTCCTATTAGAGAATATATAATAATTATATTTTTAATTTTTTTTGATTGTAAAAATTCATAATTTAAACTTGAATTAACATTATTGTGAGGCTTTTGAGAGTGGAAAATGTTTCTGCCTACCAAAACGGTAACCGTTCCTAGAATTAAGGATATATAAGCCAGAATGATATAAGTCCAAGTTTCTAAACTTAAGGGGTAATACTTAATAAATCCCAAATGATAAAAAAACAGCATTCCGCCCCATATTACTGTATATATTGTAATATGATTGAAAAATCCACCAAATAAGTATCGCCCAAAATAAATTCCAACAATAGTAAAAATAGTTATAATAAAAATTATAAACATATAAACCTAATTAAAACTTTAATTTATATCTTTTAGCAATTCTCTCGTAAAATCTTTTCTCTTTTTCTTCAAGCGGATTGTTAAATTGCGTTCTGTTGATTGCTTCTTCACCACGGAAAACGAAAAGGATAATCAGAAAGAAGAACATTAAGCCAACCCCAATAACGATAAAACTTCTTTTCGGTGAATATTTCATTTCCGGGGGAACAGCTTTATCCAAAACTATGATTGAAGGTATATTTTTATGTTCCTCCATAACGGCTTGTTCATAAAGCGGCAAAAGGAATTCTTGAATTTTACTTTGAATCTCTATCTCTCTATAAAGTCTTAAGTAGTTTTTTTGAATCTCCGGCGCCTTTTTAAATGGGAAGAAAATTATCGAGTTCTCCAAATCTTTAGAGCCGTTTTTCATTCCTTTAATTTTATTTTGTATTAATACAACTTGTTTTTGTAAATCTTTATACGCGGGGGAATTAATTCCTTGAGAAATTTTAGCGAGTTCTGCTTCTATTTTTTTCTGCGTCAATTGAGCTTCTAGCTCTCCGACCGCTTTAATAATAAAGACCAGCTGATCGGGAATCACGTATACCCCATATTTTTTTTGAAATTTTTCGAATTCTTCTTCAGCATTTTTCAAATCACCTAAGTTCTTGTAATATCTTTCCTCTAAAAATATTCTGTAATCGGTTGCTTCTTTTTTACTGAATTTCCTATTTAAACTATCAAGTAAATTGACAAAATAATTAACTATTTTGGCACTAATTTCAGGATCTTTATGTATCATTGTTATTTCAATCATTCCGTTTTCATCAAGATCGAACCCAGCATCATCTCTTAAGGCTTTAATTGTTTTATCATTTTTATAGTTTTCAAAGTCGTAATAATCAATCAAATTAAATTTCTTAATTACTTTTTCCAATACTGTTCGGCTGCTCAATATTCCCAGCATTCTATCAATATTATCACTTCCACCAAGAAATTTACTTCCAAGCAATGAGCTTGCACCGGAAAGAATGCTGGTAATAGACGAGCTGCTCAATTCGTTGTTTTGGGGCAACATAACCGTAGCTTTGGCACGGTATTTATTTTCTATTAAAAGACTTATTCCTGCAGTCAAAAGTAAAATAATAATCATATTGATTATTATAAACTTTTTCCATTTACATAGAATATAAAGATAATCTGTGAATCTTGTTTCTTTTATGTTCATAATTGTTTTATTTATATATTAAAAGTTTGTATAAAAATTACATTTATTTTCTTGCCAAATTTAAAATTAATATAGCAACCGTTGCTAGGGCGCTTGCTATGGATGTAATGAAAGAAGCTGTTTTAAGATAATAAATAAAACTTCGCGTTGGAGATTTTGGAACATATACAAAATCTCCCGGGTAAACGTAAGTGGAATCATCGGCGCTTACCCAGCTTTTGGTTGTACTTCTAATAATTTTAAAATCATTTCGGTAATCTTCACCTAAACCACCTGCTTTTTCTATATAATAGAAGCAATTTCGATTTTTTTCAAAGGGGACGTAACCAGGTGAATTAACTTGACCAAATACATAAACTGTATTTAGTTTTTCCGGAACAAGAATAATATCCCCGTCTTTCAAGTAAAAATGAGCACTCGAGGAATCTTTGGTACTAAATATTTCAGTAAAATCTACAATACCATTATTTAAGAATTGCCGTAATTTTAAATCTATGAGAAAATACAAAGAATCTTCAATTACTTCGTCATTCATTCTAAGAAAGGAATAATTATCAAGTTTTTCAAATTCAAATTTTCTCTGAAAATCATTTAAATCAAACTGTTCATTATTTTCATACATTTTTTTAATTGCTTGCATTTTCAACAAATTTTCATTGGTAGTTCCTCTTAGTATTGTACTTCTTTCCAGAGACGCATCTTTAGTAAAACCACCAGCAGAAAAAATGACCTCTCTTAAATCAGTACTGTCTTTAGTTATATAAACGTATCCGGGTTGTTTCACTTCTCCCAAAACCAAAACTTTATAGTTTTTTATTTGATTTTCTTGTGCAATTATTTTAATTCTATCACCGCGTTGTAAAGCAGGATTATTGGAAATCAAAACTTTAATGGTTAATTGTTTTTTTCCATCATCACTTAATCTTTTTATTTTAGCAAACCGTATGTTCTTATATGCTTTATTTAATCCCTGCGCAAATAGGATAGCGTCCGAAAGTTTATCACCCTCAACATACTGGAATGTAGTGGGTTTATTAACCGCACCGCTTATATCAATAAAATTTTTCTTTAAATCCAGTACCGGAAATATTATTACATCGTTTTTTTGTAAATAGGGATTGTAAGAAAAGTCACCTGTTAATCTAAACTTGGCCAAATCAACATTTATTTCAGTTCCATCGTATCGCTTAAGCTTAATATTTCTTTGGGCAAATTTATTTACTTTATACTTTAAAAAATTAATTATGTCCTTTTCTCCGGAGGTACGGATTAATTGAGATTTATATTCATCAATTACACGCGTTATAAATTGATCAACTGTTTCGTTTCTAGATGCAGTGAAAGTCCCGTTAACAAAGAAATCACCGCCTATTGTCACACTAATTAAGTTTAGGGCATCTAACTGATCAGAATTTAGTTGGATATTGAATTTGGAATCGATTTGTGCATTACTTATGGATAAACAAAAAAATGTAAAGGTAATTAAAATTTTAGAACCAATTTTAATTATATTTTTCATTCTGCTAAACCGCGTATTGTTTGTTATAATACTTTAAATATTCCTCGGAAAGAATTTTTTCCCACCAACTTCTGTTTTCCAAATACCATCTGATTGTTTGCACAATAGCTTCTTCAAAGTTGAATTCTGGTTTCCAACCCAGTTCCGTTTGAA
>Ga0256841_1003674_pt1 | contig 11357 bp, 7 predicted proteins | sample 356308metaG_FD_185971 | JGI IMG/M metagenome (GOLD analysis project Ga0256841, IMG submission 185971) | Hydrothermal vent microbial communities from Mid Atlantic Ridge, Atlantic Ocean - 356-308 | ecosystem: Environmental > Aquatic > Marine > Hydrothermal vents | place: Atlantic Ocean: Mid...
ACCTCCGTTCCCCCGTAGGCCAAGCCATCGACTCTGACCTCACACTTCCTGCGCCACAGGAACGATAGACCTGTTGATGAGGCGGTTCCACGCAGGAAACTTAGATGACGTCGTCCTGGTACAGGGCCGGTGTCGCAACGCCCCCCGGAAAGTACCAATAGAATCCGACAGTATCCCCACGGCATCCTATGCGGTTGCGGTCAGGGAGACCGATTCACCATCTCATCTCTTTGTGATGCCGGACTCAAGACGACACCCCGGCATCCCTTAGCTCACACCCACTGGAGGCCTGTTGTGTCTATTGCCCCATCCGCCCTGTCCCACCGCATCCTTCCCCTGCTCGCCCTGGGCCTGCCGCTGGCCGCCCAGGCCACCAATGGCTATTCCCCTACCGGTTTCGGCACCACCAACAAGGGCCTGGCCGGCGCCGGCGTCGCCCTGCCCCAGGATTCCCTGGCCGCTGCCACCAACCCTGCCGGCATGGTCCGCCTGGGCGAGCGCCTGGATCTCGGTGCCGCAGTCTTCCTGCCCAACCGCCGGTTCGTGGCCCGTGACGACGGCAATCCCCCGCCCTTTCCTTCCATCCCGACGGGCCGCTACGACAGCAAGAACGATATCTTCCTGGTCCCTGCCTTCGGCTGGAACCATCGCCTGAACGACCGCAGCACCATCGGTGTGAGCATCGGCGGCAACGGTGGCATGAACACCGAATACGACGTGGCCGTCTGGCAGAATTTCGCCCCCCCGGGGGTCGCCTCCAAGCCCACTGGGGTGGACCTCGGCCAGGTCTTCATGGGCCTCAGTTACGCCTATCAGATCACCCCCCAGCACTCCCTGGGCATCATGCCGATCCTCGCCTATCAGCGGTTCAAGGCCGAGGGCCTGGAGCCTTTCGACAATCCTGCCGCCTCGGTTTCTCCCGGCCATGTCACCAACCGTGACTACGACAATTCCTGGGGCTACGGCGCCCGTATCGGCTGGCTGGGCCAGGTGACCCCCCGCCTGAGCCTGGGCCTGTCCTATCAGACCAAACTGTACATGAGCAAATTCGACAAATACCGGGGCCTGTTCGCCGAACAGGGGAATTTCGACATCCCCGCCACCCTGGCCGCCGGCCTCGCCTTCAAGGCCACGCCCTCCCTGACCCTGCTGTTCGACTATCAGCGCATCTATTACGGGGACGTCAAGGCGCTCCACAACTCCAATAACATCAACCCCTTCGCCAACCCCGCCTTGCGTATGGGCGCGGACGACGGCCTCGGTTTCGGCTGGGACGACCAGGACATCTACAAGTTCGGGGTGCAGTGGGAATACAGTCCTGAACTCACCCTGCGGGCGGGCTACAGCCACGCCACCCAGGTGTTCGACAACGCCCAGGCCCTGTTCAACATCCTCGCCCCGGCCACCATCAGGGATCACGCGAGCCTCGGCCTGACCTACAGATTCAATCCCAAGAACGCCATCTCGGTGGCCTACACCCACGCCTTCAAGGAAAAGGTGGAGGGCCAGAACACGATCTTCACCGGTCCCCAGACGGGCTATGTGGAGATGGATCAGGACGGGGTGGAGATATCCTGGAACCATTGGTTCTGACCGGGGGCAACGCCCACAGAAACGCCACAGGCCGGCCCCTATGGGACCGGCCTGTTTCGTCTTCCTTGGAAGACGGAGGACGAGGGCTCATTCGAGGTCGATGGCCGCCAGGCGGCTGCCGGAGACCTCCGCCGGCTGGACCACCTGGACCTGAGGCCCGTCCTGTGCCCCGTTCTGTGGGGCCTTGGCCTCCTCCGTGCTCATGGCCCCGGTAGCGCCCAGGATGGCCAACAGAAAACCGAGGGAGATCGGATCCACGAAACCGCGCTGATGATGTTTTCTGTTCGACATGACGATGACTCCTGTGTTGAGAGACAGATACCGCTCGCCCCTCCTCCATTAGTTAGTATTTTATGTAGCTCTAATATAGTCCTTCACTATCAATTTTTCAACCAGTCTCATCCGTTTTAAGAATATTATTCCTATACCGGCCCAGTCCAGCAGACCTCAGGACCGGGACAGGGGGAGCAGCCAGGTTGCCGGCCACTTTTTACACCACCTGGTATGCGGTTCCGCGCCGAGCGGTCCGAGATGTTGTGATGGTCATGGCATCGAAAAACGCCCAACCGATCACAACAGGCAATCGGCACGATGACGTCCAGCAGGCAGTGGCTGTTGCGCCATCAGCATTGGCCGTTCACCGCGATCCGGGAGGCGAACTCGCCGGAGGCCGCCAACGCCTTCAGCTCCCGGGGCATGGCCTTGCCCCCTCCACGTCGTGCTTGAGCCACAGGCGCACAACCGTTGGTGCAGCCATTCGCCCATCCCCGGTCTCTGGGTCAGGTGGAAGTATGCCCCTCGCACAGGGATGGCCTACCTGGGGCGGACAGGCCGGACCCTGTCCAGGGGCGCGGGAACGCCCCTGCAACACCGAGGAGCGGCACAAAGATTACGGCACCGTCCCTGGCACGGGACGCGCACGTCTCAGTCCTTGTCCACCGCCTTCATGCTCAGGCGGATACGGCCCTGTTTGTCCACTTCCAGGACCTTGACCTTGATGATGTCCCCCTCGGAGAGCTTGTCGCTCACCTTCTGTACCCGCTCCTCGGAGATCTGGGAGATATGCACCAGGCCGTCGCGGCCCGGGAGGATGGTGACGAAGGCGCCGAAATCCATGAGCTTGGCCACCCGACCCTCGTAGACCTTGCCCACCTCCACGTCGGCGGTGATGAGTTCGATACGGCGCTTGGCCTCGTCACCCGCGGCGCGGTCCACCGAGAATATCTTCACCGTACCGTCGTCGGAGATGTCGATATTGGCACCGGTCTCCTCGGTGATGGCGCGGATGGTGGAACCGCCCTTGCCGATGACGTCGCGGATCTTGTCGGGATGGATCTTGAACTCCACCACCCGCGGGGCATGCTCGGACATCTCCCGGCGATGAGTGGAGATGACCTCGTTCATGGCCCGGAGGATGTGCAGGCGCCCCTCATGGGCCTGGGCCAGGGCCTGGGCCATGATCTCGCGGGTGATGCCGTCGATCTTGATGTCCATCTGCAAGGCGTTGACCCCCGCCTCGGTGCCGGCGACCTTGAAGTCCATGTCGCCGAGGTGATCCTCGTCGCCCATGATGTCGGTGAGCACAGCGAACTCTTCGCCCTCCTTGATGAGCCCCATGGCGACCCCCGCCACGGGCGCCTTGATGGGCACCCCGGCGTCCATCAGCGACAGGCTGGTGCCGCAGACACTGGCCATGGAGCTGGAGCCGTTGGACTCGGTGATCTCAGAGACCACCCGAATGGAGTAGGGGAATTCGTCCAGGGTCGGCATGACCGCCGCGATGCCCCGCTTGGCCAGACGGCCATGACCGATCTCGCGGCGCTTGGGCGAGCCCACGCGGCCGGTCTCGCCCACGCAATAGGGCGGGAAGTTGTAGTGCAGCAGGAAGTGCTCACGATACTCACCCTGGAGGGCGTCGACGATCTGGGAGTCACGCTCGGTGCCCAGGGTGGTGATCACCAGGGCCTGGGTCTCGCCACGGGTGAACAGGGCCGAGCCGTGGGTCCGTTCCAGGACCCCCACCTTGATATCGAGGGGACGCACGGTGCGGGTGTCACGGCCGTCGATACGGGGCTCGCCGGCGAGGATACGCCCGCGTACCAGGCGTTTCTCCAACGACTCGATGGCGGCGCGGACCTGGGCCTCGGGCAGGGCCTCGTCGCCTTCCCCGCAGAGCCGGGCGACGGTGTCCTGACGGATCTCGGCCAGGCGCCCGAGACGCTCCAGCTTGTCGGCGATACGGTAGGCCGCGGCCACTTCCTCGCCGGCGGCGGCCGCGACGGCCTCGTCCACCCGCGGGTCCTTCTCCGGCGGGCTCCAGTCCATGGGCGGCTTGGCCGCCTCACGGGCCAGTTCGGCGATGGCGTCGATGGCCACCTGCATCTGCTCGTGACCGAACATCACCGCGCCCAGCATGACCTCCTCGGACAACTGCCGGGCCTCGGATTCCACCATGAGCACCGCGCTCCGGGTGCCGGCCACGATCAGATCCAGGTCGGAATCGACGATCTCGGAGAGGTTCGGGTTGAGCAGATATTGGCCGTCCTTGTAACCCACCCGGGCGGCACCCACCGGGCCCTGGAAGGGAGCACCCGAAAGGCTCATGGCCGCCGAGGCACCCAACAAGGCGGGCAGATCGGGATCCACCTCGGGATTGAGCGACATCACCGTGGCGATCACCTGGATCTCACGGTTGAAGCCCTCGGGGAACAGCGGACGCAGCGGCCGGTCGATCAGGCGGCTGGTGAGGATCTCCTTCTCCGAAGGCCGGCCTTCCCGGCGAAAGAAGCCACCGGGGATACGGCCGGCGGCATAGGTGCGCTCCTGGTAGTCCACGGTCAGGGGGAAGAAGTCCTTGTCGCTCGCCCGCTTGTCGATCACCGCGGTGACCAGGACGGTGGTGCCGCCCATGTCGATCATCACGGCACCGTCGGCCTGGCGGGCGATCTCGCCCGTCTCCATGACCACGGGGTAGCCGCCGAACTGAAACTCTTTGCGAATGGGGTTCAAGATCACGTCTGGATCCTCGGTTGCTTGATGGGGATTAACGGCGCAGGCCCAGACGGGAGATCAGGGTGCGGTAACGCTCGATGTCCTTGCCCTTGAGGTAGTCGAGCAGCTTGCGGCGGGAGTTGACCATACGCACCAGGCCCTGCCGGGAGTGATGGTCGTGGGTGTGCTCCTTGAAATGGCCGGTCAGGTCGTTGATACGCGCGGTGAGCAGGGCCACCTGGACCTCGGGCGAACCGGTATCGTTGGCGGCGCGGCCGTATTCCTCGACGATGGTCTTCTTCTGTTCGGCGGTCAGGGTCATTGTGGGATCTCCTCTGCAAGGCCGGCCCCGACAATGACTTCAGGCGCCGGCGAATGGCAACGAAAAGGCCAGACCACATCGGTGGCCCGGCCGGAAAGCGCGTTATTATACCCGACGCGTCTGAATATTCAGGTCCTTGGCGCTTCCCGCGTCCCCCCGGGTGAGAAGCCGCCATGGAATGGGGCCGGACGAGCGCGCCGCGATCGGTGGCCCGCCGGCGCCGGGTCAGCGCCGCCCCTTCCCCGCCGCCACCCGCAGACGCAGGGCGTTCAGACGGATGAAGCCGGTGGCGTCCTGTTGATCGTAGGCGCCGGCGTCCTCCTCGAAGGTGGCGATGCTCTCGTCGAACAGGCTGTCGCTCTCGGAGCGGCGCCCCACCACCATGACCCCGCCCTTGTAGAGCTTGAGCCGCACCACCCCGTTGACCCGGGCCTGGGTCTGGTCGATGGCGGCCTGCAACATCTCCCGCTCCGGCGCCCACCAGTAGCCGTTGTAGACCAGCTTGGCGTAGCGCGGCATGAGTTCGTCCTTGAGGTGGGCGGCCTCGCGGTCCAGGGTGAGGGACTCCATGGCCCGGTGGGCCTTGAGCAACAGGGTGCCGCCGGGGGTCTCGTAGCAGCCGCGGGACTTCATCCCCACATAGCGGTTCTCGACGATGTCGGTCCGCCCCACCCCATGCGCTCCACCGATGCGGTTGAGTTCCGCCAGCAGGGCGGCGGGGCTCAGGGCGCGTCCGTCGATGGCCACCGGGTCGCCCCGCTCGAAGGCGATCTCCAGGTAGCGGGGGCGGTCGGGGGCCTTCTCCGGGGCCACCGTCCAGCGCCACATGGCATCGTCGGGCTCGTTCCAGGGGTCCTCCAGGTCGTAGCCCTCGTAGGAGATGTGGAGCAGATTGGCATCCATGGAATAGGGGGACTTGCTGCCCTCGCGCTTCATCTCCACCGGGATGCCGTGGGCCTGGGCATAGGCCAGGAGTTTCTCGCGGGAGAGCAGGTCCCACTCCCTCCACGGGGCGATGATGCGGATGCCGGGGTCCAGGGCATAGGCGCCCAGCTCGAAGCGGACCTGGTCGTTGCCCTTGCCGGTGGCGCCGTGGGCGATGGCGTCGGCGCCCGTCTCATGGGCGATCTCCACCAGGCGTCTGGCGATCAGGGGCCGGGCGATGGAGGTGCCGAGCAGGTATTCACCCTCGTAGAGGGCGTTGGCGCGGAACATGGGGAAGACATAGTCGCGCACGAAGGGCTCGGTGAGATCCTCGATGTAGATCTCCTCCACCCCCATGGCCTCGGCCTTGGCGCGCGCCGGTTCCACCTCCCCGCCCTGGCCGATGTCGGCGGTGAAGGTGACGATCTCGCAGGCATAGGTGTCTTCCAGCCACTTGAGGATCACCGAGGTGTCCAGGCCACCCGAATAGGCGAGGACGACTTTCTTGACGGGGGATGGGGCCATGGGGAACTCTCTCCAAGGGAAAGGGCGTGATTATATACCCGGCACAGGTGAATATTTCCGCCCTTGGGACCGTTTGCGACCCCGGGGACGGAGAACCCAGGGATGATGGCTGTGACAAGGCCACGGTGATGGAAATCCCAGGAGCCTCGGCATGGGCTCGGCCAAAAAGAGTGGATCACCCTCCCGTCGCGCCCGGGTCTGGCCGGGGGCGTCAGCGAAGCACGGATCCGGCGAAATAGGCGGCCAGGAAACGCTCGAAGGGCCGGTCGTCGGCGGCCTCCATCTCCGCCTGACGGCGCCGGGACTCCTCCGCCAGGCGGTCGAGCCTCTGGCGCATGGCGGCCCCGGGCGGCCGCGAGCGGAAGGCGGCGGCATCGGCCCGCGCCAGCTCGAGGGCCGCCTCGACGAAGCTCAGGCCCGTCTCGCGCAGATGGCGCAGCAGGCGTTCCGAGGGCGTGGCCTCGGGGTCCCGGAGACGCCCTCGCAGGGTGCCCAGGACCCGGGAATAGGGGCGCTCCGGGTCGTCTCCGTCGAGCATGGCCATCAGGGGTTTCATGGCCGCGAGGATCTCCAGGCCCCACTGCCGCAGGCCGACCGCCTCGTCGCCGCGCCGCAGCAGCAGGCCCGGCTCCCGCCCACGATGGGCGGTGAGGGAGAGATTGCGGTCGATGGCCTGGGCCTCGCGCGGCGGGATCGGCGGGCTCGGTCGCAGCAGGCAGAACAGCAACAGGCCCTCCAGGAAGCGCACCTGCTCCCCGCCGACCCCCAGGGGCTCGAAGGGGTTCACGTCCAGGGAGCGCAGCTCCACATAGCCGATTCCCCGCTCGCGCAGGGCGTGGACGGGCTTCTCCAGCCAGCGCGGCGCCTGTTTGGGGCGCACGCTGCTGTAGTGTTCGTTCTCGATCTGCAAGACATTGGCGTTGAGCTGCCGCCATTCGCCATTCACCCGCACGCCCACCTCTTCGTAACGCGGACAGGGGGTGGTGATGGCCCAGGTGAGGCTGCGCACGTAGCTGTCCAGACTGTCATAGTTGGCGCGAAAGCCGTGACCCGCCTCCATGTGGTTCTGATAGCCGATGTCGCCCATGCGCAGGGAGGTGGCCCCGGGCTGGTAGAAGGTGTCCCCGTCGAAGGGTTCCAGGGGATGGGGAATACCGGCGAGAAAGGTACGGCACACCGCCGGCGAGGCCCCGAACAGGTAGGGCACCAGCCAGCCCAGGCGTTGCAGGTTGCGGATCAGGCCCATGTAGTGGCGGTCGCGAAAGCCGCGCAGGTCGCCCCCCTCCCCCTCCAGGTCCCGATAGATCGGCCAGAAGGCCTCAGGCAGGGAATAGTTGAAGTGCACCCCCGCGATCACCTGCATCATGCGCCCGTAGCGGTAGTCCAGGCCGCGCCGGTAGACGTGGCGCATGCGGCCGGGGTTCGAGGAACCGTAGCGGGCGATCGGGATGGACGACGCCCCCCCCAGGACGCAGGGCATGCTGGCGTTCCACAGGGTCTCCTCTCCCAGATGGAGATAGACGTAGCGATGGAGGTCGTCGAGAAAGGTCAGGGCCTCCATCCCCGTGGCGCACGGTGGGGTGATGAGTTCCACCATGGCCTCGGAATAGTCGGTGGTGATCCAGGGATGGGTGAGGGCGGCACCCAGGGCGGGGGGATGCGGGGTCTGGGCGATGGCGCCGTCCGGGGAGGCGCGCAGGGCCTCGCGTTCGATGCCGATGGCGCCCCCGCGCAGACAGGCGCCGCCGTCCAGGGCGGCGATCCGATCGAGGCGTCGGGCGTAGAGGGCGGTCAAGGAAGGATCCGGGTCATGGGCATGAGCCGGATTATAGGGCGATCCCGGACCGGGTCTCCCTTGGCCTTTGCAGGGATGGACGGGTATAGAATGGAAAAACCCGGCCACCCGCCCCCCTTCATCCGGAGCCCCTCATGGACCCCAACCTCCCCCGCCCCACCGATGCCTATGGCCAACAGCCGGTGGCCCGGACCCTGGCCGAGCTGCACAGCGACGCCGAGCGGGGCCTGAGCGCCGAGGAGGCCGCCCGACGCCTGCGGCGTTTCGGTCGAAACGAGATCCAGGAGCGCGAAGAACCCTTCTGGCACCGTGTCTTCCGGCGCTTCTGGGGCCCCATCCCCTGGATGATCGAGGTAGCGGCGATCCTCTCGGCCCTGGTGCAGAAATGGGAGGACTTCATCATCATCCTCATCATGCTCGCGGTGAACGCCGGGCTGGACTTCCTCCAGGAGCATCGCGCCCTCAACGCCCTCAAGTCGCTGAAGAAACGCCTGGCCGCGGAGGTGATCGTGCGGCGCGACGGACGCTTCCTGACCCTGCACGCGCGTGACCTGGTGCCGGGAGACATCGTCAAGCTGCGTCTCGGCGACATCGTCCCGGCGGACGTGCAGCTCCTCTCGGGCAACTACCTGCTGGTGGACCAGTCCGCCCTCACCGGGGAGTCCCTGCCGGTGAGCAAGAAGGCCGCGGACACGGCCTACGCCAACACCGTCGTCAAGCAGGGCGAGATGCTGGCGGTGGTGGTGAACACCGGCACCCACACCAACTTCCACGGCGTGGTCTCGCTGGTGGCCAAGGCCCAGTTGGAGGAGCGCAGCCACTTCCAGCGGATGGTGATCAAGATCGGCAACTTCTTGATCCTGATCACGGTATCCCTGGTGATTCTGATCCTCATGGTGGCCCTGTTCAGGCACGAGAACTTCATCGAGATCGCCCGCTTCGCCCTGGTCCTGACGGTGGCGGCCATCCCCGTGGCCCTGCCGGCGGTGTTGTCGGTGACCATGGCCATCGGCGCCCTCAATCTGGCCCGCCGCCAGGCCATCGTCTCCAAGCTCACCGCCATCGAGGAACTGGCGGGGGTGGACGTGTTCTGCTCCGACAAGACCGGCACCCTGACCCAGAACCGGATGCAGGTGGCCGGCCCCGTGCCCTTTCCTGGGCACGACGAGCGGGAACTCTTCCTGCTCGCCGCCTTGGCCTCGCGGAAGGAGAACCAGGACCCCATCGAGCGGCCCCTCTTCGATTACCTCGAGGCCCATTTCCCTGACCTGGATCTGGGCGCCTGGCGGCAGCTCCACTTCACCCCCTTCGATCCGGTCCGCAAACGCACCGAGGCCGAGATCGCGGGCGACGGCGAACGCTTCCGCGCCCTCAAGGGGGCGGCCCAGGTCCTGATGGAACTGGCGCAACTGCCCGAGCCGCGACGCAAGGAGATCGGGCGCACCCTCGAGGCCCTCGCGGCCAAGGGTTACCGCACCCTCGCGGTGGCCCGCGGCACCGCTACGGGCGTGGAGCTGATCGGCCTCATCCCGCTGTTCGATCCGCCCCGCGAGGATTCGGCCCAGGTCATCCGCGACATGCGCGCCCATGGCGTCCAGGTGAAGATGGTGACCGGCGACAACATCGCCATCGCCCGTGAGATCGGGCAGATGCTGGGCCTGAAGGGGCGGGCGATCCGCCCCGACGAACTCAAGGGCCTGGGCAACGAGGAACTCCTGCTGCTCGCGCGCATCCTCGGCAAGGGCCTGTACCGGCGCCTGGCACCGGAGGTGAGCGACGAGGAGATCGAGCGCTTCGCCGCCGGGATCGTGCAGGAACTGGAACAGGCCTTCGCCACCGAGGCCCTGAAGGGCGGATTCCTCAAGGCCCACGAGTCGGCCATCATCCATACCATCGAATCGGTGGACATCTTCGCCGAGGTGGTGCCCGAGGACAAATACTACATCGTCGATACCCTGCAGAAGGCCGACTACATCGTCGGCATGACCGGCGACGGCGTCAACGACGCCCCCGCCCTGAAGAAGGCCGACTGCGGCATCGCCGTGGCCAACGCCACCGACGCCGCCCGCGCCGCCGCCGACATCGTCCTCACCGCCCCCGGACTGTCGGTGATCAACGAGGCCGTCAAGCAGGCGCGCATCACCTTCGAGCGCATGAAGAGCTATTCCATCTTCAGGATCGCCGAGACCATCCGCATCATCCTGTTCATGACCCTGGCCATCGTGGTGTTCAACTTCTATCCCATCACCGCCCTGATGATCATCATCCTGGCGCTGCTCAACGACATCCCGATCCTGGCCATCGCCTACGACAACACCCGGATCCTCAAGGAACCGGTGCGTTGGAACATGCCCGAGTTGCTCACCGTGGCCAGCACCCTGGGTATCGCCGGGGTGCTGTCGTCCTTTCTGTTGTTCTTCATCCTCGAGGAACTGGAATTTTCCACCGAGATGATCCAGTCCATGATGTTCGCCAAGCTGGTCATCGCCGGCCACGGCACCATCTACAACACCCGCATCGACGACTGGTTCTGGCGTCGGCCCTACCCCTCCTGGATCCTCTTCACCGCCACCTTCTCCACCCGCGTACTGGGCACCCTGATCGCCGTCTACGGCTTGCTCATCACCCCCATCGGCTGGACCTACGCCCTCTATATGTGGGCCTACGCCCTGGCCTGGTTCGTCTTCAACGACGCCATCAAGATGCTCACCTATGGCTTCCTGCGCAAACGGGGGTTGTATGCCTGAGGTTTCTCGTGACGGTCCCCCGAATTATTGGGACTCTATACCCGTCGCACGTGAATATTTCCGTCCTTCGGTCCGTAGGCGGCACCTCCCTGTGCCACTCCTCGCTACCGCGGCCGCCCCTCGCGCCCCTGGGCGGTGGAGCGATTGCTTGCCATAGTCCCCGCGATGATTCGCTTCCGCGCCTTGCCCAGAGGCACGATGCATAGCTGAGTCGTTGATTATATGGCCGAGAGGGAGGGATTCGAACCTTCGGTGTTTCCTTATTTTTCAATATGATATTGTTGCACCGTGTCTAAATCGCGTCTATCCATCCCATGCCCCAAAATGGATGATCTGGGTTGCCCCTCGAATATTTTGGACACACATTTGGTCGTAGAGTGATAGCGACAGGAGGTGTCCATGAGTGAGAAGAAATCGCCGAAGAGGTGGTCGGCAAAACGCAAGCAGGAAGTGGTTCTGC
>Ga0256841_1003675_pt1 | contig 11357 bp, 12 predicted proteins | sample 356308metaG_FD_185971 | JGI IMG/M metagenome (GOLD analysis project Ga0256841, IMG submission 185971) | Hydrothermal vent microbial communities from Mid Atlantic Ridge, Atlantic Ocean - 356-308 | ecosystem: Environmental > Aquatic > Marine > Hydrothermal vents | place: Atlantic Ocean: Mid...
TCAATATTTCTTGATATTGCATCACAAATACAAAGTGAAGCCAATTCACCACCAGTTAATATAAAGTCTCCAATAGATAAAACTTCATCTGCCCACTTCTCAATAATCCTCTCATCAAAGCCCTCATAACGACCACAAACAAATACAATTGTCTCTTTTTTGCTAAGTCTAATAGCATCTTTTTGATTGAAAAGTTTTGCAACAGGTGTTAAAAAGATAAAGTATGCTTCACCCTCGGCCTCTTTTAAATGATTTAGAGTTTTATCCAAAACATCACACTTTAAAACTAAACCAGCTCCACCACCTGCTTGATAATCATCTACCTTTTTATATCTGTCCTTAGTAAAGTCTCTTGGATTTATAAATTCTATCTCAATATTTTTTTCATTAATAGCTCTTGATAGTATAGAAGAGCTAAAATATGGCTTTATTAAATCCTCAAAGAGAGTTACAAATATATATTTCATGATGACTCAAGTATCAAATATGTATCAACTGTTGATAATCTTTTATTATCTAAATCAAAACTATCAATATATTTTTTTATATATGGGATCATAAATCTCTTAGAAAGACCTTTATTTACATGAGAGTCATCACTCCTTATGATAAGATAGTCAATATCAGCAATTCTCTCGATCTCCAAAATATCACCAAGATAGATATCCCTATCAAAAACTTTTGAACCTATAATATCAAACCAAAAGTATTGATCTTGATTTAAAGAACAATGTTCTCTGCTCTCTTTTATAGTTGTAAATAGATTTTTATTTGTTAGAGTTTTTGCATCTTCTCTTGAGTTGTAGTTTTTAAATTTAATTAGAGAATTATCCTCTCTAAAGTAGTCAATTACAATCTCTTTACCACCATCAATCAAAAAGGTGGCATCAGTGCAAAACTGATCTTTAAAATCAGAGCTTATATGAAGCTTTAACTCACCTCTTAAACCAACACTCTTACCAATCTTTGCAACTTGAAGAAGAGTTTTATCATTCATTTGAGTCTATTATAACTTTATAAGATCTTCCATCTTTAGCTTTACAAGCAGATATAACTGATTTTATAGAACTAATCATCTTACCATTTTTTCCTATTAGTTTACCGGTATCTTGTGGATTTAAAAGTATAGTTATTTTTGTAAAGGTATCATCAACATCCTCTCTTTTTACCCTGACTTGCTCAGGGTAGAGAGAAATCATTTTTGCAAAAGTTTCTAAAAACTTATCTGCCATCTATTTGATCTTTTCACCTGTTATTCTTTTAACACGATCGCTTAGTTTTGCACCTACACTCTTCCAATACTCAAGTCTCTCTTTATCAAACTTGATTGTCTCTGGCTCTGTTAGAGGATTGTAATAACCTATACTCTCTATCCAACCACTATCTCTTCTTTTTCTACTATCAGTAACTACTATTCTATAAAAAGGTCTTTTGTTTCTACCCATTCTTGTCAATCTTACAACTGTTGCCATCTATCTCTCCTAAATATTTTATTTTTTTAATATCCTAAATTGACGGTTTTAGAATATCCAATTTGAGGACTAAAGTATCATAAATATATTATAACACTCTACTCCTCAAATAAACTTATCTTGGAATACCTTTGCTATTTTTTGCCTGTTCCATTAGATTTTGCAAATCTTTCATACCCTTTTTACCAGAGAATTTTTTTGCCATCTTTGCAGCATTTTTAAACTGTTTTAAAAATCTATTAACCTCCATCTGTGAAAGTCCTGCTCCTAATGCAATTCTCTTCTTTCTTGAGTTATTTAAGAGATTTGGATTTTCTCTCTCTTTTTTTGTCATTGAACTAATCATAGCTTTTATTTTATTGATCTCTTCTGAGTTATCAAGATCAACATTTTCAAGCTGACTTGCAACAGAACTCATACCAGGGATCATACCAATTAACGACTTCATGCTACCAAGCTTTTTCATACTATCTAACTGATCTAAAAAGTCATTGAAGTTAAACTCACCCTTTTTTATCTTAGAAGTTAACTTTTTTGCCTTCTTTTCATCTATGATTTCAGCAGTCTTTTCAGCAAGTCCTTCAAGATCTCCCTCATCCATGAGTCTGCTGACAATTCTATCAACAACAAATATCTCAAGATCATCTACCTTCTCACCAACACCTATAAATCTAAGAGGTATGGATAACTGTTTTGCAATACCAAGTGCAACACCACCCTTTGTATCGCCATCATATTTACTAAGTATAACACCACTAATCTCTAATCTTTCATGAAAACTAGAAGCACTTCTTATAGCATCTTGACCTGTCATGGAGTCAGCTACATAAAAAACTTCATCCGGTTCAATTGAGTTTTTTATACTGTTTAGCTCATCCATAAGCTCTTCATCAATAGCAAGTCTTCCTGCTGTATCAACAATCAATACATCATAAAGACCATTTTCTGCTCTCTTTTTTGCATCATTGGCTATTTTAACAGGATCACTAGAACTATCATCAAAAAATAGATCGATCTCATTTGCTTCACAAAGCTGCTTTAACTGCTCAACAGCAGCCATTCTTTGAAGATCACAAGCAGCAACTAAAACTCTTTTTTTCTTGTTTTTAAGATAGAGTGCCAATTTAACTGTAGTAGTCGTTTTACCCGAACCTTGAAGTCCACACATCAAAACCTTAGTAGGTGGCTTTGAAGAGAAAATAAAACCTTGATTTCCAGGGGCTGACAAGATCTCAGTTAGATTGTTTTTTATAGCAAGTAAAAAGCTCTCTTTTCCAATACCATTTGATTTTGTATCTTTTTCTATACTAGCAAGTAGTTCTTTTACAACCTTGTGATGAACATCAGCCTTTAGTAAGGACTTTTTAAGTGCATCAAGTGCTTTTTTAAGAGACTTCTCATCATCGGCAAATCTCATCTTATTTATCGCACTTTTAAATGATTCTGTTAGGGTTGAAAACACTGCTACCTTCCTTAATGCTTTATAAATCGGGTATTTTACATAAATGATTCTTTATCTTTTATAAATTAAAACTATTTTTATAGATAATTTAGCAGTTATGATCTAATTTTAATATTTCAAATGTATAATAGAGCTATAATAATATTACAATTAGGTTATTTTACTTACATTTTATATATATTTAAATAAGGAGACAGAAGATCATGAAAATAAAAAAAACAGTAGCTATTATTACAGTAGCATCAATACTAGGAGGATGTGCTTCATCTCAACTCCCCCAAGTTGTTCAGGGTGAAAAGACTAAAAAAGGGATTGCAATTGGTGCAGTAACAGGTGCAATACTTGGAACAGTAACAGGAAAAGGAAACAAAGCAAAAAGAGCAGCCGCTGGAGCATCTATTGGTGCTGCAATTGGTGGTGTTATAGGTTATAACTTGGATAAACAGGCAAAACAGATAGCTCAAGTTCTTGATACAAATGTTGACAACTCTCCAAATGCAGAAAAAAGAACTGATAAAGACATAATTGTAAGTAAAACCAACAACTATGTCAAAATAACATTTAGAGAAGCTATGATGTTTCCAACAAACTCTTCAACATTAACTGCCTCTGCAAAATATAAAGTAAAAAAGATGATATCAGTCCTAAGGGAGTATCCATCAACTATTATTCAAGTTGTAGGTCATACAGATAATAGAGGTTCACACTCATACAACCAAAGATTATCTGAAAAAAGAGCAGATAGTGTTGCAAGACTCATTAAAAATAGTGGCATTGCAAATAGAGTCTATAAAAAGGGATGTTCATTTGATAAGCCAGTAGTGCCAAACAGCTCGGAAGAGAACATGGCACTAAATAGAAGAGTTGAGATTTTTCTATATCCAGATGAATCATTTGTTGTCAATCAGTGTATTTAAGAATATTTTAAGTAAAAATAAATATACTATTGCTAACTTTAAATAAAATTTAAAAGGAAAGTGTAATGAAAAAGTTAATCTTGTCGTCCGTATTAGCTGGATTAGTTCTATTTAGTGGATGTGGTGGAAACTCAAGTTGCTGTAAAGCTGATTTAGGAACAAAAGCTCAAGCTATTCCACCGGTTGCCGCAATAACTGGTATAGATAACCCAACAGTAATAGCTTTAGGTCAAAGTATAGAAGCAAATGGTATTGCAAGTTCTGATAGAGACGGAAATGTTGCATCTTATGAGTGGATGGTTGATGGTAAAAAAGTTTCATCTACAAAAAGCTCAACCTTTACATTTAATGATACTGGAGATCATGAGTTATGTCTAAAAGTATATGATAATGAAAACAACCCTTCAGTAAATGTGGAGTGTAGAACTATAAAAGTTCTTGGTAAAAATACAAATACTCCTGTTACTCCAACTGCTGTTATTACTTTGACTGATGAAAATGATCTTTCTCCTTGGTCACTTCATAAATTTTTGTGTAATGAAAGTCATGATAATGATACATTAGGAACAAATCCTGAGATAGTAAGCTGTCAGTGGGATATACAAAGCTATACAATAAACTCTAATGGAAATGAGATTCCATATAGAAGCTGCACAGCTGATGTTATGAGTGGTAAGAAAGTTCATATCTGTCCACAAGCTTCTAAAATAGTTGCAAAACTTACAGTTACTGATAATGATGGACAAAGAAATAGCACTACAAAAGTATATAACTTAAAATAGTTAGAGAAAAAGACTCTAACTATCTATCTTAGAGAGTTCATCTCTAAGCTCATTTAAGAGTTGTTTATACTCTTTAAAATCTCCAAATCCAACAAATTTATCATACCGTGAGTGAGAATAAGCTATCTTTTTTGCATGTCTTATAGGACACCAAAACTGCTCAGTTCTAGCAGCTATCTCTCCAACATAGGCAATCAAACCATTAAAATAGCTACAATAAAGACAATTTATCTTCTCGATTGTATTAAGATATGGTAGCTGATATCTATCAAAAACTATATAATCACCTCTTTTTACCATTTTGATATTGTAAATTCTAAAATTTATCGCTTGATATATACTTACTGAAATATCCAAAAAAATTGCAGGAAATATAATAAAATAGATCACTGGAGCACTTAATATATAGAGTATATTTGCATCTTTTAGATATTTAAATGATGAAATCTTTTCATTTTTTAATCTCTCTTTTACTATTTTATCAAAGCAGATCTTATTGTTGTTTAAAAACTTTTTTGAATCTTGTTCTTTTTTATATATCTCATCTTTTAAACTATTTTCAAGCTCATGGATCTTATCTAGGAGTTGCGAAATTTTATCTCTACTCATAATTGCTCATTTAAATCCATAATAAGCTGGGATAGATCTTTTATAGTTTTAGTTGCATCAATGCATCTACTTTGATTTGAAGATAGAAAAATCCTTTCCCCTACTTTTGCACTTTTTGAAGCTCTCATATCACTATCTTTATCACCAATCATAACTGAATTTTTCATATCAAGTTTAAAGTCTCTTTTAGCAGCCATAAACATTCCACTTCTTGGTTTTCTACAACTACATTTATCTTCGGGAGTATGAGGACAATGATATACTCCATCTATTTTTAAATCTCTTTTTCTAAGCTCATCCATCATATACTCAGTCAATATCATATAATCATCTTGAGTATAGTATCCTCTGCCTATTCCTGATTGGTTAGTTACTACAATTATCCTATATCCATTCTCTTGATATAGTTTAATTATCTCAAAAATTCCGTCAACAAATTCAAAATCCTCTTTTTTATAAAGATACTCTTTATCTATATTTATAACCCCATCTCGATCTAAAAATAGGGCTCTATCTCTCTTTAAGCTCAATATCCAAGTCCTTTTTTATAAAATCTCTCTCAGCCATATTTTTAAATTTTGGATTTTTATTGTCAAATATATATTTTGCAGCAAGTAGATATGAGTTTCCATCCTCAACCTTTCCAAGCTCATTTTTCAATATCTTTCCATAGTAGTAGTTTGCATAGAAGTTATAAGGCTGTGTATCTATAACCTCTTTTATAAGTTTAGAAGCTAATTTCATTTTATTTAAATTTCCAAGGCTGAGTGCTAAGAGTAACTTAATATCATTTTGTTTTGGATTTATTTTTAGACTATTCTTAAATGCCTTTGCACTATCTTTAAAAATACCCATTTTATAGTAATCATTTCCAAGTTCATTAAAGAGTTCAACATCTCTATTTTTTTGTGCAAGTTGTTTTAGTTTTGTAAGTCTTAGAGCAAGATCTAAAACTTTTGAGAGAGAACTCTTTTGGATATATAAAGGATCGATACTATACGCATCTGATATTAATTCAAAGCCTTTTGATACACGATCATTTTTCAGATATATTGATGCAAGTTTTAATATAACTTCTATATTTTTAGGTTCACTAAGCAAGATACTCTTAAGACACTTCTCATATCTTTGAAAATCTTTTGATCTAGCATTATGATCTTTCATACAAAGTTCAACAGTAGCACCATTTAAAGAATCAACAGATAAAATAAATATCAATAAAAATGCGATAGCACTACTTTTTAGACTCAATTTCAACCTTTAAAAGTAAAAATAATTTATTTGATTATATAATATATTAATTAAACCATTAAATAGTATATTTTTAATGTATAAAATTTAAGCCACTTAAAAGATATCAATCAGGAGGAGAGTAAGAACTTTTTCTCTTTATAGTTTCTCGCTTTCTCTCTTCTAGGTTTGCTGCATCTCTTAAACTATCAACATCGTCGTATTTTGTCGCTTCTAAAAACTTCTCTTGATCATCAAATTGTCCACTCCTAAGCCCCCAAATAAGAGCTAAAAGACCAAGCAAACCTAAAAATGTGGATATACCTATCATCATAGTCAATATATTGCTACTCATTAATACTCCTTTTTATTCTAAATGCATTAAAAACAACCAAAAGTGAGCTAAGAGACATTGAGAGTGCTGCAACAAGTGGTATAACATAGCCCATAACTGCCAAAGGTATAGTCAATATATTATAAAGCAACGATAAAGCTAGATTTTCTTTGATATTTATAAATGTTTTTTTACCAAGTTTATATGCAATCCAAAGTGAATCGATACTACTTTTTAATAAAACAACATCACTTACATTTATAGATACATCTGCACCACTACCCATTGCTATTGCTATATCACTCTTAGATAGAGCCAATGCATCATTTACACCATCACCTACCATTATAACTCTTTTTGAATCTTGATGTAATTTATCTATAAAATCAGCCTTATCAGTTGGAGTAAGGGAGGATTTATACTTATCAATACCTATCTCTTTTGATACCTTTTTAGCAACACCTTCTCTATCTCCTGTTAACATGATTATATCAAAGTTCTCTTTTTGAAATTTTTTTATAACCTCTTTAGCATTATCTCTTATCCTATCTTGCAAATAAAATATAGCAAATATCTCATCTTTATCACCAAAAATAAATATTGAGTTATTTTCATCTAAAGAGTCATAATCATATGATATATCTTTTGTTTTAAAAAATTCAATATTTCCACCAAAAAATCTCTTATTATCGATCTTGATTTTTAAACCCCTTGCTTTTATCTCCTCAAGTTCATAATCCTCAAATTCAGCTAACGAGTAGTGATCTTCAAGATATATACAAATGCCTTTACTTATAGGATGATTTGAGTTTTTAACCATAGTGTAAAGAATATTTGGGTCAAACTCTTTTTCATTTTTTACATTAACAACAACTGGTTTTGCCTGTGTTAGTGTTCCTGTTTTATCTAAAACTAGAGTATCACACTTTGCAATACTCTCAAGATATCCAGCCTCTTTAAAAAGTATTCCTCTTTTTGCCCCCTCACCTACTCCTATAAGTGTTGCCATAGGAGTTGCAAGTCCTAATGCACATGGACAGGCTATAACTATTACAGAAATTGCAATTATAAGAGATTTTTCAAATGAACCACTAAAATAGAACCATACTATAAATGTAGCTATTGAGATAAGTAAAATAGATAGTGAAAAGTATCCAGATATTTGGTTTGCAAGTTTTTCAATATGAGGTTTTTTAGACAATGACTCTTCTAAAAGAGATATGATATTTGAGAAAGTTGACTCATTGTATAGTTTTGTAACTCTATATCTTATGAGATTATCAAGGTTTATAGATCCACTAGTTATACTATCTGATCTATTTTTTAGTATTGGCAAACTTTCTCCACTTAAAGATGACTCATCAAAACTTCCATTTTGACTTATAAGCTCACCATCAAGAACTACACTATCACCCGATCTTAACTCTACTATATCTCCAACTTTTACATTTTCAACACTTATTAGACTTTTTTTATCGTCATTTATAACCATTACCTCTGTTGGCATTGTTGCTTTTAGCTGATCTATCGTATCTACTGCACTTCTTTTGCTTAAAACTTCAAGATATTTACCCACAAATACAAATGTAATGATCATTATAGTTGATTCAAAGTATGTCTCACCACTTTTAGTTAAAAAGGCATATATTGAGTAAAAATATGTTAATGATGCACCAGTGGCAACCAAAAAGTCCATATTTATAAATCTATTTCTTAGTCCAAAATATGCACCTCTAAAGTAGATCCATCCGGTAAAAAAAAGTGTTGGTGTTGCAAGTAGTAACTCATAAAATTGTAAGATCGATTTATACTCTTGTTTGATACCACTAAAATAACCTGCATATTGGGCTATTGATAGCCACATAACATTCATAGTGGCAAATATCCCAACAAGAAGTCTTGTATAATAATCTTTTCTACTCTTCTCAGCCCTCTCCTCTTGCATAGAAGCATCATAAGGGTAGGCATTGTAACCAATAGATCGGATCTTTTCTATTATCTGAGATAGCTTAATAACTTCATCATCCCAAACTATTTTTGCTTTATGAGTAGTAAAGTTTATCTCAGCCTCAATTATTCCATCACTTTTGTGTAAAACCTTCTCATTTAACCATACACAAGCAGAGCAGTGAATCCCCTCAATAATCAAAGATATTGTGTTAAAGCCATTTTCATCTACTTTTATATATCTACTTTTAAAACCCTCAAGATCAAAGCTTTGAAGATCGTCATATTTTTGATTGGCAGGTTCAAGTTTTGTATCTTTAACTCTATCATAAAACTCATCAAGCCCTTCACACTTTAGAAGATGGTAAACACCTTGACATCCCTTACAACAAAAATACCTATTTACTCCATCGATTTTCTCTTCTATCAATAGATCTTTATCAAACTCTAAACGACAATGATCACACTCAATCTTTTTCAATGGTAAACCCCAATAAATTTGCCTATTATATAGTCTTTGAAATTAAAACTCTGTATTTTTGTCTATTACACTGATCAGTTTATCGATATCTTTTTCAACTCCAAAACATCTATCAACTTTACATGCAAGAAATTTTTTATTATCAATAATCTCTTTTAATATAAATGGATATCTCATCTTATCGATTTTATCCTTTGCTGATAATATTGATTTATAATTACTTTTGATAATAATTGGACTTAGTAAAATCTGTGCATATGCTTTTATAGCATAAGGATAGTTTTGAGGACTTCTTTTTATAGCATTAAAACTAGAAGAGATAGACTCTTTTGCAAAATCAAAAAGTTTTAAATTCTCCTCATACATTGATAGTTTTACAAAATTTTCCACCATTACAGCTGCAGCTGATCTATAAGATGAGTCATAAAACTCTGCATTTAGGCTAAAACTATCATCACTCATTTGCCAAACTCCATTTTTATAAAATTTTCTAATTGCGATACTCTTTAACTCTTTTGCAAAATCAAGATACTTTTTATCTAAACTTAGATCATATCCATCAAGCAGTGCCGATATCAAAAATGCATAGTCTTCAAGATAAGCTTCAATTTTTGGCTTTTTCCCATTTATAATTTCATGATAGAGTTTACCATCTATAAAAAGTCTCTTTTTAATCATATCCAAAGATTTGAGTGCATCTTTTAAATATTTTTTATCTATATATTTTGATACTTTTAACAGACCACTAATGTATAGGGAGTTCCAAGATGTTTGTATCTTGTAGTCAATAAATGGATAACTCTTTTTAGCTCTATTTTTAAAGAGAATCTCTTTTATCTTTTTTAGATCTTTTGGTGGAGTCTCTCTTGTGATATATGGATTTGTTAAGTTTGTAGCAAAATTTCCCTCCATATCAAAAATACCAAAATATCCCAATATATCAATCGCTTCATCTTTTTTATATCCATTTTTTATAAGATCAGATAAAATATCATCATAATAAAAAAGAAAATATTTCCCCTCCTTCCCATCGCTATCAGCATCACTTGCACTCATATATAAACCATTTTTAGCAAATCTAGCTTTAATATTTTTGATAGTTTGTATGGCAACATCTTTAAATAGTCTATTTTTAGTTACAAAATATCCATTTGCATAAGCCTCCAAAAGTTCACCATTTGTATATAGCATCTTTTCAAAGTGTGGTATCATCCATTTTTCATCGGTAGAGTATCTATAAAATCCTCCCTCAACCTGATCATAGATCCCACCCTTTGCCATGGCTATTAACATATCTTGTGCCATATTTAGAGCTTTTTTATTGCCATTTAGTCTATAAATATCAAGTAGTGTATCTATTGTAGTTGCATGAGGAAATTTTGGTGCTTCACCAATACCTTTATACTTAAAATCATAAATTGATGATATATTGTTTACAAAACTATCCAATATACCTTTTGAAGGATTCAATACTTTAGATCTTTTGCGATTTTTAATATTTAGCATAGCTTTTTTTATAGAAGCGATGCTCTTTAAAACATCATCCTTTTTATTTATATATGCATCGTGTAGCATTAAAAGTGTAGATTTTAGATTGTTAGGTGGTAAATATGTCGATGAGAAAAATACCCCTTTATCAGGTGTCATAACTATTGTAAGAGGCCAACCACCTGATCTTTTATTCATAAGTGTATAGATATCTTGATAATATCTATCTATATTTGGATGCTCCTCCCTATCTACCTTTATAGATACATAATAACTATTTAATATATCTGCTATCTCTTTGTTCTCAAAAGATTCTCTTTCCATAACATGACACCAGTGACAAGTGCTATAACCAATAGATAAAAATATCAATTTATCACTCTTTTTAGCATCTTTAAATACTTTATCACTCCATGTATTCCAATTTACTGGATTGTTAGCATGTTGTCTTAAATAAGGAGAATCCTCTTTTGCTAGATTGTTTGCATTTGCAAAACAACTAATAATCGATATAAATAAAAATAGTTTTAAAATCATAAAAAATCCTTTATCTAATTGTAACAAATAAGATTAAATAACTCTCAATATTTTTAAAACTCTTCTTGGATCAACAAGGATAGTTGATTTATCGAAAA
>Ga0256841_1003676_pt1 | contig 11355 bp, 11 predicted proteins | sample 356308metaG_FD_185971 | JGI IMG/M metagenome (GOLD analysis project Ga0256841, IMG submission 185971) | Hydrothermal vent microbial communities from Mid Atlantic Ridge, Atlantic Ocean - 356-308 | ecosystem: Environmental > Aquatic > Marine > Hydrothermal vents | place: Atlantic Ocean: Mid...
CGGGACGAGGATTTGAGCAAGTACATTCTTTGAGTGAAGCAAGGCGGGGTTCGCTTCGCCCACCCCACGAGGACACCCATGGCACAGACGCACCCGCATCCGACCGAAATCAACCTGCACCAGAAGTCGCGCGTGCTGGAAATCAAGTTCGACGACGGCGCACACTTCGAGCTGCCCTGCGAATACCTGCGCGTGTACTCGCCGTCGGCCGAGGTACAGGGACACGGTCCCGGCGAAGGCACGCTGCAGGTTGACAAGGAAGACGTCAACATCGAACGCATCGAGCCGGTCGGCACCTACGCCATCCAGCTGTACTTCGACGACGAGCACAACACCGGTATCTATTCCTGGGAAACCCTGTACCGGCTGGGCAAGAACAAGGACCAGTACTGGCAGGAGTACCTGGACCGCCTGCGGGCCGCCGGCGCACCGCACTCGCAGCTCGGCAACAAGGACTGAAGGAGAGCGGCCCATGGGTGACAAGACCACCCATTTCGGCTTCCAGCAGGTGCCGGTGGACGAGAAGGTGCGGCGCGTGGGCGCGGTGTTCGACTCGGTGGCCGGCCGCTACGATCTCATGAACGACCTGATGTCGCTGGGCATCCACCGGCTGTGGAAGCGCTTCGCCGTGGAGATGAGCGGCGCCCGCCCGGGACAGCGCGTGCTCGACCTGGCCGGCGGCACCGGCGACCTGGCGGCGCGCCTGGCGCGCCTGGTCGGCCGCGACGGCGAGGTGGTGATCGCCGACATCAACGCCAGCATGCTGGAGCAGGGGCGCGAACGCCTGCTCGATGCCGGCATCGCCGGCAACGTCGACTTCGTGCAGGCCAACGCCGAACGCCTGCCGTTTCCCGACGGCGACTTCGACTGCGTGACCATCGGCTTCGGACTGCGCAACGTCACCGACAAGCAGACGGCGCTGAACGAAATGTACCGGGTACTCAAGCCCGGCGGCCGCGCCCTGGTGCTGGAGTTCTCGCGGCCCGTGGCACCGGGGCTCAAGCCCCTGTACGACTTCTATTCCTTCCGCATCCTGCCGCTCATCGGCCGCGCGGTGGCCAACGACGAGGCCAGCTACCGCTACCTGGCCGAGTCCATCCGCATGCACCCCGACCAGCAGCGGCTCAAGGACATGATGCAGCAGGCCGGCTTCGAGGACTGCGACTACCACAACCTCAGCGGCGGCATCGTCGCCCTGCACCGCGGCTACCGCTACTGATCGACGGACAGCGTGCATGGGTGAACAGGAGCCATCCAGCAACACGAGCCGGCCGGCCATGACACCGTCCACCCTGCTCGCCGCCGCCCTGGAACCGCTGCTCGACGCCTGGCTGCGCCAGGATCCGGAGACCCTGGCGCGCTTTGCGGCGCTGGAAGGCCGCGTGGTGGCGCTGCACGTGGACGGGCCGGACCTGGAGCTCTACTTCCTGCCGGCTGCCGACGGCATACAGGTGCTGGGCCGTTACGAAGGCGAGCCGGATACCCGAATCAGCGGGACGCCGCCGCAACTGGCGGCGCTGGCCCTGCGCGCGCCCGAGGACGCGCTGTTCGGCGGCGGCCTGCGGCTCGAGGGCGACACGGCGCTGGGCCAGCAATTCCGCGAACTGCTGGCGGCCGTCGACATCGACTGGGAGGAGCAGCTCGCCCGGGTTGCCGGCGACGTCGTCGCCCACCAGGCCGGCGAGGCGCTGCGCGGCGCCGGGCGCCTGCTGGCGCAGGCCGCGGGCACCCTGCGCCAGGATCTCACCGAGTACCTGCAGGAAGAGGCCCGGCTGCTGCCGACCCGCATCGAGACCGCCAACTTCCTCGACGACGTGGACCAGCTGCGGGCCGACGTGGACCGGCTGGAGGCGCGGGTGCGACGCCTGCGCGGCCGTCTGGAGGGCACATGATCGGGCCGCGCCAGTTGCTGCGGGTGATGTACATCAGCTGGGTGCTGGTGCGCCACGGCCTGGACGAGATCGTGCTCGCCACCCACCTGTTCCGGCCGGTGCGCTTCCTGCGCTTCTTCGCACCCTGGCACTACATCACCCGCCAGGCGCCGCGCGGCGTGCGCATCCGCCAGGCGCTGGAAGACCTGGGCCCCATCTTCGTCAAGTTCGGCCAGATCCTGTCCACCCGCCAGGACCTGCTGCCGGACGATATCGCCACCGAACTGGCCAGGCTGCAGGATCAGGTGCCGCCGTTCCCCGGCGACCGCGCCCGGGCGCTGGTGGAGAAAGCCCTGGGCAAACCCGTCGAGGCCAACTTCCGCCGGTTCGAAGAAACGCCGCTGGCCTCGGCCTCGGTGGCCCAGGTCCATGCCGCCACCCTGCTCACCGGCGAGGACGTGGTGGTCAAGGTGCTGCGCCCGGACATCGAGCCGGTGATCCGCCGCGATGTCGGCCTGCTCTACTACCTGGCCGGGCTGGCCGAGCGCTACTGGCGGGAAGGCCGGCGGCTGCGGCCGCGCGAAGTGGTGGCGGAATTCGAGAAGACCCTGCTCGACGAGCTCGACCTGCAGCGCGAAGCGGCCAACGCCTCGCAACTGCGGCGCAACTTCCAGGATTCGGGCATGCTCTACGTGCCCGAGGTGTACTGGCCCTGGTGCAGGCGCAATGTCATGGTCATGGAGCGTATCTACGGCATCCCCGTCAGCGACCTGGACGCCCTGCGCGCCGCCGGCATCGACATGAAGCTGCTGTCGGAACGCGGCGTGGAGATCTTCTTCACCCAGGTGTTCCGGCACAATTTCTTTCACGCCGACATGCACCCGGGCAACATCTTCGTGGCGCCCGACGGCCGCTACATGGCGGTGGACTTCGGCATCATGGGCACGCTCAGCAGCGAGGACCAGCGCTACCTGGCGGAAAACTTCCTGGCCTTCTTCCGCCGCGACTACCGGCGCGTGGCGGAACTGCACGTCGAGTCGGAATGGGTACCGCCCGGCACCCGCATCGAGGAATTCGAGGCCGCCATCCGTACCGTGTGCGAACCCATCTTCGAACGCCCATTGAAGGACATCTCCTTCGGCCACCTGCTGCTGCGGCTGTTCCAGACCGCGCGCCGCTTCAACATGGAGATCCAGCCACAGCTGGTGCTGCTGCAGAAGACCCTGCTCAACATCGAGGGCCTGGGACGGCAGCTGTACCCGGAGCTGGACCTGTGGCAGACCGCCAAGCCCTTCCTGGAGCGCTGGATGAGCGAGCAGGTCGGCGCGCGCGCCTTCATCGGCAACCTCAGACGCAGCCTGCCGGCGCTGTCCGAACGCCTGCCGGAACTGCCGGAACTGCTGCACCGGACCCTGAGCCGGGCCGCCGAGGGCAAGCTGGAGGTGGAATGGAAGTCGTCGGAGCTGGAACGCATCCGCCGTGATCTCAAGCTCGCCAACCGGCGCAACCTGTACGCCATCACCGGCACCGGCCTGCTGATCTGCGCGTCAGTCATCTACGGCCTTGACGGCCACGCCCCGGCGCTGTTCGGCGCCGCCCCGCTGCTGACCTGGCTGGCCGGCGGCGCCGGCCTGGTGCTGGTGCTGCTGGCCTGGGGCGAGGAGTGAGGCAATAAAAAACCCGCCAGGTCATGGCGGGTCGAACTGGGCTGTGGTGCTTTATTAGTATTCTTGTTTCTGGTTTGTTGTTGTTGTTTTCACCGGAAGCGCCTCCTTCCTGCGCAGCCGGGTTGTTCTCCTCCAACACCTGATTTCCTTGCCGTCCGGCCAGTTGCCGGGCTGGCGGGAGGTTGTCCGGGTGCCGTTTGCCTGTATACAGAGCAACAACCGTGCCCGTTTTATCACCCTTGAATATTCAAGGAGTTAGGCCCTGCCTGCGGGTGGACCGGAGGCCGGACGTAAACGAACTCGACAGCCCGAAACCCATTACGGCCCACTGATATAGCAATATAATCAATTGGATAGCCTGGACATTCAACGACTTCCGTCGCCTCGAAGATGTGTAAAACAATTCGACAGGCAGTGGACGATCTCAACCCACCAGCCGCTGACCGTAGAGGATGCCGAGCAGCAGCAGCAAGGCGATCAGCCATACCAGCCCCGACAGCCACACCGACTGCTTGGCGCGGCGCTTCTCCAGCCAGGTGCGCGGCCGCACGCCCTTGAACAGGAACACCAGGTTGGCGGACAGGTTGACGCACACGATGTTGACCGCCAGCAGCAGCGCCGCACCGGCCGCCTCGGCCAGGTGGCCGGAGCCGAGCAGCATGCCCAGCACCGCGGTCGGCGGCAGCAGGGCCACGGCCACCATCACGCCCACCAGCGCGCTGGCGACGCCGCTGGTCAGGGACAACACCGCCGCCGCCCCCGAGGCCAGCGCCAGCACCACCCCGTCGAAACCGACCGCGGTGCGCGCCTCGACCTCCGGACCCGGCGGCCACACCGGCCACAACATGCCAATGACCACCGACAGAAGCAGGGCCAGGCCGATGCCGACCAGGCTGGTGCGGCTGGCGCTCCACATGAGTTCGCCGTCGCCCAGCGACGTGGCGAAGGCCAGTGCGATATTGGGGCCCAGCAGCGGCGCGATGACCATGGCGCCGACCACCACGGCGACGTTGTTCTCGAGCAGGCCGATGGCCGCCACCACCGTGGACAGGAACACCATCACCAGGTAGGTCCCGTCCAGGTGCGCGCCCTTTTCGATCTGGTTGTAGAGTTCCTCGCGGGTGGCCGCCGCACCGGTGGACTTGCGCTGGCCCTCCTCTTCTTCTGCACCCGCCGCACGCGGCAGCACCGCCTCCACCGGCAGAATGAGGATACGGGCGTTGTCGGAAGAGGCGAGCAGCTTCTGCAGGGCGTCGAGCACGCCCTGGCGCTTGTCGTCGGCCACCAGCATGCGCACCGCACGGCGCTGGTCCTCGACCGTCTGCCCGTACCAGACGTCCAGCGCGCCGTGTTGTTCGGCGATGCCGACCAGGGTGTCGAGGTGGCCGGCATCGGCCACCACCTCGATGACTTTCACGGGCGCGGACCGGTGCCGGCGGTACGCAAGCTCAGGGCCTCTGCAGGGCCGCTTCGACCTCGTCGCGCCTGGCCCGGCCGGCGAGCTTCTCGATCAGCGTCAGGGCGAAGTCCATGGCGGTGCCCGGCCCCCGCGAGGTGATGATGCGGTCGTCCTCGACCACCGGCTGGTCGAGGTACTGCAGCCCCTCCACCTGCAGGCCGTCGAGCACGCCGGGATAGCTGGTCGCCCGGCGTCCGGCCAGCAGCCCGGCCGCCGCCAGCACCTTGGGCGCGGCGCAGATGGCCGCCGTGTAGCGATCGGCGTCCGCCATGCGCCGCAGCAGGGTCTGGATGCGCGTGTCCTGCTCCAGGTGGTCGGCGCCGGGCAGGCCGCCCGGCAGGACGATCATGTCGAAGTCGCGGTCCATCACCGTATCGAGCGTGGTGTCCGGCACCAGCACGGTGCCGCGCGAGGCGCGCACCGGCCCGTCGTCGAGACCGGCGCTCGTGACCTCGATGCCGGCCCGCCGCAACAGATCGATGACGGTTACGGCTTCGAGTTCCTCGCAGCCCTGGGCGAGTGGGACAAGGACGCTTGCCATGTCTGCTCCTCCTGTTGCTGAAGCCGGATGAGTTCGGCCACCGGCACCAGCCGGACGCCGCGCCGTGCCAGCTTCGGCAGCTCCTGTTCCAGAAAGGCCAGTGTCTGCGGGTAGGGGTGGCCGATGGCCAGCGCCGCGCCCTCGCGACGGGCCAGCCCGATCAGGCGCTCGAACTGCGCCGCGATGGCGCGCGGCTGCGCCTCGTTGTCGAGAAACACCCGGCGCTCGGTGCTCGGCACCCCGGTCTCGCGCGCCAGCCGCCGCGCCACGGTGGCGTCGGTGGTGCGGCTGTCGACAAAATACAGATCGCCGTGGCGGCGCAATGCCCGCATCAGCCAGAGCATATGCCCGGGGTGGCGTGTCAGCAAGCTGCCCATGTGGTTGTTGATGCCGCTGACGTAGGGTATGGCGGCCAGATCCTCGGCCAGCATCTGCCCGAACTCCTGCTCGGTCATGTCCAGCCGCAACGCCCCCGGGTCCAGCGGCCGGCCGTCCATGCTCTGCATGGGGAGGTGCAGCAGGACTTCCTTGCGCGCACCGTGGGCCGCGGTGGCCAGTGACACGCTGTGACGGGCGTGGGGCAGGAAGGCGCAGGCAACCGGGCCGGGCAGATCCACCGCGCGGCGGCCGCTGCTCTCACGCTTGCCGAGATCGTCGATGATGATGCTGACGACCGGCTGCGCGGTGGTGGCGGCCGCCACCGGCGGCGTGGCGGTGATCGCCAGTGTCCACAGCAGCAGCAGAACCGGCCAAGGGCGGCCGGCGCTGCGGCTCACTTCATCTGCTCCCGCTGGATCGCCAGACCCTTGAGCAGGTTGAGCGCCTCATAGAGCTGGTAATCCGACTGCGCCAGCGACGCCTTCTTGCCGTCCTTCCTGGCGCCGCCGTTCCTGTGGTTGTCCTTCCTGCCGTTGCCGTTCGACAAGTGGCCGGACAGGTCGGCTTCCTTGATGGGCTCGAAGGTCTTCTCGACCGCTGACACCCGCAGCGGATCCAGCGCGATGTCGGGCTCGATGCCCTCGGCCTGGATGGAGCGGCCGGACGGCGTGTAGTAGCGGGCCGTGGTCAGCTTGACGGCGGCGCCGTTGCTGAGCGGCAGGATGGTCTGTACCGAACCCTTGCCGAAGGTGCGGCTGCCGACGATGATGGCGCGCTTGTGGTCCTGCAGGGCGCCGGCGACGATCTCCGAGGCCGAGGCCGAACCCTGGTTCACCAGCACCACCAGCGGCGCGCCTTCCAGCACGTCGTCCGGGGTGGCGTTGAAGCGCAGCTTGGAGTCGTTGACCCGGCCCTCGGTGTAGACGATCAGGCCCTTGGTCAGGAAGGCGTCCGATACCGCCACGGCGCCGTTCAGCACGCCGCCGGGGTTGTTCCGCAGGTCCAGCACCAGGCCGCGCAGCGAACCCTTGTTGTCCTTCTTGAGCCTGGCGATGGCGCGCACCATGTTTTCGGCCGTCTTGGACTGGAACTGGGAGATGCGCACGTAACCGAAGCCCTCCTCGAGCATGCGGTTCTTGACACTCTTGACCTTGATGACCGCACGGGTGATGGTGATCTTGAGCGGCTTCTCCTCGCCCTCGCGAACGATGGTGAGCACGATGTCGGTGCCGGGCTTGCCGCGCATGATCTTGACCGCGTCGTTCAGGCTCAACCCCTTCACGGGTGTGTCGTCCAGGCGGATGATCAGGTCGCCGGCCTTGATGCCGGCCCGCTGTGCCGGCGTGTCGTCGATGGGCGCGATGACCTTGACGAAGCCGTCCTCCATGCCGACCTCGATGCCGAGACCGCCGAACTCGCCGCTGGTGCCGACCTGCAGTTCCTTGAACTGGTCGGGATCCAGGTAGGCGGAGTGCGGGTCGAGGCCGGACAGCATGCCGCGAATGGCGTTCTCGAGCAGTTTCTTGTCGGGCACTTCCTCCACATAGTCGTTCTTGACGCGACCGAACACGTCGGTAAAGGTGCGCAATTCCTCCACCGGCAGACCGGTCACCGGCCCGGCCTCGCGCTCGGCGAACACCCCCTGGCCGATGGAAATCATGATGCCCAGCACCAGGCCGACCATCAGCAATGCAATATTCTGTCGTTTCACGCTCGTTTCGCTCTAGTCAGTGAACCGGCACCGGGCCGGCCTTTGGATATCCCCGGGACGCCCCGGGGGAAGATTGCCTGCGACCATACCATAGCTGCACCCCCCGGAAAACCAAGGAGTTTTAGGCTAGCCGGCCGGCTGCGGCCGGCCGGCGCACCACTTCAGCGGGTTGACCGGCCGTCCCTTGTGGCGCAGTTCGAAGTACAGGCCGGGTGTCGCGGAGCCGCCGCTGGCGCCCAGCACGGCGACCACCTCCCCGGTATCGACCCATTCGCCGACTTCCTTATAGAGCGCCTGATTGTGGCCGTACAGGCTCATGTAGCCGTCGCCGTGGTCGATGATGAGCAGCAGCCCGAATCCGCGCAGCCAGTCGGCGAAGGCGACCCGGCCGTGTGAGACCGCGCGCACCTCGCCCCCCTCGGGCGCGGCGATGACCACGCCGCGCGACCGCAGCCCGCTGCCGCCGCGCTGCTCGCCGAAGCCCAGCACCAGTGCACCCCGGGCCGGCCAGCGCATGCTGCCCTTGAGGTCGCGGAACGGTCGCTGTCGGGCCAGGCCGGACGGAATGTCGGCCAGCACGTCCTGCAGCGAACGGATCAGTGCCTGCAGGCGCTTCTCGTCCTCGCCCAGCCGCTTGAGTTCGCTGACACCCGAGTCCAGCCGCCGGGCCAGCGCGGCCACCAGCGCCTTGCGCTCGCGTTTGCTCGCCTCGAGCTCGGCCTGCTCGGCCTGCCGTTGCCGGCGGAGGGTCTCGAGTTGCCGGGTCGTGGCGGTGATCGATGCCTCGGTCAGCCGCAGCCTGGCGATGCCCTCGCGCAGCGAGGCGATGCGGCGCGCGCGCGCGTCGGTGAGGTACCCGAAATAGACCAGCATGCGGCCGATGCGTTCCGGCTGCTGCTGGTTGAGCAGCAGCTTGACCTGCTGCTGACGGCCCATGGCGTAGGCGGCACGCGCTTCCCGTGCCAGCTGGTCACGCAGGGTCGCCAGCCGTGCCTGCTGGCGGTCGCGCCGGCGTCCCAGCCGGCGCAGCTCACGGCGCGCCGCGTCCAGCCGGCGGTCGATGTCGCGCAGGCCGCGCACCAGGCCGCCGATGGCGCGTTCCACGGTGCGCAGCTGCTGCTCGGCACGGCTCTTCCGGTGGCGGGTGGTGCCGAGCGTCTTCTGCAGCTCGGCGATGCGGCTGCGCAAGGCCTCGAGCTGGCGCGCCCTGGCGGCCGCGTCGTCGGCGGCCGGCAGGGGCGCGGCGAGGACGGCGGTCAGCAGCAGCAGGAGACGGAGCAGGGCGTGGCTGCGGCGGGCACTCACACCGGTCGGCATTCAGGTCTCGAGCTCGAGCTCGGACCCGGAATCGGCCCGCTGATCGGCCGGCAGGAACTCCACCAGCGAGCGGCCGGTCATCTCCGGCGGCGGCTCCATGCCCATGAGATGCAGCAGCGTGGGCGCCACGTCGGCCAGCGAACCGCTGTCGAGCCTTGCCGGCCGACCGATGTAGATCAGCGGTACCGGGTTGGAGGTATGGGCGGTGTGCGGCTGGCCGGTCTCGCGGTTGCGCATGCGCTCGGCATTGCCGTGGTCGGCTGTGATCAGCGCTTCGCCACCGGCCTCGTGCAATGCCTCTACAACCCGCCCCAGGCAGGTGTCGATGGCCTCGATGGCCTTGACCGCCGCCTCGAAATTGCCGGTATGACCGACCATGTCGGGATTGGCGTAGTTGCAGATGATGGTGTCGTAGGCGCCGCCCTCGATGGCCTCCACCAGCCGGTCCGTCAACTCCGGCGCATTCATCTCCGGCTGCAGGTCATAGGTGGCGACCATGGGCGAGCGCACCAGGATGCGGTCCTCGCCCTCGAAGGGATCCTCCACGCCACCGTTGAAGAAGAAGGTGACGTGCGCATACTTTTCGGTCTCGGCGATGCGCAGCTGGTGCAGGCCGTGTTTCGACAGGTATTCGCCCAGCACGTTCTTGAGGCGCTCCGGCGGGAAGGCCACCGGCACGTCGAATTCCGAATTGTATTCCGTGAGGCTGACGAAGCGTCCCAGCTTCGGCACCACGGCGCGTTCGAAGCCATCGAAATCCGGCTCGATGAAGGGCCGGGTGATCTGCCGGGCGCGGTCCGAGCGGTAGTTCATGAACACGATGACGTCGCCGTCCTCGACGTGCACCGGCTCCGTACCGGGCGGCACGATGCGGGTGGCCTTGACGAATTCGTCGGTCTCGCCGCGCGCGTAGGCCATCTCCAGGCCGGTGAGCGCATCCGGCGCCTCGTAGTCGGCCTTGCCCCGGGTGATGAGGTCGTAGGCGGCCTGGATGCGCGGCCAGCGGTGGTCGCGGTCCATGGCGTAGTAGCGGCCGATGAGGGAGGCGAAGCGGCCGCCGCCGTATTCGCGGAATTTCCCTTCCATGGCCTCGATGGAGGCCGCGGCGCTCTTCGGCGGCGTGTCGCGGCCGTCGAGGAAGGCATGCAGGTAGACCCGCTTCGCGCCCCGCTCGACGGCCAGTCTGGCCATGGCGTGGATGTGCTCTTCGTGGCTGTGCACGCCGCCCGGCGACAGCAGGCCGAGTATGTGCACGGCCTTGTCGGTGTCGACGGCCAGGTCGACGGCGTCGGTGAGGGTCGCGTTGGTGAAGAAGGAGCCGGTCTTGATGGCGCGGCTCACGCGCGTGAACTCCTGGTATACCACCCGGCCGGCGCCGAGATTGAGGTGGCCGACCTCGGAGTTCCCCATCTGGTCGCCCGGCAGGCCGACGGCGGCGCCGGAGGTGCGGATCAGGTTGTGCGGGTAGTCCCGCCACAGCCGATCCCAGACCGGCTTGCGCGCGGCGGCGATGGCATTGTAATAGGTGTCTTCGCTATAGCCCCATCCGTCCAGGACAATCAGGACTACAGGCTTGGGGGTATCTGACATGGCGGCGTTCGGGTACTTTCCTGTGGTAACGGGGGTTAGACCAAGTCTAACCGCTCGCGGGCGCAGCTGTCATGCCCGTGCGGTGTTGCGTTCGGCCCGGCTTCCTTCACAATCGTTTATTATTGTATAATGTTTTGTTGATAAAGGGCAGGGGTGCCGTCACCACCGAGACGCCTCCCGCCATAAACGGGCAGAGGGAGCCAACCACCATGCCGTCAGCCAGCGAATCGCTGATCACGCGCGATGAGGATATCGAGCGCGCCTCGCGCTCTCTCAAGGCCATGTCCCATCCGCTGCGGCTCAAGATACTGTGCACGCTCGGTGACCAGGAAGTGAGCGTGCAGGACATCGTCGAGCACGTCGGCACGTCCCAGAGCAACATCTCCCAGCACCTGGCGATCCTCCGCGACAAGGGCATCCTGACTTCGCGCAAGGACGCCAATCGCGTCTTCTACCGGGTCGGCGATTCACGCACCCTGCGACTGATCGGCATGATGCGGGAAGTCTTCTGCAGCATGGATCAGTAATCTCCTGTTTCAACGATAACAGCGTACCGTCCCGGGCGCATGCGCTGAAGGTCCTCCATGGATTTTTCACAACTTATTGAATTCGTCGGCAACCACACCCTGCTGATCACCGCCTTCTTCGCCGTGCTCGGCCTGCTGGTGGCGGGCGAACTCCGGAACCGCCTCGGTGGCATCCGCCAGGTCGATCCCACCGGCGCCACCGTGCTCAGCAACCGCGAGAACGCCGTGTTCCTGGATATCCGCGAGGACAAGGAATATCACGACGGCCATATCCCGGATGCCCTGCACATCCCC
>Ga0256841_1003677_pt1 | contig 11355 bp, 12 predicted proteins | sample 356308metaG_FD_185971 | JGI IMG/M metagenome (GOLD analysis project Ga0256841, IMG submission 185971) | Hydrothermal vent microbial communities from Mid Atlantic Ridge, Atlantic Ocean - 356-308 | ecosystem: Environmental > Aquatic > Marine > Hydrothermal vents | place: Atlantic Ocean: Mid...
CCAGGCCGGTCACAGCATCGAGGGCATCCTCATCGTCATGGCCGCTTACCTGAGCCTTTCCCTCTTCATCAGCGCGCTCATCAACTGGTACAACGTCAAGGTGGCCCTGGTGGGGGTGGCGCGATGAGGGCGGCCGTGTGGCTGAAGGAAAACCTGTTCAACGGATGGTTCAACTCTTTGCTTACCGTCGCCACCGCGTGGTTTCTTTACGTCACCCTCAGGGGAATTTTGCACTGGGCGTTCACGGAAGCGCGCTGGTTCGTCGTGCCCGAGAACATGCGCTTGCTGATGGTCGGGTCGCTGCCGCCCGATCAGGTCTGGAGGCTCTGGACGGTCGCGGTGCTGGTCCTCTTCGTCTCCGGGCTGGTGTATGCGTCCCGCACGGGCGCGCGGGTCCCGCGGTGGATGTGGGTCGGAGCGCTCCTTCTTTTCGCCGCGGTCTTCCCAACGGTGTTCCCCGCCACGCGCGCCTTCCTGCTCCTCACGCTGCTCGCCCTGCCCACGGGCATGGCACTTGGTGCGCGCGTTACGGACCGCTGGGCGAAGGCGGCGATCGCTGCAGCCCTGGCCGTCGTCATCGGCCTTCTCTGGGGTAACACGGAGCGGTTGGGGGGTTTTTCGCTCACCGTGCTCCTCACCGTGCTGGCCAGCGTGCTCGCCTTTCCGCTCGGTTTGCTGCTGGCGTTGGGTCGAACCGGGAAGTGGCCCGTCTTTCGCACCCTGTCCATCCTCTACATCGAGCTGATCCGCGGAGTTCCCCTGATCACGGTGCTCTTCCTTGCGTACTACATGGTGCCGCTCTTCCTGCCGGCGAGCTGGCGGGTGCCGACCCTCTTTTCCATCGTGGTCGGCTTTAGCATGTTCGCCGCAGCCTACCTGGCCGAGTACGTGCGTGGGGGCATCCAGGGCGTGCCCAAAGGGCAGTACGAAGCCGCCTGGGCTCTGGGCCTGTCGGGTTCGCAGTCGGCACGCTACATCATCCTGCCGCAGGCCATTCGTTCGGTAATCCCCGCTCTTATCGGCCAGCTCATCGCCATCTTCAAGGACACCTCGCTCGTCTACATCCTGGGGCTCTTCGACCTGCTCTTCATGGCCATCACCGTTACACGCAACCCCAAGTACCTGGGCACCGAGCGGGAGATCCTGCTGTTCATTGCGCTGATCTATTTCGTTGGCGCGGCCCTCATGTCCTACGCCAGCCGCAGGATCGAGCGCGCCATGGGCCTGGGAACCCGTTAGGCTGGAGGAACGCATGGAACCCATCATCCACATGGAAAACGTCAACAAATGGTTCGGCGCCCTGCACGTCCTGAAGGGCATCAACCTGGACGTCGCAAAAGGGGAGGTCGTGGTCATCATCGGGCCCTCAGGCTCGGGGAAGAGCACCCTGATCCGAACCGTCAACCGCCTTGAAGAAATCCAAAAGGGCCGGATCGTGGTGGACGGCATCGAGCTCAACCGTGACGTGCGCAACATCGACGCGGTGCGCAAGGAAGTGGGGATGGTCTTCCAGAGCTTCAACCTCTTTCCCCACATGACCGTGCTTGAAAACATCACCCTGGCCCCGCGCATCGTGCGCAAGTGGCCGCGCGAGAAGGCCGAAAAGATCGCCATGGAGTTGCTCGAGCGGGTGGGCATCGCCGACCAGGCGGAAAAGTACCCGGCCCAGCTCTCCGGCGGCCAGCAGCAGCGCGTCGCCATCGCCCGTGCGCTGGCCATGCAGCCCAAGATCATGCTCTTCGACGAACCCACGAGCGCGCTCGATCCCGAGATGGTGGGCGAGGTGCTCGACGCCATGAAGGAGCTGGCGAAGAGCGGCATGACGATGCTGGTGGTCACCCACGAGATGGGCTTCGCGCGCGAGGTGGCCGACCGGGTAATCTTCATGGACATGGGCGAGATCATCGAAGAGGGCGAACCCGACCAGGTCTTCTCGAACCCCCGGCACGAGCGCACCCAGGCTTTCCTGGGGCGGATCCTGCATTAGTCTGGGGGCGTGAACCTCACCCGCCGGGTCTACCTCTGGCTGCTGGGCCTCAACCTCTTCGTCGTGCTCTTTGCCGCTGCCAGCGCCCTGCTGCTTCCGTCGCCACGGGGCTGGCCCGACTGGATGCCGGCGGCGTGGTGGGTTGGCGCGGCGGTGCTGAGCGCGGGGGTGCTGGCCTACCGCCGTTCCCTGCTCGCCCGCGGCGACGACGTCGAACGACGTGTGGCGGCGCTTGCGCTTGCGGCCCTGCCCATGGTTTGGGGTTTGTTCGCGGTGCTGGCGTTCTGGTCAGGGTTCTCTGGAGCGGCAGCCGGACTTGGAGGCTTCGCTCTACTGCTTGCGGTGCTGGGGTTCGCGATGCAGCCAAGCGAATAGCCCGCGGCGCTTGGGTGCGAGCAGTGCTTCGAGATCGTCCAGGCGGGCCTGGGTGGTTTCGTACCCGAAGGTATAGAGGGCGCTCGCCTGACTGTAGTCGAAGGTATCGACCGGGTGGTCGGGCACCAACGAGAGCACATAGTCCGCACGTTCGAGGGCCAAGCTTTTGAGGCGCCGTATCGAGGCTTCGCTAGCCATGAGCATCACCTCGAAGGAATTGTGGGGCTTATGCAGCCGGACCGGGTTGGTTACGTCCACCCCCACGATTGGACCCGGGCCCAGGGTGCGGGCGGCGGTGACCGGCACCTTTTCCACCACATCGCCGTCGACGAGCAGGCGGCCGCCCCAGGGGACGGGAGGGAAGATGCCCGGTATGGCGCTCGAGGCCATGACCGCGTCGACCAGGGGCCCCTCGCGGAGCACCACCACCTCGCCCGTGTTCAAGTCGGCGGCGTTGATGGCCACCGGAGGCGTCAGCTCTTCGATGCGCGCCGCCCCGTAGAGCTCGATCAGGCCCTCGCGCAGGCGCTCGGCGTCGTCGATGGCCGTACGCCGCAGTGCTTTGAAGAGCCGGCTCTGTATGCGCGCCATGCGCAGCAGCCGGTTTCCGTTGGCCATGAAGAGGTCCGCCAGCTTACGGTCGATCACGTGGCTCATCAGCGGTTCGACCTCGAGCGGGAGATCCAGACCCAGATTGGCCGCGGCGTAGGCTCCGGCCGAACTTCCGGCCACGCCGGCGATGGGAAGCCCGGCTTCGCGCAGCGCCCGCAGTGCTCCAAGGTGCGCGAACCCCCGCACCCCGCCACCGCTGAGCGCGAGGATCAGCCCCGATCGTTTCGTCGGTTCGCCGAAAGCAGCCATAGCCCTAAGAGCAAGATGCCAAGAGGGAGCGCCCACTTGAGCGCCGCCACAAAGAGGCCCAGCGCCAGGAGCGCCAGCGCCAGGATCCAACCGAAGGCGACCAGCACCGCACCCAACGTCAGCGCGGCGACCACCCCGAACAGCACCGCTGCGATCGTCAGGAGCGGCCCGAGGATTGGCCAGAGCAAAACGATCCCGAGCAGAAGAAGGCCCCAGCCAAGGTAGCGCACGCTTCCATTGTACGCGCCTCCTCCTCTCACCGCCCCTTAAGCCCGTTTGTGTACGATGTAGCGCAATGGAAGCGGCCCTTTCCCCTGAGGTGGAATACGCCCAGCAGGCGCGGCTCATAGCCCAAGGACTGCGCAAGCGTTACGGGCGACGCGACGTGGTGCGGGGTGTGGACCTGGTGCTGGGCCGTGGCGAGATCGTCGCCCTGTTCGGCCCTAACGGAGCAGGCAAGACGACGACGTTCTACATGCTCGTCGGTTTCGTGCGCCCCAACGGCGGACACATCCTGCTGCGCGGGGAGGACGTGACCCGCCTGCCCATGCACCGTCGCGCACGGCAGGGTTTGGGTTACCTGCCCCAGGAGCCTTCGGCGTTCCGGCGCATGACCGTGCTGGAGAACCTGCTGGCCATCCTCGAGCACCAACCGCTTCCCAAAAAGGAACGCCTCACCTCCGCGCTTTCGCTGCTCGAGGAGTTTCACATCGCTCATCTCAAGGACAAGTACGCCTACACCCTGTCCGGGGGCGAGCGTCGACGGCTCGAGATCGCTCGGGCGCTCACCACCAACCCCGACTTCATCCTCCTCGACGAACCCTTCACCGGGGTGGACCCGAAAAACGTGGGCGACATCCAGACGCTGATCCAGGAACTGCGGGCCAAGCGCGGGCTCGGGGTGTTCATTACCGACCACTCGGTGCGTGAAACGCTGGCCATCACCGATCGGGTCTACCTAATGTACGACGGTCAGGTCGTCTTCCACGGCAGCCCCGACGAGTTTGCGCGCGATACCGGTGCCCGCAACTACTACCTGGGCGAGGACTTCGAGCTCTAGCCCCCATGAGCCTTTGGACGTTCCTTCTCAATCTGTTGCTCATCGCGGCCGTGGTGGCCTATGTGGGCGACGTGGTGGGGCGGCGCGTGGGGCGCAGCCACCTGCGCCTTTTCGGGTTGCGGCCGCGCACCACCGCGCTGGTGGTGGCCGTTTTCACTGGTGTGGTCATTGCCCTGCTCGCCTTCGCAGCTTTCTTCTTCCTGGCCAGCGACGCTCGCAAGACGATCCTCGAGGCCGAAAAAGTGCGTGAAGAGCGGGACCTCCTTCGTGCAGAGGTCAAGCGTCTGGACGGGCACGTAACCGAGCTGGAAGCGCGTGCGGCTCGCGCGTTGGGACAGAGCGAGCGCCTCGAGCGTGAACTCAAGGCCAAGGCCGACGCCCTCAAGCTGGCCGAGGCCGAGATCCGCAAGCTGCAGGGCGAGAAAGAGCTTATGCAGCAGGCGGTGGAAGAAACGCGCAAGCAGGTGGAGGAGCGCGAGGTCGAACTGGGTCGCGTGCGTGCCGAGGTTGAGCGTATCGGGGCGGAACGCGACCAACTGGAGCGCGAATTCGACGCCTTGCAGCAGGGCCAGGTTCTGCTGCTCGATGACCTCGAGAAACTCCGTCAGACCGAGGCCGAGGCGATCCGGCGAGCCGAGGCCGCGCAGGCCAAGACCCGTGCGGCCGAGAAGGCCGCAGCGCAGGCCGAGCAGCGCGTGCAGGCAATCCAGAAGGAGATCGACGCCCTCGAAAAAGAGCGGCAGCAGCTGCTGGGCGACATCACCACCCTGGACGCCGAACGCAAGGCGCTCGAGGAGCAGCGCGACACGCTTCGCCAGGCCAACCGACGCTTGCAGGACCAGCTAAGCGTAGCCAATCAGGAGGTCTTTGATCTCAAGCAGGAGCTGCTGCGGCTGGCGCAGGAACGCAGTTCGACCCAGCGCAGCCTCGAGGTGCTCCGACGCCAGCTCAGTGAAAACCTGAAGGATACGGTGCTGGGTGAGATCCCCTGGATCTCCGGCGGCCTGGAGCAGGTCGTGGACCGGGTGGTCCACCTGGCCGAGGTGCAGGTCCGCGTCGAGGGATTCCGCGGAGTGCTCGTGCCTGAGAACCTGAGCGGTGAGGGCTGGAAGGCGCCGGGGGTCTTGCAGGCCAGGGCGGAAGGCGTAACGCCCGACGGCAAGGTCCTGCTCCAGTTGCGCTACGTTCCCAGGGTGCGCCGTTTTCGCATCGGTCAGGTCATTGCGCTTCGCGAGCTGCCGCCGCCGCGGCTTCAGCCCGAGCGCGTGCGCCAGGGGCTCGAGGCCTTACGCGAAGCGGCGTTCGAGCGTCTCCTCCGGGCGGGGGTGTTGCCTGAGAAGGTGGCGGCGGCCGGGCTTTCCGGGGCGGTCCTGGCCGATTTTCAAGGGCAGATCCGCGATCAGATGGGCAACCTGGTGGTCGCGGTCGTGGCCGCCGACGACGTCTGGACCACGGAAACCCCGCAGCTGCTCTACCAGGTTCTCTACGCTCCGTAGGCCAGCCGGGCGGCGGCCAGATCCCACAGCGCGGAACCTACGCTCTTGAACACCACCGGACCTTCCTTCGGGGGGCCCTGACGAAGTGCGTCATCGAGGGTGCGTACGTGTTCCCAGTCCACGCCGGCCTGGATCAGGTCGCCGGCCTCGGCGCGCGCTCCGGAGAGGGTGTCCACGAAGAGCTGCGACCGTTTCACGAGCGCCGCCGGCAACTCGGCCATGCGCGGGGTGAATGCGCCCACGGCGATCACGAGCGCGTCTTCGCGCACGTCTGCGGGCACCACCGGCGCGGCGCTGCTCGTCGCGCTGACGATCAGGTCGACCTCGGGCGCGACCTTGTCGGGGAAGGGGACGGTTTGCACCGAGAGCCCCAGACGGCGCCCGTGGGCGGCCAGCTCGGAGGCGCGTGAGAAGGTGCGGTTGTACACGAAGACCCGTTCGAGGCCGATCGATGCCAGTGCTTCGAGGTGGGATCGTGCCTGGGTGCCCGCTCCAATGATGAGAAGCCGTTTAGGGGGGTTGGGGGCGAGCCGCTGGACGGCCAGGAGCGATAGCGCCGCGGTGCGCCGTGCGGTCACAACGGCGCCGTCGAGGAGCAGCAGGCTCTCGCCGGTTTTGACGTCGTAGGCCAGCACATCGGCCTGCACCGTCGCGAGGCCGCGCTCGGCGTTGGCGGGGTGAACGCTGACCCGCTTGAGGACACCCATCCGTTCGTCCCACGCGGGCATGAGCAGCAGGGTGCCCCCTTCGGGAAGTGCGTGCATGCTGCGGTCGGGGGCGACAGCGCGACCGGCGGCGGCGTCGCGAACGACCTCTGCCAGAGCTTCTGCCAGGTCGGGGTAGGGAAGAAATGTGGGTGCAATGTGCGCCGAAATTACTCTCATAGAACCCCCAGAAAAGCGTCCAAGGACTGCAGATAATCCCGCAGGAGCTCAAGCGAAGGAAGCACCTCTCCCGCCTCAAGGCTATGCCCCGCGCCCGGTAGCACCAAGGTGTGCAACCCTGGCCGTTGCAAGCGCTCCAAAAGCTCGGGTGGCGTGGCCGGATCGGCCTCCCCGGCCGCCAGGAGCCCGGGGGCGTGGTCCTCGAGGATGGCCTGCAGTACGTCGTCGGCACGCAGCAGCGGGGTAAGCCACACCCCCGCGACCGATGATTCCGCTTCCAGTTTGCGCAGGAGGGCCATCGCCAGGGTGCCAATGGACTTGCCAACCAACAAGCCCGGCTTGCCGTGGCTGCGGGCCCACTTCCAGGCGGTCACGGCGTCCGCGGTGATCCAGGAATGACGCTGGCTTTCGTGCGCGGTCAGAAATTCGGGGCGGTCGTAGTCGTACCAGGCCTCCACCACGGCCCAGCCACGGTTGCGCAGCAGCTTGTGGGTGTAGTGAAGGAGGGGGCGTGCAGGGGAGTAGCGCAGGCCGGGAAAGACGAGGGCCGCTGGCTGGCTGCCCGGGTCGCCCTCGACCGTCAGATGGAAACGGTGTCCTTCGTGTCCCTCCAGTTCTACGCGCGCCACGGTTTCAGTCTAACGCACATTGGAGGCACCGACGCAGAAGGGCCCCCGCGCTGTGCGGGGGCCGGCGATTCGTGGGCGGCTTAATCGAGGAAGTCGCGCAGCTTGCGGGTGCGGGACTCGTGGTATTTGAGCTTGCGCAGCGCCTTGTTCTCGATCTGGCGGATGCGCTCGCGGGTGACGCCGAAGTAGGCGCCCACCTCTTCCAGGGTGTGCTCGCGGCCGTCGATCAGCCCCTTGCGCAGCTTCAGCACCATGGCCTCGCGTTCGCTCAGCTTGGAAAGCGCTTTTTCCAGCTCCTCCGAGAGCAGGCTCTGGGCGGCCGAGTCCACCGGGCTGGCCAGGTGCTCGTCGGGGATGAAATCACCGTAGAACGAGTCCTTTTCGTCGCCGATCGGCGTCTCCAGGCTGACCGGCTCCTGGGCGATCTTGAAGGTTTCCTCCACCTTCTTGGCGTCCCAGCCGGGGCCCATGGCGTCGGCGATCTCGGCGTAGGTGGCCTCGCGCCCCAGCTCCTGCTGCAGCTGGCGGGCGGTGCGGGTGAGCTTGTTGATCGTTTCCACCATGTGCACCGGGATGCGAATCGTGCGCGCCTGGTCGGCGATGGCGCGGTTGATCGCCTGGCGGATCCACCAGGTGGCGTAGGTGGAGAACTTGTAGCGCCGCTTGTATTCGAACTTCTCGACGGCGCGGATCAGGCCCTGGTTCCCCTCCTGGATCAGGTCGAGGAAGGAGAGGCCGCGGCCGGTGTACTTCTTGGCGATGGAGACGACGAGCCGCAGGTTGGCTTCGATCAGGTGCTGGCGGGCGATCTCGCCGTCGCGGGCGATGTGCAGGTAGCGCTTCTGCGGCTTGGGCAGAGCGCGCAGTCGCGCATCGACGGCCTGGATGGTGTCCTCGTCCACACGTTCGGCTTCGTACCCGGGGATGTGGGGCACGCGGCCGCCGTGGCGCACCTGGGCGCGGATGACCTTCTTGATCAGGTCGGCTTCCAGGCCGGTGAACTCGGCCAGCCGTTCCACGGCGGCCTCGCCCTCTTCGACGCGGCGGGCCAGGTCGATCTCTTCTTCCAGCGTCAGGAGCGGCACCTGCCCGATCTCGTGCAGGTACTGGCGCACCGGGTCCGAGGTGGATACCCGGGTGGTAATGGTTACAGGTTCTTCGGTCTTGCTGGTCACTTCTTCTTCGATGGGGGCTTCGGTGGCGGCTTCCGCCACGATTTCTTCTTCGTCGAGGATGGGCTCGAGCGCCTCCGCTTCCGCGGCTTCGGCGGCCACCGGCTCCTCCTTGGGCGTGGCTGCCTTGGTCTTCTTGGAGGTGGCGGCCTTTTTGGCCGTACCGGTTTTGGACTTCTTGGTTTTGGCGGTCGGTTTCGTGGAGGCCTTCTTCTTCGCCTTTGGCGCGGTCTTCTTGGGCGCTTCGTCCAGTACGGCGATGGCCTTGTCCTCGGTCTTCTTCTTGCTCAAGCGGGTCACCTCCCGGTCGCGCGGTATCGGTGCGGTCAGGGTTGCTTGACGGCAAGCAGCACTTTGTAACGGCCAGCGTGTAACGTGCGCACGTTGCCGAACCGGTCGTGCATCCAGTCTTCGTATTTTAGAAACGGATTGGCCACCAGGTAGAACCGACCTCCAGGTCGTGTATGTCGATGGGCTGCGGCCACGAAAGCCTCGGCTACGTCCAAAACAACGCGACCCCCGACATGAAAGGGGGGGTTCGCTGCCACTATATCATATCTGGTTCCTTTTTGCAAGCTTTCGTCCACGTCGGAATGGTCAATGTGTGCAGCGACCCCTGCGTGTTCGAAGCTCTTCTGCGCACTGCGCACAGAGGCGAGCTGGTGCTCCAGCAGCGTCACCCGGGCACCTTCGAGTGCCAGGGGCAGGCTCAGGGCACCGTAACCCGCCCCCAGGTCCAGCACCTGCAAGCCCGCGACGTCGCCGGGGAGGTGTTCAAGCAACAGGGCCGAGGCGGGGTCTAGGGCCTGCGAGGCGAAGACCCCGGGGTAGGCGAAAAACACCAGTTCGTGTCCGCGCAGGTGCGCTGCGATCCGCTCCGGTTCGGCGGCGGGCGCTGGCGCAGGGGTGGCCTTGCGCGCGAGCGCGGCCACACGCACCCCCCGCTCGCGTCGCACCACCTCGCCGGGACCCACCGCCTCGCGGGCCCAGCCCAGGTAGCGCTCGAAACCCAGCTTGCGCTCGCCGGCCACCCACAAAACTCCTCCGGGCCTGAGCGCGTAAGCCGCCGCGCGGATCTGCGCGCGCACCCAGGCGTTGCCGCGGTCGGCCCCGAAGACGAGCAGGACCGTATCGAAGCGGGCTTCGGGTACCTCCCAGGGCAGCGCGGCGTGCACCTCGAGCCGGGGGTGGGCGGCGGCGCTGGCCTGGAGCGCGCGCAGCGCCGAGCGTCGGTCCTCCCAGGCGTGCACCTCCAGGCCTGCGTGCAGCATGGGTAGCAGCGCGACGCCCACCCCGGGGTTCAGGTCGAGCACCCGGGTGCCTCGAGGTTCGGCCGCCGCGGCCAGAACCCGGTAGGCGGGGTCGTCCAGCCCGGGCGCGCCGGGCTTGACCCAGAGCGGACCCTGAGGGGTGGGCAGCTGGGAAAGGGTGTGGTACTCCGTGAGCTCCACGGAATGTACACTTTAGCACGAAACCGCTAGAATGAGGGGCGTGCTCGTGCTTGGCATCGAAACCAGCTGCGACGACACGGGGGTGGGCCTGGTCGAGGGCGGCCGGGTTCGTGTGAACCTGGTGGCGTCGCAAACCCTGTTGCACGCGGAATACGGCGGCGTCGTGCCCGAACTGGCCAGCCGGGAGCACACGCAGGTGCTCGACCGTCTGGTGGCCCGCGCCTTGGACGAGGCCGGGGTTCGGCCGCTGGAACTCGACCTGGTGGCCGCCACCCGCGGCCCCGGCCTGGTCGGTCCGCTGCTCGTGGGGCTGGGTTACGCCAAGGGGCTGGCCTGGTCGCTAGGGAAGCCCTTTTTGGGTGTGCACCACCTGGAAGGGCACCTGCACGGGGCCCTGGCGGACGCGCCGGACCTGGACCCCCCGTTCCTGGTCCTGATCGCCTCCGGGGGACACACCCACCTCTACCGGGTGCCCGCATGGGGCCGGTACGAGCTTATGGGTGCCACCCGCGACGACGCCGCGGGCGAGGCCTTCGACAAGGTGGCCCGCACGCTGGGCCTCGGCTACCCCGGCGGGCCCGAGATTGAGCGGCTGGCCGCAGCGGGCGACCCGCATGCGGTGCCCTTCACGGTTCCGATGCGCGGCCGGGCGGGTTACGATTTCAGCTTCTCCGGGCTCAAGACTGCAGCGGTGCGTTTCAAGGAAGAAGGGTACGCCCCCGAAGACATCGCCGCCGGTTTCCAGCGGGTGGTGGTGGCGGCGCTCGCGGACACCCTCGAGCGCGCGGCGCGCGCCACAGGCCTGCGCCGGGTCGTGGTGGCCGGCGGGGTGGCCGCCAACCGGGCCCTGCGGCAGTCCCTGGCGGCGACAGGGCTCGAGGTGCACCTGCCCCCGCCGGACCTGACCTCCGACAACGGCGCCATGATCGCGCTGGCGGCAGAGCGCCGCTGGCGGCGCGAGGGGCGCTCCGATCCGCTCTCGATCCCGGCCGAGCCCTACTGGCCCTTGGGCGAGGCGGTCTAGCTGGCCCTTCTCATCTTCCAAGCTTAGAATGCTATAAGTTATGCTGGGTCTTCTCAAAAAACTATTCGACAACAACGACCGCGAAGTGCAGCGCTACTTCCGCCAGGTCGTCGAGCCCACCAACGCCCTCGAAGCGGAGGTCCAGAAGATCGACGACCTGGCCGCCGCCTATACCGAGGCCCGCCAGCAGCACGAAAACGGCAAGCCGCTCGACGAACTCTTGCCTTGGGTCTTCGCGCTCGCGCGCGAGTCGGCCCGCCGCTACCTGGGCCTGCGCCCCTACGACGTTCAGCTCGTCGGCGGCGCGGTGCTGCACGACGGCCGCATCGCCGAGATGAAGACGGGGGAGGGGAAGACCCTCGTGGCCACGCTGCCCGTGGCCCTCAACGCCCTCACCGGCAAAGGGGTGCACCTGG
>Ga0256841_1003678_pt1 | contig 11355 bp, 9 predicted proteins | sample 356308metaG_FD_185971 | JGI IMG/M metagenome (GOLD analysis project Ga0256841, IMG submission 185971) | Hydrothermal vent microbial communities from Mid Atlantic Ridge, Atlantic Ocean - 356-308 | ecosystem: Environmental > Aquatic > Marine > Hydrothermal vents | place: Atlantic Ocean: Mid...
CTCGGCCATGTTTGAACCGGATCTATCAACAACTGTCAGTTCCAGAGCCTGTTCAAAATTAAATACGTTTGGAAACTGGTTAAGCCGACTGGCTGAAAGAGCAGAAACGGAATCGCCGGTCGCGATCATGAAAGAAATGTTATCGGATATTTCCTACGATGACTGGCTGGATCAAACCAGTAAAGATCCGGCAGCAGCGGATCGCCGACGAGCCAATGTTGCTGAGCTGATTGAATGGATCACACGCTTACACAATAAAGACAAGGATGCCAACCTTGCTGAGTTGGTCAGGAAGTTGATGTTACTGGATATCATCGAATCAAAGGAAGATGAAAACCTCGACAGGGTTTCACTGATGACTTTGCATGCGGCAAAAGGGCTGGAATTCCCACATGTTTATCTTGTCGGCATGGAAGAAGGTTTGCTCCCACATCGTAATAGTATTGAACTGGATAGCATCGAAGAAGAACGACGTCTTGCTTATGTTGGCATAACCCGCGCACAAAAAACCATGACCTTTTCTCTGGCCGCTCAACGTCAGCGTTACGGAGAAAAAATTGATTGTGAACCTAGCCGTTTTCTGGATGAACTTCCCCGTGATGATCTACACTTTATCGGTGAAGATAAAATCGATGAGTCTGATAAAAGTTCAGGTCTGGAAACTTTAGCCGGACTGAAAGATCTGCTGGGTGGAAATGTAGTTAATGAATAAGGTAGCGCTTATTACTGGAGGTGCAAAACGGGTGGGGCGTGCGATCGCGTTGACGCTGGCTGAATCAGAAATGGACATTGTATTCACATGGAACAAAAGCCAAAAAGAAGCGGTTGATCTGGTCGAAAAAATTCAGTCTATGGGAAGGCAGGCTTTATCAATAAGAGTTGAGAACACGGATCCCGATGCGATAGAAACACTTGTTGAAAAATTCAATCAAAAATTTAATCGGCTGGATGCACTGATCAATAATGCCAGTTGTTTCGAACCTTCTTTCATGGGTGAAATCAGTCGTGAGAATTTCGATCAGAACATGGCAATCAATGCACGATTTCCATTATTATTAACACAGGCTTTTAGCACAAAACTGGCAGAAAATTATCAGCCAGAAGATCCTTCCAGTACCGGCAGGATCGTGAATTTTGTAGATACACACGTGCTCGGTGAGCCACTCAGGGATTACATTAGTTACAATGCATCAAAAGCCGCCTTGTTGGAGATTACAAACACGTGTGCGCTGGAACTCGCACCTGCGATCACAGTCAATGCGATAGCACCGGGCGTTGTTGCCTGGGCTTCTTCTTATACAGAAGAAAAGAAACAGGAATATTTACAACGGGTACCATTGGCAAGAGCAGGTACGATAGAAGAAGCTGCATCAGCCGTAAAATTTCTGGTACTTGAAGCACATTACTGCACAGGTCAGGTCATTCAGGTTGATGGTGGTCGCCATCTAACATGAGGATGGATACGCAATGAAAAAGATCAAATGGTTTTTATTGGTGCTGGTTTTATCTGTGAATGTAAATGCAACAGAAACTGATCAGTTGTTTGAATCAGGCTTGCAGGCCATCGAAAATAAAGATTTTAAGACAGCTATTTCTGAGCTTGAAAAGGTCGTTAAGATTGAACCCGACAATTCAGAATATCATCGCTGGTTAGGCCGGGCCTATGGTTTACAGGCAGAGCAGGCCTCCTGGTTTAAGGCGATTGGCTGGGCAAAAAAAACGCGTATTTCTTTTGAAAAAGCGGTGGAGTTAGATCCGGAAAATGTAAAGGCACTTCTTGATCTCAGAGAGTTTTACCAACAGGCCCCCGGGTTTCTCGGCGGTGGCAAAGACAAAGCGGATACCATCACAGAAAAGCTGAAAGCATTGGGAAAAAATATTGATCAGGAAAAGTAGTCTTTACCTGTCAGGTTTAATTCTGACTGCAGGTGTCTTCGCCGGTGTGATAACAGAGAATCCAAACATGCCCACAACTGGAATAAAAACGATTCATTCACAAGAGTGTGTTGTTCTTTTACATGGCCTGGTTCGATCAAAAGGCTCTATGAGCAAGATCGAAGAAAAACTTTTATCTGAAGGGTATAAGGTTGTTAATCATGATTATCCGTCGCGTGATTTCACAATCGAAGAACTGGCAAGCAATGAGATCCCGAAGACACTGGAAAAATGTGATCAATTTGGGGTAGAAAAAATTCATTTTGTTACCCACTCTATGGGTGGGATTCTGGTTCGCTACTATCTTGAAAATTATGAAATAACAAACCTTGGTCGTGTGGTGATGTTGAGTCCACCGAATCAGGGTAGTGAAATCGTTGATGAACTGGCTGATGTACCCGGTTATGACACACTTAATGGCCCGGCAGGTCGTGAGCTTGGAACCGATGAGAAAAGTATTCCACGTAAGCTCGGTCCGGCTGACTATGAACTGGGAATTATTACTGGAAATGAAAGTGTTAACCTTATCTTGTCACAATTTATACCCGGTGAAGATGACGGTAAAGTTTCAGTAGAAAATGCCAAACTGGAAGGGATGACCGATTTTCTGGTGGTGCCTCATAGCCATCCCTTTATTATGAAAAGTGACTCAGTGATCGAACAGATCCTTAATTTTTTGCAAAAAGGATCATTCGATCATAAAGAAAAAAGTTAACAGATTGAATGATGAAAAAACCAGAACTACTCTCGCCAGCGGGCACTCTGAAAAACATGCGCTACGCTTTCGCCTATGGAGCGGATGCCGTTTATGCTGGACAACCTCGTTATAGTCTAAGAGTTCGCAATAATGATTTTCTGAATGAAAATCTGGCCACAGGAATTAACGAGGCGCATGAGCTTGGCAAGAAATTCTTTCTGGCAACAAATGTCTTACCCCACAACAGTAAAATAAAAACTTTTATTCGTGATATTGGTTCCGTCATCGAAATGGGACCTGATGCCCTGATCATGGCCGATCCGGGACTGATCATGATGGTACGGGAACAGTGGCCTGATATGCCAGTTCATCTTTCTGTACAGGCCAATACGGTCAATTATGCAGCCGTGAAGTTCTGGCAGCAGACCGGTGTGGAAAGAATTATTCTCTCGCGTGAACTTTCCCTTGATGAGATCGAAATGATCCGCCAGGAATGTCCCGATATCGAGCTGGAAGTTTTTGTGCATGGCGCCTTATGTATTGCCTATTCCGGTCGTTGTTTGTTGTCAGGTTATTTCAATCGCCGTGATCCAAATCAGGGTACCTGTACCAATGCCTGTCGCTGGGAATACAAAACCATTGAAGGGAAAGAAACAGCCGAAGGATGTCAGCCCTTGTCCAGCGAAATCCTGAATAACGAAGGAGCGGATCCTGATCAACGTCATCCACTGGCGGACGAGGTTTATTTTCTTGAAGAAAAAAATCGTCCCGGTGAACTGATGCCGATCATGGAAGATGAACATGGTACCTACATCATGAACTCAAAAGATCTACGCGCTGTCGAGCATGTTGAGCGTCTTGTAAAAATCGGCATTGATTGCCTGAAGATCGAGGGTCGAACCAAATCACATTACTATACCGCCCGAACGGCACAGGTCTATCGACAGGCGATTGATGATGCCGTTGCACGTAAACCATTCGATGAACGCCTGATCGGAATTCTGGAGAATCTGGCTAACCGGGGTTATACCGATGGTTTCTTACAACGCCACCACGATCACGAATATCAAAACTATATTCAGGGTGCATCAAAATCACATCAGCAACAATTTGTCGGTGAAGTAGAAAAGGTTGATCATGAAAATGGTTATGCAGAAATCCAGGTAAAAAATCGCTTCGGTGTGGGTGACAGAATCGAGATCATCACACCGGAAGGGAATCATGATCTGACTTTGACCGAGCTTGAGGATCTACAAGGTAATCTTGTAGAAGTCGCACCGGGTTCCGCCTACAAAGTTAGGATCCCGTTCTCAAAGGTTGGATCGGAAATGGGATTGCTGGCGCGATATCTTGATTCAGATTTACCCATCAAGATCGCAAAAGTTAATGGTTAACTGTTTTTGAAAAAAAATGGATGACCAGAACACCCGTGACAATGAGACTCATACCTAGTCCAGACCAGATCGCATAAGTAATTCCTACAGGTATGGTTCTCAAAACAAGCGTCATGAAGTAGAAAACAATTCCATAACCGCAAATCACGATCAGACTTGCAAACAACTTTGTAAATTCTTCCGATGCTTTTAATGCACTTGTGGCTGAAACCTCAGCAATGATTGCTATTGCCAAATAGAAATAGGCCATTTTATCCCCATAATCAGAAAAGTTTTTTTATCCAATAGTGATTATATATCAACAGGAAACGGCAGGGTTTATGATCGCAGATATTTTCTGACTGAACTCAACATTCTACGGCTGATAGTCAGGGGTTGTTCCAAACTTTTTAATCTGATTACATTTTTACCTTCGGATGTTTTTTCCAGTTTTTCTATGGCTTTCTTTGCCACTAATGTGTTGCGGTGGATGCGCAGGAAGGTATCTCCAAACTCTTCTTCAAGTGATTTCAGGGACTCTTCGATCAGAACCTCCGTATTGGCAGTAAAGATCGAGGTATATTTCTGATCAGCCCTGAAATAGCAGATTTCTTCAACCGGGATTAACTGGATATTACCCTGTACAAAAACACTGATATGGGTTCTTATTTCTGGCAGATCATCCTGTAGTGATTCGATGATCGATTGAGTCATTTTTTTTGCACGATTAATGGCATCTTCAAGCCTTTCCTTTCGGATTGGTTTCAGTAAATAGTCAATCGCATGTGCATCAAAGGCATCCAGTGCGTAATCACCATAAGCGGTGGTGAAAATAACCGCAGGTGGGTTCTCCATACTGGCAATATGTTTGGCGGCTTCTATGCCATCCATGCCGGGCATACGGATGTCCATTAGCACGATATCTGGATGTTGCTGCTGGATCGCTTCAATGGCCTGCTGACCATTTTTTGCTTCGGCAATAATTTCTCCTGCGTCGAGCTCTTCTACCAGTGACCGTAATCGATGACGTGCCAGCGCTTCATCATCGACAATGAGAGTTTTTAAAGTGGTCGTCATGGTGTAATACTCGTTAGATAGGGAAAAGTCAGGGTCAGGTGATAGCGATCATTGACAGATTTTGTACTTAAGCTGCCCCGTCCCTGAAAGAAAAGAGAGAGCCGTTGACGAACATTTTCCTGAGCGATTTGATTACCGTGCTGACTTTGTTTGTCTGATTCCTGTTGCAGTGGGTTTTCGATTAAGAGAGACAAACGATCGCCGGCACGATTTGCTTTGATACTGATCGTTCCACCTTCCGGTAATGGTTCTATGCCATGGTAGATGGCATTTTCCAGTAGTGGTTGCAGGGTCAGAGCGGGTAACAGCGCATCGTCGGGAAGGGCATCTACTTTCCATTCAATAAACAAGCGATCATCAAGGCGCAATTGTTCGATGCGTAAATATTGCTGTGAAAGTTTTAGTTCCTTGTGCCAGGTGGTGTGATTTTGGTTCCCTGACATATTTGCACGGAAAAGATCAGACAGATCCAGAACGGTTCGTTCAGCCAGATCGGGATCAGAGCGTGTCAAACTGGCAATAACATTCATGCTGTTGAATAAAAAATGTGGCCGGATACGGGATTGCAAAGCCTGAACGCGTGCCTCCGCTTCTGCCCTGATCTGACGTTTCCAGTGATACTGAACATAGAAATAACGTAAAAGCAGTGCACTGACCATTGCTGAAATGATCACATTACCGAGGATAAAACCACTGTGATTTATTGAGTCGAAATAGCTAGTCTCAAGACCTTGTTGCAATAGATGCAGAGCCAAAAAAGAAAACAGGGTTGTAATAAGCAGGATGGTAATAAATGCGGTAAAACCGGCTTGTATCTGGGTTAATTGACGTAGCCAATGGCGCGTCCAGCAAAGAGCCGCACAACTGACCAGTTCGATCCAGAGAATGAAAAATGAGATGAGCCCCAGGTAACCAAGGCTGCTGGAAAGATCCGTATTTCCTGCCAGAGTGAGTAAAATAGCCAGTAGCTCACCGATGAGAATGACAACAAAGATAGTGCGAATATTGCAAAAGTCAGGCAGAAACAGCCCATCATCCAGTGAGGATATTTCTTTTTCAGCCTTATTTTGTTTAAGTATTGCCATCCAGTATTGACATGAACAAATCATGCCAATTTTTCATCGGAATGCGTTAAACTGCAGAGATCGCAAATTAAGAACGGGAAACCATGACAGAATCATCAACAAACCAACTCTGGGGCGGTCGTTTTAACCAGCCGACGGACGCTTTTGTGCAGGAATTCACAGCCTCCGTACAATTTGATCAGCGATTATATGCCTATGATATTCAGGGTTCGATTGCACATGCCACCATGTTGGCGAAAGTGGGTGTGCTTACCGAAGAAGAAAGTAAGACGATTATCGCAGGACTGGAGGAGGTCAAAAAAGAGATCGAAGCCGGCGAGTTTGAATGGTCGATCGCGCTGGAAGATGTTCATATGAATATCGAAAAGCGACTGACGGATCGGGTTGGTGATGTGGGTAAAAAGCTGCACACAGGTCGATCACGCAATGATCAGGTGGCGACCGATATTCGGCTCTATCTGCGTGATCAAATCGATGCGATCCAGATCGAATTAGAACGTCTGATCACGGGATTGATCAATCTGGCTGAACAGGAAGCCGATACGGTCATGCCCGGGTTTACCCATTTACAAACTGCCCAGCCGGTTACATTTGGTCACCACATGATGGCCTGGGTGGAAATGTTATTTCGTGATCGTGATCGACTGGCTGATTGTCGTAAACGAGTCAATATTTTGCCTTTGGGCGCTGCAGCACTGGCCGGAACCAGCTATCCGATTGATCGACACCTGACCGCTGAACTGTTAGGTTTTGAAGGTGTTGCGGAAAACTCTCTGGATGCAGTGAGTGATAGAGATTTCGCCATCGAATTTTGTGCCTGTTCCGCATTAGTGATGACTCACTTATCACGCTTCTCAGAAGAGCTGGTGCTCTGGTGCTCACAACAATTCAGTTTTGTTACCATCGGCGATGCTTTCTGTACTGGATCGTCGATCATGCCGCAGAAGAAAAACCCGGATGTGCCTGAACTCATCCGTGGCAAGACTGGGCGTGTCAATGGCAATTTGATGTCCTTATTGACGCTGATGAAAGGCCAGCCTTTGGCCTACAATAAGGACAACCAGGAAGACAAGGAACCACTGTTTGACAGTATCGACACGATACGCGGTAGTTTGAAAGCCTTCGCCGATATGGCACCAGCGATCACCGTTAGCAGCGAAAATATGCGCGAAGCCTGTAGCAAAGGTTTTGCTACGGCGACTGACCTGGCCGATTATCTGGTACGAAAAGGCATTGCTTTTCGTGATGCACATGAAGTGGTGGGAAATGCGGTTGCCACGGCGGAAAAACAGGGTAAGGATATTGCAGAGTTATCATTGGAAGCGTTACAGAATTTTTCATCTGTTATCGATTCAGATGTTTATGATGTATTAACACTTGAAGGTGCGGTGGCGGCCAGGAATCATATAGGCGGCACCGCTCCAGAACAAGTTCGAGCGGCAGTGAAACGTGCTCGAGCTAAAATTTAGATTTAGGAAAGGGGAAATCTCAAAATGAAAAAATTACTGATCGCTATTGGCCTGATCATTGTTCTTGTTGTTGTGGCTCTGATCGCCATACCGATGTTTATCGATCCGAATGATTATAAAGACACGATTGTTGAACAGGTGAAAAAACATACTGGACGTGATCTGAAAATTGCCGGTGATCTGAAAATGTCCAAATTTCCATCGTTGGGTGTGGATATTGGTGAAATCGAAATTAGTAATGCACCTGGTTTCGGCGATCAACCGATGTTGAAAAGTGGTCGTGCAAGCGTCAGCGTCAAAATGATTCCGATACTAAAAAGTCTACCCGGATTTTTGACTGATAAAGAAAAAGCGATGGCGTCGATCGGAGATAATGTAGAAATCAGTACGCTGATCCTGAAAGATGTTTATGTAAATCTTGCTCGTGATAAATCCGGCAAAAGCAATTTTGATGATCTGATGAAGTCAGGTGGAACTGAGAGTGCTGCAAAAGAAAGTGACAGTGGAACAACAACCGATCTGTCAAATTTATCCATTGGTGGGATAGATCTCGAAAATGTAAATCTGGTCTGGGATGATCAGAGTCTAGGTAAGAAATATACGGTTAGCCAGCTAAACCTGAAAACAGGTAGCTTGCAACTTAACAAACCCGTTGATCTGGATATGTCCGCCACTTTTGATGCTACATCTGAAGGAGTAGCAGGCAATCTCGCGCTGGATGGTGTCATTGCTTACAATTTGGAAAGTAAACAATATAGCGTTAAGCCGATCGATTTTACTGCTAGCCTGACAGGTAGCGCGGTTCCAAATGGTGCAGCGGATATCAAGCTCAAGGCTTCATCTGCTCAGGCTGATCTGACGGCTGGTACGGTCAGTGTTGCTGGACTGGATCTGGATGCGATGGGTACGAAAGTTTCCGGTGATATTGATGCGACAAACATCTTCGACAAGATGCCACTGGCGAATGGATCGATCAAAATCGACGCACAATCGATTCCTGATCTGCTGAAAGCACTGGGACAGGATCCGGATAAAATTCCATTAACAAAACTTACCGCCGATGCGATTTTCAAAAGTGGCAAAGACACCATGAGTTTTGAGAAACTGGTAGCCGATGCGACGTTGCAGGGAGGCATGTTTAAGCAACCTGAAAACGTCAAACTGGATGTCACTGGTGATGTCAATATAGCTGATCAAACATTGAACCTGAGTCGTTTATCTTTTGAAGGTCTGGATGCGAATGTCAAAGGTAAACTCAACGCCAGCAATCTGCAGGCAAAAATTCCATTGATCGATGGTGATCTGAACATCACCGCGAATAATGTAGCAAAACTCTTGATCGCTGCCGGACAGGATCCAGAGAAAATACCGCTGGAAAAGATCAATGCTGATGTCAAGATGACCAGCACAGCCGAGGCCATGAATATCGAAACGTTGGCTGCTACGGCAACCGTTCATGGTGGTCAGTTCAAAGATCCGGTAGACGTTAAACTGAACGTCAAAGGCGATGTAAACCTCAAAAATGAAACAGCCAATCTGACACATCTTTCTTTTGAAGGTCTGGGTGCAAATGTCGATGGTAACATCAAGGCGAGTAAGATCATGTCACCGATTCCTTTGCTGGACGGTCAGTTAAATATTAACGCTGCGGATGTTCCTGCGTTATTAGCAGCACTCGGTCAGGATGCTTCGGCCATACCGCTGAAAAGTCTGACGGCGAATACTAAACTGACCAGCACAGCTGACAGTATGAAGGTCGAAAATTTATCGGCTAAAGCAACCCTGGCGGGTGATCAGATCCCGAATAGTCCGGTGGATGTAACTCTGAACACGACGGCTGATGTGAATCTGAAACAGGAAACATTGAACGTACAAAACTTTGCTATTAAAGGCATGGGACTTGATGTGCAGGGAGCCGTTAAGGGAACGCAGATAATCAAGAACCCGAACCTGAATGGTAATCTGAAAATTGTTCCGTTTAATCTGCGTCAGCTGATGGAGCAGATGAAGATGGAAGTTCCAGTCACATCTGACCCAAAAGTCCTGTCGAATTTTGGTCTAAATTCCAATTTCAGTGCAACGAAAAATTCAGTCAGTCTGAAAGGTATGGCGATGAAACTGGATGAGACGAATATCACAGGTGATTTATCGGTAGTCAATTTTGACAACCCTGCGCCGACATTCAATATCAATATTGACGCGATCAATGCTGATCGATATCTGCCACCGAAAACGGAAGGGGAACCCGCTGCACAAGCTTCTTCAGAAGCAACGGGCGAAGTTCCGATGGACAGTTTACGAAAACTGAATGCGAAGGGCACGTTGAGTATTGGTAGCCTGATCATCTCGAATGCCAAACTGAAAAACGTAAAACTGGGGCTGGATGCGAAAGGTGGCAAGATCAAACTCAACCCGCTGAGCGCCAACCTTTATAAGGGGAGTTACAATGGAGCCGTCAGTCTTGATGCAACAGGTAAGCAACCGGCCATCAACGCATCCAGTGCACTGAAGGGTGTGCAGGTTGCCCCGTTGCTAACCGATCTGACAGGAAAATCAAAGATCGACGGCACTCTGGTGGGTAATATCAAGATCAATGCCGTGGGCGCAGATGCAAATGCGATCAAAAAAACACTGAATGGTACAACGGATCTTAAATTCATGGATGGTGCCCTGCTGGGTATTAACATCGCTAAAATCATTCGTGAGGCCAAAGCAAAATTAACCGGACAGACTTTGCCAGCAACGAAAGAAGTAGAGAAAACAGACTTCAGTGAATTAAGTGCGACCACGGTGATCAAAAATGGTCTGGTGTCGAATAATGATTTTCTGATGAAATCTCCCTTTCTTCGTATCACCGGGAAAGGGACGGCTAATCTTGTATCAGAGGCCATAGATTATAGTGTAGTGACAAGAGTCGTCGGTTCAGGAAAGGGCCAGGGTGGTGAAGACTTCTCTGAATTGAAAGGTATTGATATTCCGATTAAGGTTTCCGGCACATTCTCAGATATGAAATTCCGACCTGATCTGGGTGGTGTCCTGAAGGCCAAAGCGGATCAGGAACTGCAAAAACAGAAGGAAAAACTCCAGGAAAAAGCAACAGAAAAGCTGGATAAAGTCCTGCCAGATAAATTAAAAGGACTGGGTGGTTTGTTAGGTGGTAGTAAAGAGGAGGCGGCAGGAGAAGCCGTGGCCCCAGCTGAACAGCAAGCTGCTCCGAAGGAAGAGACACCTCCAGCTCCAAAGAAACCGGAAGATCAGGTGAAGGATAAGCTTAAGAAGTTATTACCATTTTAAGCAATGAAAGCGTGAGCACATCGAGTTAAACCGCCTGGTTTGACTCGATGTGCATTTTTCTGAATTTCAGGAAAATATCAGGAAGTGATCTTCGCCCAGAGATCATATTCACCAGAGTCTGTGATCTCAACATCCACAAACTCACCAACGGGTAATGCTTCATTTTCTATCACTACCACACCATCGATCTCCGGTGCATCGGCGGTACTACGGGCAATCGTGTTTCTGTTACTCTGATCATCTTCGACACTATCAACAAGCACTGTCATACGTTGGCCGATTTTACTGGCTAATGTTTCTTCACTGATCTGTTGCTGAACCTGCATGAATTTTTCCAGACGCTCCTGTTTGATGTCTTCTGGAACATGGCCATCTAATTCATTGGCTTTTGCACCTTCGACAGGTGAGTACGTGAAGCAGCCAAC
>Ga0256841_1003679_pt1 | contig 11354 bp, 13 predicted proteins | sample 356308metaG_FD_185971 | JGI IMG/M metagenome (GOLD analysis project Ga0256841, IMG submission 185971) | Hydrothermal vent microbial communities from Mid Atlantic Ridge, Atlantic Ocean - 356-308 | ecosystem: Environmental > Aquatic > Marine > Hydrothermal vents | place: Atlantic Ocean: Mid...
CATTGCCTTGGGGCTAATTTTTCTTCCATCAAGCTTTTTCATGGCTGCGTACTATAGCATAAAAGAAGAAAAATGTCTAAATAAATATGGCCTTCTTAGTAACACCGGCTACCCGATTGGCTGTTCAATAGATACAGGCGTCCAAGATGGAAAGCACTTCTGATAACAAGTCATCTTTTCCGCGTTCGATGCGTTTAGCGCGACGAGAACGAAAATCAACCGATTTCACTTGCTCAACCATTATGAAGCCAGTTAGTTTGCTGCTTTTTGGAATTGGCACATGAAATGGATAATCTCGTTTTGTGTTTGTAACAGGGCAGACAATGGCCATCCCGGTGCTTCGATTGAATAGATCTTTGCTGACAACAAATGCTGGGCGACGGCCTTTCTGCTCGTGTCCTGATTGTGGATCAAATGTAACTGCGATGATGTCCCCTTGCCTGGGAATATAGGCGGCCATCTACCAAATCTCCTTGCCTACCGGTTCTCCCCAGTCGACTTCGCCAGTTTCGTAATTTTGAGGAATACGTGTAACTAAGTCCTTAAGATTGTGTCGGCCTCGGATCCTTTTGGCGGGTTTGACAATCATAACACCGTTTTTGACGCTGACATCAACTTCATCACCTACATCAAGTTGTGCATCCTCAAGCAAATTTTTTGTAAGTCGAAGTCCCTGGCTATTTCCCCATTTTTGTATTTTTGCAAGCATATAATCACCTCCCCATGTGTAGCCTAAGTATATACATTATGTGCGCGGCGGTCAAGGACAATTTCCCGTCAAACGTCTTGCTCTCCGGCGCGGCGGAGCCGCGTTGGGAACAGCTATAGGTTAGCCAGCGCTTTTTGTTGACTCACGTCGCAAAGAAAGAATGTCACCCGAGATCATGTACGTGTAAACGACGTATCGATTGGCTTCCGCCTGACCGACAATGGAGTGCGAACCCTTCTGCGCCGCGCGAAAAACCGCGTCGAGTCGATCGCCAAGAAATCCAAGATGCGAGCCGACCAGCTCGCTGAATCGCTCGGAGCTGCTGTTGTCTTCCGCGAAGCATACAAGCCGGTTGATGTAGGCATCGGGGCCGACATTGATCTCCTTGCCGTCCTGGGTGAATAGCTTCGCGGTTTGAGGGGGATAGACTGCGTCAGCGAGATCTTGAAGAATGCGGCGACAGCTATGGACAGCGTTTGACCAGTCTTCAGGATTGTCGGATTTAAGGTTCTCATGGACGGCCGTAAACTTCTGAACGGCGGTTGGGACTAGGTTGCCGATGTCTCCATCAACCGCATCACGAACCGACGCAAAGACATCCTGGGCTGTGCTTTCCTGGGAGGTCTCGGTAACCATGGACGACAGCTTTTGCATCAGTGCGCTGGAACGGGCGCGGCGCTGCCATGGTACGCCAGAGATCTTTAACACGGACCAGGGGGCTCAATATACTGGCAATGGCTTTACAGGCGTGTTGAAAGATCACGCTATCGCCATCAGCATGGACGGCAAGGGCCGGGCCATGGACAACATCATGGTGGAACGTCTATGGCGCACGGTCAAGTACGAAGACATCTATATCCGGGACTACGAAAGGGTGGCAGAGCTCGTGGCTGGCCTGAAGAGATACTTCGTTTTTTACAATGATGAACGCCCTCACCAATCTTTCGCAGGAAGGACTCCCTTCGAAGTTTATTGGGCCGGGCTTAAAATGAAACAGGCGGCATGAAGACGTTATGGAGTTTGCACAAGGGCCGGGTTGGCCTCCCCTCGCCTGAGCTTCGCCGGGCTCCGCTCGGCCAACCCCTTTATCTCGGCAGGGAGATCAACCATAACTTCTCACCTTAAACAACGTAAAAAGTGGTCTTGACATTGGGTCCACCTTAGGATGCATCGGCACTTAAAATGTGAAGTTATTTTTGCGTGAGCCCAAGACCATCATTATCGCCACGACTTTACTTTTTGATTCAGTACTTCACAATGGACTGTTCAACAGCATTTCGAACGAGTGACAGGTAGCGGTACAAGGCATGCACAAACTTGCCATATGGCAGCGTAATAAAAAAGCCCGCCACAATGCCCAGGTGCAGAACCAACAAAGTCCCCATGGCCGCCGTCTGGCGCATTACAAGCAAGAGCAGCCCTGAAAAAGCCACTGACAACAGCAGCGCCAGAAAAGCGATATCCATACTCCATGCGTGGGGGCTGGAAGGGGCCTTATCCGCACTCTTTTTAAGAAAAAGCAGCCCGCCCGTACCGAACATCAGCGCCACACCGCCGGCAGTTCCCAAAACAACGGGCCAGCTCAGTATCGGATACGGTGCCGCGCGATGGAAAAAGTGTTCATAGAAGGCCCCCATTATCGTCGCGGCCAGGCAGAGTAAAAAACCGTAAAAAACAAAATGGTGCAGCCAGCGCCGGGACATGCTGAAACGTTCACCAGGATAGTTGCACCCCTGTCCTCCACCGTCAAGATACCTGAGCCGCAAAACTTCCCGGACTGCACGGATGTGGGGCTTTAAGGCCAGTGAGTTTTTTGTATCTCCGGCAATGCCCCGCCAGAAGCGAATGGCACCCCCCAAAAGCGCTGCGAGGCTGAAAAACGTAATCACAGATGCCGGTCCCAGGATATCGTTATAGGGTATCAGTTTATAAAAAGCTCCTGCACCACTGCAAATTGCAAAGAGCTGGCCGCCATGGAAAATCACCGCCAGCAACACACCAGCGACGCTCAAACCGGCGACCAGGGCAACCGCCAAAACGCCCTTGCTGAACAGGCCCGCCGGCCAAGCCGACGTTTGATACGTTGCGAGCCGGATTTCGGAAAGCACCTTGGGAACATTTACGCTGAAATCGTGGGGCGGGGCGTATTGGCAGGCATAATAGCAATCGCGGCAGTCATGGCAAAGATTGGCCAAATAGCGCAAATCCGGTATTGGGAATCTTTTTCTCAGCTCCATGGCTGGAAAGACCGCGCAAAATCCCTCGCAGTAGCGACAGGCATTACAGATTGCCATGACCCGTTCTGCCTCTTTAAAGAGTTCACCCGATGGCACAGCGCGCCGCCTCTCTTCCGGCAATCCGGCCGAACACCGTACCAACGGTCATTCCAAAACCGGCCAGATAGCCTTTCCCCAAAATATTACCGGCCATAATCTCACCGGCGGCGAAAATGTTGGGTGCCGCTCCATGATCTTCCATGACGACCCGGCATTGTTGATCCACGGTAACCCCCAAATAGGTAAAGGTAATCCCGGGGCGCAACGGATAAGCGTAAAATGGCGGTCGATCCAGTGGACGCGCCCAGTGGCTTTTGGGCGGATTCAATGCCAGCGTCCGGCAATCGTCTAGAACCAATGGGTCGAACGTGCCGGGCTGAATCGATTGGTTATAATTCGTCACGGTCTCCTCCAATGCGGCCGGATCGAGTTTCAGCCTAAGCGCCAACGCATGGATGGAATGCGCCTCGACGGGCACAAACACGGAAGGCATGAACAGATCCAGGGATTTGGAATCGATGATGGCATATGCCGTCTGATCAGGTTGCCGCGCGATCAGCTGCCCCCAGACGGCATAACGCTTGGGCCAGAAATCATTTCCCTCGTCATCAAAGCGCCGGGCGCGGCGGTTGACCACAATACCGAAGGGAACGCAGTCCAAACGCGTGACAATACCGCCGTCGAAACGTGGCGCCCGGGCATCAATGGCGACGCAGTGGCATTGCCGGGGATTACCAGTGGGTTTGGCACCCTGATTGAGCAGGGCTTTCAGCATACGCCCCTTGTTGTAAGGTGTACCGCGCACGAGGAAGTTTTCCGCCGAAGGCCCCCAGTGTTCTTTCAGCCATTCGTGGTTGGCCTGAAAGCCCCCGGAAGCAACCACCACAGCTTTGGCCTTCACCCGCCGGGCAACACCTGCGTGCACAAAAATCGCTGCCTCAAACCGGCCCTTGCAGATGTCGAGCGCCTGCACCTCAGCATCATACAGCACATCGACGCCAAGTCTGGCGGCAGTGGCGTAGTAGGCATTCATCAGCGCCTTACCGCCGCCCAAGAAAAACGCGTTGGTTCTTGCCAGGTGCAGCGTGCCGCGCATGGCGGGCTGAAAGCGACAGCCATGACGCCCCATCCACATGCCGAGATCTTCCGATTTTCGAATGGCGACACATGCCAGTTCAGGGTTAGTCTGCCCTTCAGTCACCTGCAGCAAATCCCGCCAGAATTCATCCTCGAGATAGGCACCGCTCAGGTAATCATTGGGGCTGCGATGCAGGTAACGCAAATTGCGCGTATGGCGGCTGTCCCCGCCCCTGAAATCTTTCGGAGCGCTTTCGAGCAGCAAGACTGTCGCGCCGGCTTGGCGGGCTGTCATGGCAGCGCACAACGCTGCATTCCCGCCGCCGACCACCAGCACGTCAACGTTCGGCATATCCACTGCTACCGCTCCCGTAACTGCTGATTTGCACATGAATCAGGGCATCAGTATGTCTGCAGCACGCTGGCAAGACACTCAGAATCCCTTGGATCCGAGAAAACGATATTCCGGTTTTTCCAGTTCAGTCTCCAAGGCCTTGACCACCTGCAGGGCTCCACCCTCAAGGGTTCCCACCGGGTTGAATTGTATCTGTCCCGTATTCAGGACATGCCAGACAGCCCTTTCAACAGCATCGGCCGCCCGGCTTTCCCCGAGATAATTCAGCATCATGGCACCGGAGAGAATCTGCGAAAGCGGGTTGGCCAGATTTTTCCCGGCAATGTCCGGTGCCGACCCGTGGATCGGTTCAAAATAGGCTGTGCTGGCACCGATGTTGGCGCTGGGGCAAAACCCCAGGCCGCCGACCGTCGCACCACCCAGATCGCTCAGGATGTCTCCGAACAGGTTCTCCGTAACGATGACCTGGAAATGGCCCGGCCGTGTCACCAGGGCCGCCGCAGCGGCGTCCACATAGAGACACTCGAACGATACATCCGGGTATTGCCGCGCCGTTTCCAGGAAAATCTCCCGAAAAAACGCATAGCTTCTCAGCACGTTGCTTTTGTCGACGAGTGTAACGCGTTTCATACCGTCTGCCGGAGCGCCTCTTTTCTTTTCCAGCGCCGTTTGAAAGGCGAAACGGCAGATCCGCTGGCATCCGTGCCGTGTCACCAGCAGCGTGTCGGCAGCCGCCTGAGATGTGGCAACCCCTTTCCCGCGCGAGAGGTAAAGACCCTCGCAGTTTTCCCTCACAATGATATAATCGATACCGTCTGGAGAGACCCCGTCCAGAGGTGTGCGGACCTTGGGGAGCAATCGAATGGGACGTAGATTGGCATACAGATCGAATCCGACCCGCAGCACCCCGCCCAGCAATCCGGCTTCCGTGCCGTCAGGTTTGCGCACGTCAGGCAGCCCAACAGGGCCTTTAAATGTCGCGTCCGCAGCTCGTATAGCCTGTAGGGTTTCTGCGGATACGACCACACCGGTTTCACGATAACAGCCGGCACCGGCCGGATGAAATGCAAAATCCAACCTAAAGTCCCCGCTCAGCTGCTGGGCTTTACCGAGTACCGTCAGCGCTGCGGATACGATTTCAGGCCCAATGCCGTCTCCTGGTAACACAACAACCTTATAATACTTCATCGGGCTTCAAAAAACCTTTCCGGAACGAGCACATGGCCCTCCATGAGCCGGCGGGCGGTGCGGTCCAGTTCCGCATATCGGTAACAGTGGGCATCCGCCGTAGCCCCCACCTCCACATGTGTGCGGACTTCAAGGGGGCCGCCGGGGTGACCGATTCTGAGGACTTGCAGCCTGCGCGCTTCCGGTCGGACCATTCCGAAGGCGACGGTTCCCGGAATCATGGCGGCACCCGCCGTGGCCACGGCGCCGCTGAGGGCATAGGTTGGATGCAACCGGCCCATGGACATGATGCGGGCCCACAAATCCATCTCAGCTGCCGCTATCACTCTACCTGAAGTCGTGTTATAGGATTGGGGTTCTGCAACGAGCGCGATTTTAGGAATGGTCTGTCCGCTTTGGGTAGCCTGCTGCGGAGTGCGGGCCAGGCCTATTTTCACGGCGACAGCACAGCGGATGGCCTCGAGCCGTTGTCTGAGCCGGACGTTGCGATCCATTTCTTCAATCTCGATACCCGCAACCCCCAGGTCCGCTGCACGCGCCAAGATCAACGGGTTAGCAGCGTCGATAATCGTGAGCGGGATTTCTTCGAAACCCGATAGATTCAGGCTGTCCAGCACATTTCCCGTAGGAAATAATTTGCCGGTCTTCGCACCGCCGGGGCTTACAAAGCGCAGGCAAATCCTGGCACCGCAGCCCGGTACGCCCGTGATACTGTAGCTACCTGCCTCGTTGAAACGGCCGTTTTTAACCGGGACTTCGGCGACAATCAGCGTATCGGTATTCTGCTGATGGATCCTGACAAGTGTTACCGGCTCCTGTGGCGGCACCAGGCCCTCGTCGACGGCAAAGGGCCCCACGGCAGCCGAAATATTGCCGCAGTTGGACGTATAGTCCACCACCGGCCGATCAATGGCAATCTGGCCGAACTGATAAACGACATCGTATTCCGCAGATTCAGAAGGACTGATGATGGCGACCTTACTGGCAGTGGGAATGCCTCCGCCGACACCGTCCGTCTGCCGCCCATCTGGATCCGGGCTGCCGTAAGCGGCGAGCAGGACGGCATCCCGCACGCACGGGTCGGCGGGCAGGTCGCTACGTTGGAAAAAAAGCCCCCTACTGGTGCCGCCGCGCATCAGCACAGCCGGTATGTGCTTTTGCAAATCTCTGCCTCCTTGCATACCTTTTGGCTTTTCGGGGGTCACGGACACACAGTGCCATGATCGTCCGTTGGTCGCGCTGCTGCATGCAGTATGCCGTCAGCGCCCCATCCCCAAAAAAACAGTCAGACGGACTGCTCTTTTTCCAAATTGTACTTTTCCAGGTAGCGCGCAATTTCGGCTTCCGAGTACCCCTGTTCGCGCAACACACCGGCCGTGGCCTCTCCCAGGGTGGGAGGCGGTGTCGGGGTCCCGGTTTCACGCCCCCGAAAGCGGGGGGCGATGTTCAGAACCTTGAATTCTTTTCTGGGCTTTTCAATTTCCATGTTCAGCAGCATCCTGCGAACCTCGACATGCTCGGAAGCAAAGATCTGCCCCAGGGTGAAAACTTCACCGCAAGGCACACCGCTTCGCGTGAGGGAAGCAACCCAGTCGTCTGTGCTCCTGGTTTTTAAAACCGCGTTGATAATCCGGTTCAGTACGGGTCGGTTTTGCTTGCGCTTGCTACGTTCGTTGAAGCGTTCGTCATCCACGGGCAAGAGATGCTGACGTCACGCAAAAAGACACCGGCAGCCATCAGATCACGGTCCAGTCGGCTGTCGGAATAATGTTGCTCGATGATCGTGTAGCAGGCCTTTACCAGATCCCAGAGGCTGTTGACGTGCGTTGCCAGCGAAATGCCCTGGAAGTCAAGATTGAAAGAGCAAAGCTCAGGCGAATCCCACATCGATTCCTGCCAAAATTCGCACCACACCGCGATGGCACGCTCCTTCAAAGCAGGATCTTAGATTTCCTGAATACCGGGAAAGATTTCAATGAGCCGCGTTTTCAGATCCACTTTTTTATCTTTCATCCGTCGGTGCTCTCTGAGAAACAATCGCTGTCGCCGGCAGATCAATGATTGCCGAGAAAAAAATTGGGCACGATCAGACTCAGGCTGGGAAAGAATATGATTAAAAGCAACCCCAGAATCATGATCAGCACAAATGGGAAAATATTCTTGAATAAGTCATTCAGCGACACATCGGTGGCCGCAGACAGGATGAAAAGGTTAAGGCCCACGGGAGGCGTGATCAGTGCGATTTCAATATTGAGAACCAGAATGACGCCGTAGTGAACCAGATCAATACCCATGGCATTTAAAGCCGGCAGCAAAAGGGGGGTCGTCATGACATTCAGGGCGACGCCCTCCAGAAACATCCCCAGGAAAGTCAGGCCGAGGCTAACGTAAATCAAAAACATGTTGGGACTGAGATGTTCGGCCTTGATAAATTCTATGAGCGTGTGCGCCATGTCGCGCTGGGTGAATATCTTTGAAAAGAGGATTGCGCCGGCGATGATCAGAAAAAGCGAGGCATTGGTCAAAGCGCTTTTTTTCAGGATCGTAATAAAATCTTTAAACCGCAAGGTGCGATAGACAAAGCGCGTGATCAGCATGGAGTAAAGCACGGTGATCGTGCCGATCTCGGTAGGTGTGTAGGCGCCCGTGTAAAATCCGTAAAGGATGAAAACGGGCAGAAATACCACCCACACTGCCCGCATGCCGGTTTTCCAGACACTCGCCCGCACCTGAGCGTGATAGCCTTTGCGCCAGGCAAAAAAAGTATTAAAGGCCATGAGCCCGATGCCGATCAGGATCCCGGGAAGGATGCCCGCAAAAAAAAGGCTGCCGATGGAAGCTCCCGAAAGTGACCCGTAGATGATCATGGCAATGCTCGGCGGGATCAGGATCGCCAAGGTGCTGGAAGTGGCGATCAGAGCGGCCGAATACGGCTTGCCGTAACCGCGCGCTGCCATTCCCTGGGTGCCAATTTTGCCGATGGCTGCTGCATCGGCCGCGCTGGAACCCGAAATCCCGGCAAAAAGCATGGTAGAGGCAATGGCGGAAGATCCCAGTCCGCCGGGGAAGCGGCCGAAAACAGCATTGGCGAAATCAAACACCATATCGGTGATATTACCCTCCATCAGAATGTCGGCGGCATAGATGAACATGGGGATGGCGAGCAGGGTGAAGTGGTCGAAGCTGGCGTAAAACATGTGGGGAATCTGCATCAGGGATACCGCCCCGCCTGCGAGTAGGTTGTACAGGCTGGCCAGAATGAGGCTGACCCCCACCGGAATGCCGATAAACAGCAGAAAGATCAGGATAAGAAATGCAACGGCGATATCAAGCATCCTGCCTCCAGCCCGAATGGGAGATAGCCATCAGATGCTCCATCAGGTGATAGATCCACAGGATCATCGAGACGGGGATGCACGACATCACAAGGTAGACCGGAATATTAAACATGGTATACACCACAATTCCGGCCTCATAAAACTTGGCGGACAACTGCAGGCTGGCAAGCCAGAGAAGTGAAAACAGCAGGATGCTCACCACGGTAATGAGGATGTCGGCAATACGCCGCCATTTTTCGGAAAAGTACTGCGTGAGGACTTCCACCACCACCAGCCGTTTGTCCCGGATGCAGGCACCGATGCCAAAAAAAACCGACCAGGAGAGGAGGGTCGTCACACTCTCCTCGAACCAGTCGCCGACGCTGAAGCCCAACCATCTCATCAGCATGTTATAGGTGGTGATCACCACCGTGGCAAACATCAGCGCCGATGAAATGCCGACCTCGGTTCTATAAAAAATTGAGCCGAGCTTTTTTGGCATCATTTATTCATATTTTTAACGTCATTGACGAATTCGTCGGCCAACGGCCCCACATCCTTGCGGGCTTTGTCGATACATTTCTGCTCCGCAATCTTCGAAAGGGCTGTGATTTCAGCCGTCGTTAACTGGTGGAATTTAGCGCCTTTAGATTCGATTTCTTTGATAAATTTTTCGGAGTTTTTAGATTCGTACTTTTCAAAATCCCGGCCGACACTACGGAAGGCATCCCGAATGGCTTTCTGGTAGGCTGCCGGCAATTTGTCGTACCATTGCTTATTGACAACACCCACGTAGGCGCCACGAGCGGGGAAAACTGTTACATAAGGCGCAACCTCGTAAAATTTGGCCGCAGGTAGCGACGCCAAAGTAACATAGATACCATCAATCACGCCCTGCTGGGCAGCGGTGTATACTTCAGAAAATGCCATTTTCACCGTGGATGCCCCGTAGGCATGCAATGCAACCTCGACTAAGGGGTGACCGGAAGTCCTGATTTTGAGCCCCTTGAAGTTGGCGGCCTTATTCAACGGCGCCTTTTTTGACAACACGACAAAAGTGCCCTCATCCCAGTACCCTAGTCCAAGAAGGCCACGCTTCGCAAGGGTTTTGAGTATTTTCTCCGCAATTGGGGATTTCAGCATCTTTCGATATTCTTTTTCGTTTTTCATTAAAAAGGGGATTTCCAGCAACTCAAACGCCTTGGAATAGGCGACCAGATGCCCGTTGGGCGGGTCCATAATCTGCACGTCACCCAACGCCATGGCTTCCAGGCCCTGCTTGGTTTTGTAAAGCTGCCCGCCGGGATAGACCTTGATGGTGACACCGCCATGGGTGAGCTCGGCCACTTTGTCCGCAAATTTTTGGATATAGATGGCACGCGGATGCTTGGTCGGCAGCTTGTGCGGAAACTTCGCAATAAAATGTTCCCCCGCCAGCACGCTGCCCGTGAAAACAGCACAGCACCCCAAGACAAAAACAATTGCTGTCAGCAAACCACACGATTTCTTCATGACCATCTCCTTTTCCTGGTTTGAAAATGTTTCACGCGCTTTTGTTTCCCCTGCCGCAAATCAACAGACTTGAACCATCTTTGCAGACACCTGGTTCACCACATAGCCTATTGTCCCGCATAGAGAAACAGTCTCAAGTTTCGCACCCTAAAAAACACATAAAAAAGTGGTTTAGTACTTCTTAATATGCAATTAAAGGTAGAAAAGGACTCCAATTTGTGATATGTATAAGTCTGCGAAAACAAAATACAATATCAAAAAAGGAGCCCTTTCATTATGTCTACCACAAATTGCATCAAATTTAAAGGAGAAATTGAGAATTACCTGATAAACCGTCCAGATAATCCTGACATTAAGTTCGGCGGAGCCTTTCGCACTCTGAATTTCAGAACATGGTTGTGCCGCAACAACATTATCAAGAAAGACGGCTACAGTGCGCATCACCTGTTGTTTGTCATGTTGATTCTGCCGCTGCTCAAGGTCAAAACGGTCAACAGTTTCTGTAAAAAATGCTGGCAGCAATGGTCCTCCAGCAAAAAGGACAGCTTCTACCGGTTCAAACATAATACGCGCTATCGATGGTGGTCGTTTATGAACAAAATAAATGCCCAGATCTTTAAATCCATCAATTTCGATGGCGTTGCCCGGAAAGAGCGGTATTTTGTCATCGACGATACCATCGTGGCCAAGCTGGGCAGAAAGATCGAAAACATCTCCTACATCTTCGATCATAAACGGGGACGATCCGTTCTGGGGTACTGCATAGTAACCCTGGACTTGTTTACGCCCCATGGTTTTTTCCGCTTGATTTTGCGTATCGATTCGGAAAGAAGCGGCACGCCAAGAGTACCGAGGTCATAGGAGATCCCAGAACAAGCAGCGGGTTGCGCAGCTACGAGGCCAAACATTACAGCAAACTG
>Ga0256841_1003680_pt1 | contig 11351 bp, 9 predicted proteins | sample 356308metaG_FD_185971 | JGI IMG/M metagenome (GOLD analysis project Ga0256841, IMG submission 185971) | Hydrothermal vent microbial communities from Mid Atlantic Ridge, Atlantic Ocean - 356-308 | ecosystem: Environmental > Aquatic > Marine > Hydrothermal vents | place: Atlantic Ocean: Mid...
TACGGCATTCCAGGCAGACCAGGTGGTGATGGGGTGCCGTATCACCGTCATAGCGCGCCAGATCGTGCAGAGGCGTTACTTTCTGAATCAGATTATGCTCGGCAAGTGTTTCCAGAGTCTTGTAGACGGTTGCCAGGGAAATTGAGGGATACTCGGTCTTCACATCATGGTAAATCTTCTCTGCCGTGGGATGGGTTTTGGTCTTCATCAACGTCTTAAAAATTAAGAGGCGTTGATACGTCACATTCAACCCTTTTTCCCGGCAGGCATCGATAAATTGTTCCACGGTTAGCATAATTCTTAATCCCAATTTATTGTTATTTAATAATTGCTTCTGAAAAATACACTATTTATGATTCATTATCAAGTATTTCGCAATTTTTTCGTTATCCAGCTTACGCTTTTCCAGAAGTTTATCCGCCAGGCTTGCTTTTTGGGAGTTAACCAACCTTAGGAACTTTACAGCACAGCTATCAGGGCATTTACATAATCTTCGGTACTGGCACCGCCGCCCAGGTCCGGTGTAACCATCTTCCCCTCCCCGATTACCCGATTCACAGCGTTCCGGATTCTATCGGCAGCTTCTCCTTCGCCGATGTGCTCTAACATCAAGGCGCCGCTTAAAATTAAGGCGGTGGGATTGGCAATGCCTTTCCCGGCGATATCCGGGGCAGAGCCATGCACCGCTTCAAACACCGCATATTGTTTTCCCAGGTTGGCGCTGGGGGCAACTCCCAACCCTCCAATTAAGCCGCTGGTTAAATCCGATATAATATCCCCGAATAAGTTCTCCATCACCAGCACATCAAATCGGGACGGATCCATCACCAGTTTCATCGCTGTGGCATCCACAATCGCTTCTTCATATTCAATCTCCGGGTATTTTCGCGCCACCTGCCGGGCGACTTCCAAAAACAATCCGTCACTCAGTTTCAGGATATTGGCTTTATGCACCACGGTTACCTTTTTGCGGTGATAACGGGTAGCAATTTTAAAAGCAGCTTCGATAATGCGTGCCGATCCTTTCTCGGTAATGATCCGCTGACTCTCCACCACTCCCGGAACCACAATATGCTCCAGACCGCTGTATAACCCTTCGGTGTTTTCGCGGATAACTATCAAATCTACGTTCTGATAACGGCTTTTGATGCCCTTGATGGTGCGAGCCGGGCGGAAATTGGCGTATAAATCCAACCGTTTCCGAAGCTCCACATTGGCGGAGCGAAAACCACCGCCAATCGGGGTGCCAATCGGTCCCTTCAGCGCCAGGTGGTCCCGTTGAACCGATTCCAAAGTTTCCTCAGGAAGCGGGGTTCCGACACGGTTGACCATTTCCATCCCGGCAGGATGCTCGTGCCATTCGATGACCACGCCGGTGGCATCAATAACCCGCCGGGCTGCATGAGCAACCTCCGGACCGATGCCATCGCCGGGAATTAAGGTTACATTATATGACATTGTTTTTTCCTTTCGCAATTTGTTTCATGAAGGTTCCTCGGAACAACAATTTATCTCTTTAGGATTAGCAAATGATGGGAGAAACATTTCAAGGAGCCTGTGACCACTCACTTCTCTATTTAATTTTTACTCATAGCTCGTTACGAGGAAAAAATTTCCTGCAACGCTTCCGGAAGATGGGGAAACCGAAATTGATAGCCGGCTTTTAAAAGCCGCTGCGGGATTACCCGCTGGCTGCTTAAGATGGCTTCTTCAGCAAAATCTCGAAAGATTTGTTTTAAAATCGGAGCAGGCACCGGAAGCCAGGAAGGTCGATGAAGCGCCTGACCGAACAACCGACAGAACTCTCTCATTAGCAGCGGATTGGGTGCTACCAGGTTATAAATACCACCGGCGGCTTCCATTTCCATCAGATATCGAATGCTGCCCACTTCATCCGCCAGATGTATCCAGGAGAACCACTGTCTGCCGCTCCCCGGTGGTCCGCCGATGAACAATTTAAACGGCAACTGCATCCGACTGATTAAGCCGCTGCCTTTTCCCAGAACCACGCCGGTTCGCAGATAGACCACCCTTACCCCGCTTTCCGTTACCGGTGCCACCGAGGCTTCCCATTGGTCAACCACATCTGCCATAAAACCGCTTCCTTTTGAGGCGTCTTCCCCCAGTATTTCATCCCCCCGGGAACCGTAATAGCCTATGGCAGAAGCTTGGAAAAGAAAGCCGGGTTTGGGAGATGCTTTCTGAATCGCTTCGGCAATTGCTTTTCCGGCATTCAGCCTACTTTCCAGAATTTTCCGTTTGAACGATTCCGACCATAACCGATTGCCGATATTTTCCCCGGCGAGATTAACCACCCCATCACTTTCTTCGATGGCACTCCCCCACTCGCCCACTGTGCTGCCATCCCACGGTAAACACTTCACCGAAGCGGGCAGGATGGTACGGGCATTCTCCGGAGAGCGGCTCAAGGCAATTACCCGAAAACCGTCATCAATCAGGCGCTGTGTTAACGCCCTGCCAATATACCCGGTCGCACCGGTGATCAGAATCGTCTTCATGGTTATTGAAAGAGCAGTTTAATATAAGTCATTGGAGAGAGTAATTCGCGTTTGCTGATGGTGCCGGACATCATGCCGGAAATCCAATCCGCTACCTTCCGGCTTCGCGCCGCTTTTCCAATGACCAGATTCACCAAGGGCAAAAATCGTGCAGTTCGCTGTAATTGATACCCCAACCGCAACTCCCCTCCCAGTCGTTTCCACAAACGGTTTTCATACTCGATCAATGTGTTGGCGCTATAGTCCGTTCCCTGGCAAATTTCCGCCAGCACCTCGGCAGCAATCTTACCGGAACACATGGCATTGCCGATTCCCTCGCCGGTAAAAGGATCAATAAGGCCGGCGGCATCACCGGTCAAAATGAAGCCGTTCCCAGCCGCCGGGCGCCGCTTGCTCCCCACTGGCAAATTCCAGCCGTGGATATCGCCCAGCAATTCCGCATTCTTAAACCGTTCCCGAAAAAAAGCAGATTTTGTGGCTTCGATGTGGGCGTATCTCAAGCGAATGCCTTTCTTTTTTAAGGCACTGTGAACCATTCCCAGCCCCACGTTGGCTAACCCGTCTTCCAGGGGAAATATCCAGAAATAGCCCGGCAGGATGTCTTTCACATAATGGAGTTCGATGGCGTTGCCATCCAAACCGCCAACACCCCGGTAATAGGCGCGGGTTGCCACCAGCATGTGATCGGGATCGTGCTCATACAGCCCCATCTTACGGGAAATCACCGAACTGAAGCCATCCGCACCGACCACAACTTTGGCAGTGATGGAAACTTCTTTGCCTTCCTCGGTCTTCCCAACGATTCCCTGCACCTGTCCATTGGGCTTTATAACATCCTCAACACTTAACCCTTCGATGGTTTCCACCTTTTTCTTTGCCGCCTGGAACAGGATGTTGTCAAACACCATGCGCCGGCAGACATATCCCTTGGTAACACCTTCGTAATGCCCCGGGGTAAAACCAATGCGAGCGGCAGTTTGATTGGGTGCGGAAAAAATTACGCTGTCCACTCCCACCTGGGGTGATTTTTCCAACTCATCCAACAACCCCAGTTCCCGCAGGTAAACCACGCTTTTACCGGAGATGGCATCCCCGCAAATTTTATCCCGCGGGAAATGTTTCTTATCCACCAGCAACATCTTCAAACCGTGTTGGGCACCATACAAAGCGGTGGTAGCCCCTGCCGGTCCGCCACCCACTATAATCACATCATAATCGTAATCCATAAACGCAAAGCCTCCTTATCGGATTGGAGATTTCGAACTTCCAACCTAAACGGGCAAAATATACGGGATGAAGGAACCGTTTTGCAATAGGGTTCCTAATTTATTCACGTGTATCTCGGTAATCAGTAAGTCAGCCGCCAGGCGGTCACGTGGTGATGATCCGAGTGCCAGTGAGTTCGTGGGGAGAGATTTTTTACCGAACCATGGTAATGGGGGGAACCAGAAAAAGGGAATCCCCGGAGTTGAAAATGTTTACCAATCCTTATCCGGTCATCTTTTCCAGCGCCTGTTTAAAATCTTCAATCAAATCTTCGGTGGATTCGATGCCCACGGAGACCCGAATGAGGCTGTCTGTAATGCCGGTCTTTTCTCGTTCTTCCGGCGTCAGTCCGGAGTGAGAAGTGCTGGCAGGACGGGTTAAGAGGGTTTCCACGCCGCCAAGACTGGGCGCAATGATGGGAATTCGGGTAGCATTCATGAAATGTTCGGCGGCTGCCAAACCGCCCTGGAGCTCAAAACTGAGCATTCCGCTGAATCCGTCAAACAACTCGCTGGCGATGGCATGATAAGGGCTGGAGGGCAACCCGGGATAATTCACTTTTTTGACCTGCGGCTGTTCCTCCAGAAATCTGGCAATCCGAAGAGCGCTCTCATTTTGATAATTCACCCGCAGTGCCAGGGTTTTGATCCCCCGGTGCAGTAAAAAACATGCATGGGGGTCTAATGATCCCCCTAAATGATTTAACTTGTGGGTAATTTTTTCTATCAGGTCTGCCCTGCCAATCACCGCACCGGCAACAATATCGGAATGCCCGTTGAGATACTTGGTACAACTATGCAAGGAGAGATCGAACCCCATTTCCGCCGGGCGAAAATTTACCGGGCTGGCAAAGGTGTTATCGATCATGGAAACCAGAAAATGCTTTTTGGCAAACTCTACTGCCGCTTTTAAATCCGGCACTTCAATTAAAGGATTGCTCAGGCTCTCCACATATATCGCCCGGGTATTGTGCTGCAACTTGCTCTCCCAACTATCCGGATTACTGCCATCAATAAAATCAAACGAAATCCCCCACCGGGGAAATTCTTCGGTGATAAAGGTATGGGTGCCGCCGTACAGGGTACTCTGCACCAGGAGGTGATCTCCACTGGAAAGGATTGATAATAAGGCGGTGGTAATGGCAGCCATTCCGCTGGCAGTGACCAAAGCGGCTTCGGCATTTTCCAGGGCGGCTAACTTTTTGTGCAATACCTCATGGTTGGGGGTATTGTTAAGGCGAAGATACTTGATGGCATCGTAACTCGACTCACCGGTATATTCGTAATTAGCAGATTGAAAAATCGGCATACTTACCGCGCCCAGCACCCGGGGGGACATTTCCCCGGAATGGATGAGTTTGGTTAAGAGCGACTGTTGGGATGACTTCATTGAATATCCTTTATAATAATGCCAGCGTGCGATACGCGGGACGTTTGCGTTTAAATTCCAGCATGGCATTTTCCGCCTGCTCACGGGTCGGAAAGATGCCCACACAGATAAAATCACTTCGTTGACCGGTATTGAGAGAATAAAGATTCCGCCGGATCATCTCACCGGTACGACCAATATGAAATGATTCTTCGGAATGACTATACTCAATCGACCACAAATTACCGGATGTCATCTCGTTTCCTCCTAATTGTTTGATTCTGTTACCCTGTTTGAAAATACAATATTTTACCGAAATATGAAAGAGAAGAAATTGGGTTTAACTCCTACCGATGATTCATGCTCGCCCCCAAAAACTTTTGGAAGAATGCTTCTCCATTCTCAGGTGTATTCTACTGCCAGAGCCCTTTTCATCTCTGCTATTGCTGCTTCACTAAAATAATCGTCTTTTTCAATTTATTCAACACGCGCTTTTCCGGATTTAACGCTTCGAACAGGCAAATGTAGGCTCCGATTCGTGCCATTCTCCCCTGATCATCCCTGCCATCCCAGACAACCTGCCCCTGGTGAGCCGCCGGTAAACTGTCGGCTAAAAAGCGGATTAACCGACCTCGCAAATCATAAATGCGGATATTGATGAAAGCGGTTTCCACATTCAGGGAATAACGGATGACGGTGAAATCCTCCCGTCCGTCAAAATCCGGGGAAAAGGGATTGGGTTGAATTTCCAACCGGCTGGGGCTGGAGAGAACCTCAACAAAAACCGAATTTTGTTCGCCGGGGGTTGAGCCGCCCGGTGCTACCGAAGCTGCCCAGTTATCCTTAAACTGCCCATTAAAAAAAGGATTGATCTTCTCCAGCGAAACACCGGGTTCGGTCTCCCGTCCATACCAGTCGGAAGTGTAGGGAACCCGATCGTAAACGAACCCGGTGGGTCCTATCAGCCGCAGGTCATCGGTTCCGTTATTTAAAGTGGGAAAGCCCCTGATAATCCGAACTTTTTCGGGGGCAACCGAATAGTGATCGATAAGTGCGGTATCCCCTCCCAGAACGATAAAGCCGGAAGGCGCCAGCCAATCATCATCCTGACGAATCGCCACGGTATCCCGGGAATCGGCAAAACGGAGATAACGCAGATTAATCGCTTCAGCGCCTTTATTATACAGTTCCACCCACTCCTCAAAATCGGGTTGGGGTTCAAACATAATTTCATTGATCACCACATTCACCCGGGACGGATCGTCAATAAAGTGGGTGACAATCGCCACGTTATTTTCCGGATGAGCATCATTCGTTACCGTGAGGGAAATGCCAAAAGAAATTTCACCGTAAGGTACATCCGGAAATTCTCCCTCCATATCCAGGGAATCGCCGGGCGGAAGGGAGATGGTTCCGGAAAAGGTTTCCACTATTTCGTTGCTTTCCGGTACCCCATTGCGATTGTCATCCAGAAAAGTTGACCAGGTGATCTTGTTGAGTGGATTCACCCCGGCATTTTTTAAGGTAAAGCGAAAGGGGATGCTGCTTCCGGCAATGAAGGATGAAGCCAGCAATACCAGCCGGGTGATGGCAGCGTCTACCGGAACCGGTGAGATGGAATTGGTAAATCCCGGGGTGCCATTGATAAACAGACTGTTCCCCCAGTTCCCGGGTGAATTGTCTTCGCTCAATACACGCTTCTCATCACTGTGGCCGGCATCGTTGTTAATGGTATAGCGATACTGCTGAACGGTGTCCAGGGCAGCATCTATCAACATAATCGTTTCCGGGGTGCTGTTGGAGAGTCCCCCACTGCCCAGGGTACTGCCATCAATGGTTAACAGCAGCGCTTCGGGGGAAATGAGCGAATCATACGTGGTTGAGCCATTGGCAAAGTAATCCGGATCCAGTATTAAACCGTACTGCCCGGCATGAAGGATCAAACCGCCGCCATCAACGTCGGAGAGGAAGTCGAATCCGCTACTATCGCCAATTTGCCAGCCGGACAGATCCACTGCCTGATTGCCCAGGTTGTAGATTTCTACAAATTCGTCACTGTTTTCCGGACCAATGGGGTTAAACATCACCTCGGTGAGAATAATTTGGGCGGAACCTATCCGAACGATTCCAAACGCAAAGAGCATGAAATAAACGTATCGCATGGCGCCGAAGAATGTGTGTGTGATTCGGTAGAGAATGTTATGATCCGGCAAGAGACCGGAATTTAATGAATGTCTGTACGCAACGCCCGGGTAGCAGGCATCTTCGTTGCCCGGCACCCCGGAATTTATATTTTTCTCATTATCCCGTTCAACTCAAAAGCGAATCAGCGCCGATCCCCATGTAAATCCGGAACCGAAAGCCGCCAGACATACCAGGGAGCCATCCCGAATTTTTCCCTCCTGCTTTGCCATGCTCATCGCCATGGGGATGGTTGCCGCGGTGGTATTCCCGTAATGCACAATGGTATTCATGACTTTCTCCATGGGAATTTCCAGGCGCGCCGCTACCGCCTCGGTAATCCGCTGATTTGCCTGATGGGGAATGAACAGATCCAGGTCAGCCGGGGTGTACCCCGTTGCCTGCAACGCTTCCATAATGACCTCCGGGAAACGCACCACCGCATGTTTGAAGACAAACCGGCCTTCCATGTGAGGAAAATTATGCTCGGGGTCATCATAGACCGGGTTCTGCCCGGGAGTATGGTGAATGGAGGGCCATTCGCAATATAATTTTCTGGCATATCTGCCATCGGCATGAAGATGGGTTGTCAGTATCCCTTTGTGAGGGTTATCGGTGGCGGATAAGATGACGGCGCCCGCACCATCTGCAAAAATAACCGAGATATCTCTTCCCCGGGTGGATTTGTCAATTCCCAGGCTCTGAATCTCCGAACCAACCACCAGTACGGTTTTATAAGTACCGGTCTTGATAAATTTGTCTCCCACTGCCAGAGCATACATAAAACCGGAGCAGGCATTCCGGATATCCATACATGGCACACCGGGAATTCCTAACTTCTCCTGCATTAAACACCCCCCGCCGGGAAAACCCATATCACTCACGATACTGGCAAATACGATAAAATCGATATCTTCCGGTGTCATGCCGGCCTGTTCCAATGCCATTAATGATGCTTTATACCCCATCCCATTAATGGTCTCTTCCCCGGGGGTCACCCATCGACGTTCAACAATGCCGGTTCTCTCCCGAATCCATTCATCGCTGGTATCCATCATTTTTTCCAGATCATGATTGGTAATGATGTTCTCCGGCACATAATGCCCCATGCCGGTTACCTGTGCATTCTTCATCTCATCCCCTTTCCGTGGTGTTATAAAGTTGCCTCCTTCTTCTTACTTCCATTCCACCTCAACAGGTGGCGATATGTATTTATCCGAAATTTTCCACCGGCAATTTCAAAAAGTGCCCGGTAGAGAATCCCGCTTACGAAAACCACCGTATCGAATAAAGATATCAGTGGATACCCACGTAGTCCTTCTCCAATTTCTCTTTAAGCTTTTTTAACATATCCCTGGTCATCAGATCCAGATCATAAGCCGGTTTCCAATTCCAATCCTGCCGGGCAGCGCGGTCATCAATGCTATGGGGCCAGGATTCGGCGATGGCCTGGCGATAGTCAGGTTGATAGGTACACCGAAATTCCGGAAGGTATTTCCGAATGGATTCAACGATATCCGCCGGGGTTAACTGCATGGCATGAACATTATAGACACGCCGGGTGAGCGCTTTGTGATCTGCATGAGCCAGTTCGATAATTGCCCGAATTGCATCGGGCATGTACATGAACGGCAGGGGAGTGTGTTCATCAACAAAGGAAACATACGGTTTATTTTCGACAGCGTGGATATACATGTCCACGGCAAAATCGGTCGTACCGCCGCCGGGCAGCGTTTCGCTGCTGATGATCCCGGGATAGCGCAGGGATCGAACATCCAGCTTGTATTTTAAAAAATAATATTGCAACAACTTTTCTCCGGCAACCTTGGTAACGCCATACATGGTGGTGGGATTTAATGGGGCATCTTCCGGGGTTAACTCCTTGGAGGCATCGGGTCCGTAAGCCGCGATGGAACTGGGGGTGATAACCCGCTCCACTCCTTTCCGCCGGGCAACTTCCAGAACGTTAAACAACCCCTGCATATTCACTTCATAGGCAAACTGGGGATTCTGTTCCCCCACTGCCGATAAAATGGCTGCCATGTGAAAAATGGTATCGATCTCCTTTTCCACTACCTCTTTGGCAAGCATGTGGGTATCCAGCACATTCAAATACAAAAACGTACTATGTGCTTTTACCACTTCAGGCGGTTTTTTAATGTCCGAGGAGATAACATTTTTCTTCCCGAATTCTTTTCCGAGATGCACCACCAGTTCCGAACCGATTTGACCACAGGCGCCGGTGACCAGTATTTTTTTCATATCCTGTCCTTCCTGATTAATCGTGTAAAGAAGCTCCGATAACTTTACGGAAAACAATTGGGTGGATAAATACAGTCGCTGTGTTTGAGATGGATATTTTGCAAGACTTGAAACAATGGGAGAAATGGGAAACAGAAGAGACGTAAATAAATCGAAGCGGAAAACCTGTCTGCCTGATAGTTTCGTATTCCATTTGTCTCTTCCCTTCCTTCCGATTTATATCAAACTAAAATAGATTATAAAAAATTTTATATTGGCACAATAGTTAGTTAAAAAAAATGCAAAAATTGGTGAACAACCGGGTGCGGGGCAGTTTTTTCTTTCCGAATGGATCGGCAAACGAGGAATTGTCGCGGCGTCAATCAGTGACGAAGTGGTAGTAGGGAATCTTCGCGCAAAGAGAAATACCCATTTTTTCACCCGGTTGCCATTTCCTTAAAATTTCCCAATGCCCGATTTAGAACAGCAAGGGTGTACGCTGCCGTACATAATTTTCCCAAAACAAACTTTTTTGAGACGAAAAACCGGGAATTTTGCTTTTCTGTTAGTTGGCACCATTTTCGCTTTAAACAGAAATGAAGTTGATGCAAGAAAAAAACGAATGACTCTAAACGAAGGAGGGTTCAATATGGTTACTTTAAAATCCGTTGGGAGGGTAATGCTGGTGATGTTGCTGTTAATTGGTTTTACTGCGACTGCCAGTGCCGATGTTATCGTCATTAAGACACCCCCACCGGCAATTAAGGTGGAATTTAAGCCGGTGAAGCCATTCCGGCACGCCGCATGGATTCCGGGTCATTGGGCATGGAAACGGGGGCATTATGTGTGGGTAAGCGGCTACTGGGTGAAATCCCGGCATGGCTATGTTTGGATACCCGGTCATTGGGTGAAACGCCATCACGGCTGGGTGTGGGTTCGAGGCCATTGGCGGCGGCGCTGATTCGGATTAGGATAAAAATCATCCCGGAACCCTGCATACCTCCTCCCCGACCCCCTGTTCATTTTGGGCAGGGGGATTTTTTTTCGGTGATATTCGTCTACCGGAACATCTGTCCTTTTTGGAGAGCCACGCCTTTCAGAAATTCGTTGGCAGTCAGTTTTTTACGCCCCTGCAATTGCAATTCTTTAATCTTTACCATGCCGGGCTGGCAGGCAACCCACAAGTCATCATTTTTTGCTTTTACAATTGTTCCGGGTGGTTCGGAGGGTTCATTTTCGGAAATCACCGTGGCTCGGTAGAACTTCACCAATTTTTCATTCCAGAAGGCAAAAGCCCCGGGAAATGGGGAAAGTCCGTGAATCCACTGTTTTACCCGGCGGGCAGGCTGGGCAAAGGAAATGTGGCACATCTCTTTGCTAATTTTAGGTGCCGGCGATGCCAAGCGTTCGTTCTGCGGCGTGGTGGTAACGGTTCCGGCAGCTATCAAATCCAGGGTTTGCAGCAATAGTTCGGCACCGGCAACCGCCAGGCGGTCATGGAGGGTACCGGCGGTATCATCGGGTAGCACCGGGTATTCCTTTTGTAACACAATGTTTCCGGCGTCAACTTGCTTTCGGATAAAAATGGTCGTTACCCCGGTTTTCGTTTCCCCATTGATGATGGTCCAATGGATTGGAGCCGCACCGCGATATTTGGGGAGCAGGGAAGGATGAAGGTTAATCGTCCCCAATGGGGGCATGGTAAAAATTTTTTCCGGTAAGATGCGAAATGCCACTACCACGAACACATCTGCATCAAGCGCTTTTAAAGCTTTA
>Ga0256841_1003681_pt1 | contig 11351 bp, 16 predicted proteins | sample 356308metaG_FD_185971 | JGI IMG/M metagenome (GOLD analysis project Ga0256841, IMG submission 185971) | Hydrothermal vent microbial communities from Mid Atlantic Ridge, Atlantic Ocean - 356-308 | ecosystem: Environmental > Aquatic > Marine > Hydrothermal vents | place: Atlantic Ocean: Mid...
CGCTGTCCTGTTCGATGGAGCCGCTCTCCCGCAGGTCGGCGAGGCGGGGGCGCTTGTCCTCCCGCATCTCCACGGAGCGGTTGAGCTGGGAGACGGCGATGATCGGTACGTCCAGCTCCCGGGCCAGGTTCTTGAGGGAGCGGCTGATCTCGGCGATCTCCTGCTGGCGGTTCTCCTTCGAGGAGCCCTGCATGAGCTGGAGATAGTCGATCACGACGAGCCCGAGGCCGTGTTGGCGTTTCAGCCGTCGGGTCTTCGCCCGGATGTCGGTGACCGTCAGGTTCGGAGAATCGTCGATGTAGATCGGTGCCTTGTACATCCGAGACGCGGCGTCGACCACCTTCGGCCACAGAGGTCCGAGTTTCCCGGTCCGGAGTTTCATCGAGTCGACCCGGCCCACCGAGCAGAGGATCCGCTGCACGACCTCTTCTCGTGCCATCTCCAGCGAGAACACCGCGACGGTGTGTCCTTGTTGGGCCACGTTGGTGGCGATGTTGGTGGCGAGGCTGGACTTGCCCATCGCCGGGCGAGCCGCGATCACGATGAGGTTGGCCCGCTGGAGGCCGGCCAGTTTCCGGTCGAGGTCTCGGAAGCCGGTAGAGAGACCGGTGACCTCCTCGCCCTGCGTCTCCAGCATCTCGATGTGCTCGAGCGCCGACTGGAACATCGGACCCACCGGCTGCATCCCGTCGCCGACCCGTCGCGACGCCACTCCCAGCACCATCTGCTCGGCCCGGTCGATGACCTGGGCGATGTCGTCTTCGAGACGGAAGGCGAAATCGGTGATCGACGACCCCGCCCGCATCAGGCCGCGACGAAGCGAATGCTCCTCCACGATCGACGCGTAGTAGTCGACGTTGGAGGTGGCCGGAACCACATCGAGGAGCCGGGTGAGGCGACCCACACCTCCCACCGCCTCGAGCTCCCCCGCCCGGCGGAGGGCTTCGGTGACGGTGATGGCGTCGATCGCCTGACCCGAATCGTACAGCTCCCGGATGGCCCGGAAGATGGCCTGATGGGCCGGAACGTAGAAGTCCTCCGGACCGAGCTTGTCCATCACCTCGTTGGCGACGTCCGCCGACAAGAGGATCGCACCGATCACCGACTCCTCGGCTTCGATGCTGTGGGGCGGCACCCGGGCGGCGGATCGCTCGGTCCCGTGCTCGGTCATCGTCATCCGCTGATCCTCCCTCCGAGGCTGGGCGCGGGTTCGGTCACGCTCTGCACCTGTCCACTCTGCCGTCTGCCTGTGACACGTCGCGGCGAACGACGGCGTCCTCGTGGGGAAGCCCTCGGACGGTAGACGTCCGACGCCGGAGCGCGAAAACCCCGGTCCATCCTGGATTTCGCGTTCTCAGCCTGCGGGGATGACGTCGATGGTGATCGGGAACTCGACCTCCGGATGGAGGCGGATCGTCACCTCATGGAGGCCGATCGCCTTGATCGGCTCGGGAATCTCCACGACCTTGCGGTCGAGCTCCACCCCGGTGAACTTCTTGATCCCCTCGATGACGTCGCCGGCACCGATCGAGCCGTAGAGCTTGCCCTCGTCGCCGGCCTGGGCGGCGATCACCACCCGGGTCCCCACGAGCTGGGTGGCGACCCGCTCGGCCTCGTCCTTTCTGCGGCGCTCCGCCTCCAGGCGGGCTCGGCGCAGGGCTTCGGCCTGGGCGATCGCCCCTTCGGTCGCCTTGATGGCGTGCTTCCGGGGGAGCAGATAGTTCCGGGCGTACCCGTCGGCGACCTCGACGACGTCGCCGCGGTGGCCGAGGTCGGGGATGTCGGAGAGCAGGATGAGCTTCATCGTTGTGCGACGTAGGGGAGCAGGGCCATCTCCCGGGCGTTCTTGATGGCGACGGCGACCTGCCGCTGGTGGCGCGGGCAGTTACCCGTCACCCGCCGGGCCCGGATCTTGGCGCGGTCGGACATGTACTTGCGGAGGACGGCGATGTCCTTCCAGTCCACTTCCACCTTCTCGGTGCAGAAGTAGCAGACCTTTTTCTTCACCCGCCGCGTGCCGCTGTCGGGTCGGCGGCGGCGTCGACGCTGGTTGTTGCTGCTGCGTGCCATCGATCACTCCTCGAAATCAGAACGGGGCCTCGTCGGGGCCGTAGTCGGTCCGGGCGACCGGGCCCGGGGGCGGCGCCGCCGGGGCGCCGGCGTTGAAGTCGCCGCCGGATCGGGTGGTCCGGGTCACCTGCGCCGTCGCCCAGCGCAGGCTGGGTCCGATCTCGTCGACCTGGAGCTCCACCACCGAGCGTTTGTCGCCCTCCTGGGTCTCCCAGGAACGCTGCTCCAGTCGCCCGGTCACGATCACCCGAGTCCCCTTCTGGAGGGACTCGGCGACGCTCTCGGCCTGCTCCCGCCAGATCGTCCCGGTGAAGAAACTCGTGTCCTCCTGCCACTCGCCGTTCTGGTCCCGCCACCGGCGGTTCACCGCCAGGCGGATCTTGGCCATCGGCACCCCGGAGGGGGTGAAGCGAAGCTCGGGATCCTCGACCAGGTTGCCGACCAAGGTCACGGTGTTGGTTGCCATCTCGATCTCCTTCTGCGTGTGCCCCTCACTCTGCGCACAGGGTGTGACACGTTTGGTCAGGCGTCGGGCCGGACCACCTTGTGGCGAACCACGTCGTCGGACAGGAACAGCATCCGGTTGAGGTCGTCCACCACCTCCGGCTCACCCTCGAAGGTGATCACCGAGTAGTACCCCTCGGAGAGGTGGTCGATCTCGTAGGCGAAGCGGCGCTTCCCCCACAGGTCGGTGTTCTTGACCTTCGCCCCGTGACCGGCGAGGAACTCCTCGAGGGCAGCCACCCGGCTGCGGACCTCGTCCTCGGGGATCTCGGGCCGATGGATGGTCATCAGCTCATATGTACGCACTCTGCCTCCTCTGGACATCCGTGGGGACGGACGGCTCCGCGTCGGCTGCGGAGCAGGTGTGTTCGGCGTCTTCGCCGAAGAGACGGTGCGCAAGTGTACCCAGCCCGAGGCGGTCTGGGAAGATGGCGGCTCAGCCGACCGAGACCGGCACTTCCTCCCGCACGAGAGGCTCGGAGACCTCGTAGGGGAGTGCCAGCCAGAAGCAGGCTCCTCCCAGCCGTTCGGAGCGTCGATACCCGACCCTGCCGCCGTGGGCCTCGACGAGGGCACGCACGACGGCCAGTCCCACCCCCGTCCCCGGAATCGCATCGTTGAATTGGTTCTCTCCCCGTTCGAAGCGCTCCCAGATGAGCCCTTCGAACCGGGGCGGCACGCCGGGACCGTCGTCGTGGATCTCGATCAGACGCTCGGGCCCGTTCCGTTTCACGACGATGAGGGTCTTGCCACCGCCGAAGTTCTTGGCGTTCTCCAGGAGGCTCACGAGGACCTGCAACAGGCGGCGACGGTCACCGACGAGCTCGACGAACGGCTCGACGGCCGCCTTCACCGGGGGCGGCCCTGCCTCCAGGTCCCATACCTGCTTGATCGCCTCGGCGACGAGGCCCTTGCCGTCGAGCCGCGCCTTCGACAGCGGCGTCTGGGAGAGCTCACCCCGGGCGAGTTCCAGGAAGTCGGCGACGACGAGTCCCAGCTCCCGAGCCTGACCCACGATGATCCGCACCATCTCACGGCGCTCCTCGTCGTCCTGAGCCTCCCAGTCTCGCTCCAACAGCTCGGCGAATCCGGTGACGGCCGCCAGCGGGTTCCGGAGTCGCCGGGAGATCCCGACGACGATCTCGTCGCGTTCACGCTCCATCATCTCGCGTCGCTCCCTCGCCCCGATCGACTGTCGCCCGGCGACCGCCGCTCCGGCGATCAACGTCGCCCAGGCCATCAAGCCGAGTTCGGCCCCGGCGACGGTGAAGATCCTGATGAACAGCATGGCGACGAGGACCCCGACGAAGCCGTAGGGGAGGATCGTCTTCCACAGCGGTGGGCGTTCCATCGGGACCTGACGTCTCCTCGGTGGGCGCCTCACCGCCGAGGCGGCGATGCCGAAGGCGCTGAACGCCGCCAGCCACAGCGCCTGGAGCGCGACGTCGGCGGCCACCGACGTCCGTGAGATCACCGGCCCAAACACGTCGAACACGACCACCGCCCCGATCCCGAGAGCGATCGCCACCAGCCTGCGGTCCTCCACATAGGGGCTGCGGCGAATGAGGACCGCCATGAGGACGGCGAACAGCACCAGCGCCGCCGCCGGGTAGGCGGCGGAGACGAACCGATCGATCGGGTCGGTCCCCACGAACACCGTCTCCCCCAACAGCTCCCATCCGACGACCAGCGCGGCGACCGATCCCGCCAGGGTGTCGAGCGCCGTGCGCAGCGTCGCCGCCCGGGTCTGCTTCAGGGACGGGTACCGGATGAGACCGGCGATCGCGAGGGGGTAGAAGGCGAGCCCGGTGACCTCGCCGATGGCGGCAAGGGTGGAGGTATCTGCGACGGTCCCGGTCCCTCGTACCACCGCCCCGGCGCCGGCGGCGATCACGCCCAGTCCGACGAGGCGGAAGCTGTACTGGTCGCCCTCGGGAGCGTACCGGGCGGACCACCAGAGCAGCAGACCGGCAGCCCCGGCCACCAGCGGCGGGATCAACCCGACGAGCCGAATCAGCGACCCTTCCTCGGGGACGAATCCGAAGGCGATCGAGAGGGCGGCGGCGAGACCGACCCAGACGACGAACGAGTTTCCGATCTCGATGACGTGTCGTTTCGTGAGCATGTGGGTGTCGGCGCCACGGGGCGCGCCACTCTTCTCATCGGCATCGAAGACGTCACCTTGAAGGGCGGTTCCCTCGGGCGTCCGGCACCGACAGGACCGAACCGAGGGGTGGGAAATCACGATCGGCGGGGATCTCCAGGGCCCAACGCACGTCCCCGGAGGAGGGATACGTCGGGCAGTCGTCACCCGGGCAGGGTTCCATCCGTTCGACCTGGAAGAGCACCCCCTGTGCGTCGAAGTAGCCCACCCGGAGGGGGATGAGGGTGTCCTTCATCCAGAACGCCACGGGGCGGACGCGGTCGAAGACGAAGAGCATCCCGTCGAGGTCCCCGAGGTCGCGCACCCCCATCAGCCCCTGGGCCCTCCGGGCCGGGGTGTCCGCCACGGCCACCGTCAACGACCGGTCGCCCACGGTGATCGTCGTGATCTCGAACCCCTCCACGTCACCCGTGTCCAGGGTCGACGGGGCCGGGGCGACGGTGGACTCGGAGACGGTCGCCGCCGGTGACGGACCCGAGGTCGGAGTGGCGGCCCCTCCTCCACAGGCGGCGAGCACGGCCGCGGCCACCAGCATCCGACGGGCGACCCCCGGGGTTCGGCGCCTATCGTCTCGCCGATGCGCAAGGACATCTCGATGACCGACGCCGAAGTCGCCGAGGCCCTCGCCGAGGGGAAGAAGGCGCAGGTGGCCACCCTGGGGCGGGACGGCTGGCCCCACGTCACCACCCTCTGGTACGTGATGAGGGACGGCCTCATCACCTTCCGTTCCTTCACCAAGAGCCAACGGATCGTCAACCTCCGACGAGATCCCCGCCTCACCGTGCTCGTGGAGTTCGGTGTCGCCTACGAGGAGCTGCGCGGAGTGATGGTCCAGGGTCGAGCCCGCCTCGTCGACGACCCCGATCTGGTCGTCGACGTCTACGCCCAGGTGCTGGGACGGCTGGCGGGGACGGCGCCCCAGCGGGACGCGGCCGAGGCCCACTACCGGCGGTACGCCCACAAGAACACCGTCGTCCAGGTGGAGCCGACCCGCGTCATCTCCTGGGACCACCGCAAGCTCGGGGGCACCTACTGATCCCTCCGTTCACAAGGGACCTCGGCTCGGGGCCACCGCTCCACCTGGCCGCTTCCCAGGCGGATGTAGAGGTAGTCGGCGCGGGTGGCCGGGTCCACGTAGATCTCCCGGGCGCCCTGTCGGATCCCGGTCGCCTCGGCGCCCTCGGGCACGTCGTCGAGCAGCGCGAAGCTGAGGGATCTGCCCTCGGCCGAGGTGAGCTGGCCCAGAACACCCTCCGGGTCCTTGGCGTACTGGTCCCCGAAGAACCGGATGAAGGTCACCGACTCCTGGTCGCACTGGTTGAAGCCGGTGAACTCGACCACCTCGGAGCCTTCGAGACGCCTCCCGGCGTCGTTGAACCACGGGCCCTGCTGGGGGGCGCAGGCGGTGACGACCACGGCCCAGAGGACCACGAGCGCCACAGGTCGTGTCATCGACCCCAGGGTATCGCCATGACGAGGAGAAGGAGGGCGAGGAGGGCGAAGATCACGACGGTCCGATGCGAGGCGACCGACGCCTGCTTGCGGGCCCGGCTCACCCCGATGTGGAAGAGGGCGACGGCGATGAGTGCTCCGACCGGATGGATGGCGGCGAAGAACAGGTTGTGGGTCCACGCCTGCTTCCCGAGGTACAGGATGATGCCCAGCGCCACCTGCAGGTCGAAGAGCACGGCGGCGAGGGCGTAGGGCCGGTCTGAGCCTTCGCCCCAGGGCGTCTCCGTTCGATACCGCCTCCAGCCGACCACCACGGTGGCGACGACGACGGCGAGGACGAACCAGCGATACAACGAGTGAACCGTGACGAGTGTCTCCATGATCGGAGTATTGAACCCGTCCGACATCGCGTTGCCAAAACGCCTCACACCAGCCGGGCCACGGCGAAGGCCGCCGCCCCGGCCCCGATCACCCACAGGATCCGTCGACGGCCCAGCACCGCACCCAGGATCCCACCGATCCCGGCGGCGATCCCGGCACCGACCTCGAGCATCCCGTCGGCAGCCGCCAAGCCGACGGTGGCGAGCGAGACGAACAGCGCCAGGGGGAAGACCTCGAGGAAGGGGCTGGCGGGCACGGTGGAGGAGCGCCGCCACAGATACGACGCCCGGATGGCGAAGGTGATGAGCCCCGCCACGACGACCAACGACAGCTCACTCACGGACTCGACTCCCCACCAGCGCCGCCGCCACCGCCGCCCCGGTCACCCTCCAGGCCTCCGGCAGCACCGTCGCCGCCACCGCCGCCGCCACCGCCGCCGCGACCGCGGTGATCCAGGCCCGGCGCCCGCGGACGAGGGGAGCCGCCAACCCCAGGAACATGAGGGGGAAGAGCTCTCCCACACCGAACCTGGTCGGATCGACCAGACGTCCGAGGACCGCTCCGAGCGTCGTCCCGATCAGCCAGTTGACCACCAACACGACGTCGGCTCCGGTCTTGTAGTCGGCGATCACGACCCCGGGGCGGCGAGCGGCGATCACCGTCAATCCGAAGGTCTCGTCCACGAGCACGTAGGCGAGGGCGAGTCGCCGACGGCGTCCCACTCCGGCGGGGAGGAGTCGGGCGAGCGCCGCCGACATGGGAACGTGCCGGAGGGCCAGGCCGGTGACGGCCACCAGCACCGCACCGGCGCCGGCGGGGAGGACGCCCACCAGGGCGAACTGGGCGGCTCCGGACAGGACGATGAGGGAGGCCGCCACCGCCAGCCAGGGCGCCATCCCCACGTCGACGGCCAACACCCCGAAGAGGACCCCGAAGGCGAACAGTGGAGGGGCGAGGGCGGCGGCGTCGCGAATTCCCTGCAGCACGGAGGGCCGATGCATCGTCCGAAGAGAGATCGGGGGGAAGGGACGACGGTCGCGGGCTCACCCCAGCCGCTCTCGCAGCCAGGCGATGTCGGCGGCCTGCTCGGTCGGGCCCCCGGGGGTCTCCACCACGACCGGGGCACCTGCCTCCCGGACCACCCGGACGATGAGATCTGGAGGAATCTGTCCGGCCCCGAGGTTGGCGTGACGGTCGCGCCGGGAGTCGAAGGGATCCCGGGAGTCGTTGCAGTGGATCAGGTCGATTCGCCCGGTCGCCTCCAGGATCCGTTCCACGAGTCCCTCCAGCGGCTCGCCACCCGCCCAGGCGTGGCAGGTGTCGAGGACGAAACCCGGCCCCAGATCCCCGATCTCCTGCCAGAGTCGAGTCAGGGTCTCGATCCTGCGGGCGACGGCCCGGTCCCCCGACGCGGTGTTCTCGATGAGCACCGGGACGTCGGTGTCGAGGGACTCGAGCGCCTTCCGCCAGCGCCCGAAGGCCTCCTCGACGTCGCCCTCACCGGTGACATGGCCGCCGTGGACCACGACGCCGGCGGCGCCGATCTCGGCGGCGGCGTCGCAGGTCTCCTGGAGGATCTTCCGGCTGGGGATCCGCACCCGGTTGTTGTCGGAGACGACGTTGATCAGGTAGGGGGCATGGACGTAGATCGGCATCGGTGAGGCCCGCAGCTCGGCGGCGTCGTCCCGTGGGATGGGCTTCTTCCACGACTGGGGGTTCGACAAGAAGACCTGGACGAGGTCGGCGTCGCGCTGGGCGGCCTCCGCCAACGGACGGGCCGTCGCCACATGCGCCCCGATCGCCGTCACGCCCCCACCTCGGATTCTTCGTCGTCCTCCCGGGACGCCTCGTCCGGCCATGACGCCGACGTGAGCGCGACCGCCCACTCCACCGCCTCGCGGGCCACTACCCCCGGCGGCGTCTCCCAGTCGGAGGCGAAGATGGCCACGGTGCGGTCGTCGATCCTTCGGCCGTTCCACACGCTCTCCGGGATGATGGTGGGGTCCATCACCCTGATCCACATGACCGGCACCTCGACGCCGTCGTCCTCCAGGGCGGTCTCGCCGATGTCGTCCACCTGGCTCCAGGGAACGACCCAGGGACCGCGAAACGGTCCACGGACACCGAGGGCCAACCCGTCGGTGCCCGAACGGACGACGATCGTCGGGGCCAGCAACTCCTTCAATCCCCAGCCGGTGAGCGCCAGCCCAACGGCGAGCATCACCCACGCCCAGATGAGATCCCGGGCTTCGAAGACCTGGGTGTCGTCGGGCCGGAAGAGAAGCTCGCGGAGGGTGTCGGTGAGACGCCGCTGGGCGAGGACGTCGGTGGCGATCACCAGCAGCGGGATGCCGGAGATGGCGACCAGCCACATCTTCCACCCCGATCGGCGGACGAGCAGCGGTCGTGGCGTCTTCGTCTCGGTCACCGTCTCACACCCCGAGGTCGGCCGGTTCGAAGAGCGCAGTGTACGGGAGCCCACGGGCCTGCATGAGCGCGGCGACGGCGCCGCCGGAACGGTCCACCAGCGCTACGACCTGAACGACGTCGATCTCGTGGTCTCCGAGCACGGTGATGGCCTCGACGAGCGCCCCACCGGTGGTGGTCGTGTCCTCCACGACCGCCACCCGATCGCCCCGTCCGATCGGGCCGACCAGCCTGCCACCGGTGCCGTGGGCCTTCTCCGCCTTCCGGACCGAGAAGGCCCGGAGGCGCCGAGCGTGGGCGTGGGCCACCACCGCCGTGGCGACAGCGATCGGGTCGGCACCCATCGTCATCCCACCGACGGCGGAGACGTGGGGCTCCAACACCGCGAGGACCGCCTCGCCCACCAGCGTCGCCCCTTCCCCGTCGAAGGTGGTATGCCGGGCGTCGAGATACCAATCGGAGGTCTGTCCCGAACGCAGCGTGAAGGGGCCATCGGTGCGGAGGGCATGGTCCACCAGGTGGCGGCGAAGGGCGTCGCGGACGGGAGGATTCTCACTCAAGGGGACGATCCGGAATGCCGATAACGGTGGGGAAGGGTCTCATCGCCCTCCTCCCGTGTCAGCCCGACCATAGCGACCGCCCCCGCCCAGGGCGGTCGCTGCCGTTCCCGTGCCGGGAGGACGCTCCCCCGCTAGGGTGCTCGTCATGCCGCGCCCGAGCCTGCGGGCCGTCTTCCAGAACTGGAACGCCTACGAGGCGCCCCTCCGGACGAAGATGGCCCTCGTCCTGAAAAACAACGCCATCAAGCTCAAGAACCGCTCCAACTGCTGCGGGAACCACGGCGAACCGGGCTGTTGAGTCGCCGATTCGGGCTCCGGTTCGGGGCCCCACGACCCTCACGACGGTTGACCGTCACCGCCCGAAGCGACGATCCCGACGGGTGTAGTCCCGCAGCGCCCGCAGGAAATCCACCCGCCGGAACGCAGGCCAGTAGACGTCGACGAACGCGAACTCGGCGTACGCCGACTGCCAGAGCAGGAAGCCGGAGAGTCGGGATTCGCCGGAGGTTCGGATCAGCAGGTCGGGATCGGGCACGTCCGCCGAGTACATGTGCTCGGCCAAGGCCTCGGCGTCGATGTGCGACGCCATCTCCGCGGCCGGGACCCCTCGCGCCGCCAGCTCGGCGACCAGATCCCGGCTGGCGTCGACGATCTCCTGGCGCCCCCCATACCCCATCGCCAGGGTCAACAGCCGCTCCCCCGCGGGTCGGGCCTCCTCGGCGGCCTTGGCGGCCCGCACCACCCGGTCGGGCAGCAGATCGAGGGAGCCGATGAACCGCAGCTCGAGGTCGTAACGGTCGGCGAGCGCCGGCAAACGGTCGAACAGTTCGATGAGCACGTCGAAGTACGGCTCGAGCTCCGAGGAGGGTCGGTTCAGGTTCTCGCGCGACAGCACCCATCCGGTGACGGCCGGGATCTCGAGCTCCTCCGCCCATCCCACGAACTCCTCGAAACGCCGCATCCCGGCTCGATACGAGTCGGCGTAGGTGGGGAGCTTCGATTCCCGGGCGTATCGACGGTGGCCGTCGAGGATGATCCCGATGTGGCGGGGGAAACGACTCCGGTCGAGGGACGCCAGCAGGCGCTCCTCGTAGATCCTGTACAGCAGCGTGGAGAAGGCGGCCATGGTTCGATGATGCCCCTCCCCGGCATGCTACCGGGCTCGATGGGCGAGTCGAGGCTCCCTTCGGATCCCATCGTCGAACGATCCCGAGGTCTCGACACCGTGATCGGACTCGCCTTGTCGCCGAAACCCCGTACATTGTGGCCATGCACGAACGCTGGACCTTGGGGCGCATGCAGAATCCCGTCCGAGGCTTTCTCCATGGGGGTGCCGCCGTGGCCGCCTCCATCGGGCTGGGATGGCTGGCCTTCCGAGCGTGGGGTGACGCGGCCCGATTCGTCGGCGTGCTCGTGTTCGGCCTCAGCATGGTGGGCGTCTACACCGTCTCGAGCCTCTACCACTCGGTCCCGTGGAGCCGACGCTGGAAGGAGCGGATGCAGCGGCTCGACCACACCATGATCTTCTTCCTGGTCGCCGGGACGTACACCCCTCTGGCTCTCGCCCTCCTCGACGATCCCTGGCGGGTCGCCAGCCTCGCCGTCGTCTGGACGGTGGCCGGGATCGGTGCCGTGTTGAAGCTAGGCTTCCCCCGACTCTGGGGCGGACTCTCCATCGTGATGCAGGTAGGCCTCGGGATGGCCGCGTTCGTGTTCGTCGCCGAGCTCGTGCGGAGGGTCGGGTGGGGACTCGTCGCGCTGGCGGCCATCGGCGGTGCGATCTACATCGTGGG